>Ga0256405_10007575_pt1 | contig 16181 bp, 15 predicted proteins | sample RumenRJG_02DNA_FD_189096 | JGI IMG/M metagenome (GOLD analysis project Ga0256405, IMG submission 189096) | Bovine rumen microbial communities from Lethbridge, Alberta, Canada - RJG_02 | ecosystem: Host-associated > Mammals > Digestive system > Stomach > Rumen | place: Canada: Alberta...
CTCTTTTTTGCAAAATCGGGCATAAAGTCCCTCAAAAAGAGAATAATCAACATCATCGATGGCCTCGCGGCAGTTTTGTCATCTCCACGAGGATGCACGGTCGATGTTAATTAGCAGACCCTAATTAATGAGCGTGGTTTTCCCAGCTATCGCGACCCCAAAACCATATTGCATTTCTCTTCGCTATAATTCTGCTGCAGCGCTGCGCATTACGCTTTATGGGCGATGTAGCTAATCTGATAATATTATATTGCTTCGTGTGACCGTGGCTGTGGCCAAGTCGCAAAAGATCCGGGCTGCGGACAGCATAATGCAAAAGGACTATCCCATGATGCTCAACAACAAAATCGGTGTCCGCGCTTTCATTTCGGTGGGGCCTGAGGACAAAGAGCATTATTATACATCTCCGATGATAGTTATACCTACCGACAGAGATACGATATGCTTACGGGCGGCCCAATAAAATAGGCGGGAGAATATGAGCATTCCCCCGCTTATTATATATATGCGTGCGGCGCCTGCGATGCGCAGGTGGCGCTGTCAGTTCACCTTCGTGTCCTGGGTGTCGGCGGCCTTGGCGGAGCCTTCTTGCTTCTGCCGGTGCTTGCGCTCCTGCTCCATAGCCTCTGTCACGACCGGTTTGTCCTTGAAGCGGTTGGTGTAGAACGAGTAGTCGGGCAGTGTGCGTTTGTAATCGGGGTCGGTGAACAGCGGACTGGTGATGATGTGGTCGGCTGTGCTTCTGTTGCAGCAGAACACGATGTTCTCCACGCCGGCCAGACGGGTCAGCGCTTTGATGTCGGTGTCGTGCGGCTGCACGGTGAGCGGATCGGTGAAGAAGAACAGATAGTCGATATACCCCTCCACGATGCGGGAGCCCATCTGCTGGTCTCCGCCCAGCGGGCCGCTCTTGAGAATCGTGAAGTCCCAGTCTACATCAGGATGCTTGGCTTTGAGAGCCTGAAGTATCAGTGTGCCGGTCGTACCGGTGCAGAAGAATTTATGACCGATGAGGCGCTCGGAGTTCCAGAGTACCCATTCTATCAGATCCTTTTTCTTGGCATCGTGAGCTACAAGTCCGATGCGGCGTACTACTTTTGGCTTGGTGTGTTCCATAGGTTTTAATTTTACTTGCTGCAAAAGTACCAATAAAATCCGTTACATACGGCGTTTATTCGTCGTAAAGCAGTAATTTTGCCGTAAAAGCAATATCAAAGGACAGACAATGGCGCGTGTGGCAGCTTTATTATCAGGAGGTGTTGACAGTTCGGTGGCTGTGTACCTCCTCAAGCAGCAGGGCATTACCCCCGACCTTTTTTACATCAAGATAGCAAGCGACGATTCGGAGAATTGGGACTGCACGGAGGAGGAAGACTGGGAGATGGCCTCGCTCGTGGCTAAGAAGTACGGCTGCAAGCTGGACAAGATAGACCTCCACCGCGAATATTGGGACAATGTCGTGGGCTACTCCGTGGAGCGGCTGAAGAAAGGTTTCACACCCAATCCTGACGTGATGTGCAATAAGCTCATCAAGTTTGGCGCGTTTCATGAGAAGATCGGCCACGCTTACGATTACACAGCCACGGGCCACTACGCCTCGACCGAGAAGGACGAGGCGGGCAATGTGTGGCTCACCACGACTCCCGACCCGGTCAAGGATCAGACAGACTTCCTCGCGCAGCTGGACAATTTCCAGGTGGCTCATTCCCTTTTCCCCATTGGTAAGCTCACGAAGGAGGAGGTGCGCGCCATAGCGCAGGAACAGCATATCCCGTCGGCCGACCGTAAGGACAGTCAGGGGATTTGCTTTCTGGGCAAGATAGACTACAACGGGCTCGTGAGGCAGTATCTCGGAGAGCGCGAAGGCCTGCTTGTGGACCGCGCTACGGGCAATATCCTGGGTCGTCACAAAGGCTATTGGTTTTATACGATCGGCCAGCGCAGGGGGCTGGGGCTGGCCGGCGGTCCGTGGTATGTGGTAGGCAAGGACATTGAGCGGAATATCGTTTACCTCAGCCGCGGCTTCAAGACCGAGGACGCTTACTCCCGCGACTTCGGCATCCTTTCCCCGCATTTCATTACGCTCAATCCTTTTGCGTGCGACGGAGACTACGACATCACCTTCAAGGTCAGGCATACGCCCATCGTGATTCCGGCCGTCCTCAGCCGGAAGGGCGACAAGTACTATGTCCACTCCTCTGTGCCCGTGCAGGGCGTGGCGCCGGGACAGTTTGCCGTGATTTACGATAAGCATTTTCATCGCTGCATAGGCAGCGGCGAGATCGCTCCGACCGATTATTGATAACAGACGCCCTATGTACGAACAAGAGAACATCAAGCCATACAATAAGAACAAGGAGAAAGGCCCGCAGGTGGCCCTCATGTTTGACAACATAGCCCACTCCTATGATTTTCTCAATCATTTCCTCTCGCTTGGCATAGACAAGATATGGCGGCGCAAGGCTATCATGGGCCTCCGCAAGCTCCACCCAGCGAAGATATTGGATGTAGCTACCGGGACGGCAGACTTTGCCATCCTCTCCTCGCGTCTGCTCCATCCGCAGCAGGTGACTGGCATCGACATATCGGAGGGGATGCTCGAAGTGGGGCGGCAGAAGGTGGAAAAGCTGGGGATAGACAACATTGTCCTCGAGAAGGGTGACTGCATGCACCTTGCTTTTGACGATGGCACGTTTGACGCGGTTACCGTAGCCTATGGCGTGCGCAATTTTGCGAGCCTCGACCAGGGCCTGCGGGAGATATGCCGCGTCCTCAAGCCCGGCGGGCGCCTCGTGATACTGGAGCTTAGCCGGCCGGAGCACTTCCCGATGAAACAGCTCTTCGACATCTATTCCCGCGTCGTCATGACATTCATGGGTCACCTCTTCTCGCACGATAGCAGCGCCTACGAGTATCTGCCCGCCACGATGAAGGTCTTCCCGCACAGCTCTGAGATGCGGACAATACTACAGAAAGCCGGATTCAGGGATGTGCGTTCTTACAAATCCCTGTTTGACATGAACACAAGATATGAAGCAGATAAATGAAACCATTTATACCGAGCTCTACGGCCTGTTGGGCTACCCGCTCGGCCATTCGTTTTCGGCGAGATACTTTCGCGAGAAATTCGCAAAGGAGAACATCGATGCCGAGTACCGCAACTTTGAAGTGCCATCCGTCGGGATGCTGCCGGAGATAATACGGAGCCATCCCAATTTGCGCGGCCTGAATGTCACCATTCCCTACAAGGAGAAGGTGATCCCGTATCTGGACGCGATAGACAGCAGGGCGGAGGAAATAGGTGCGGTGAATGTGATATGCGTGAGCCACAACGCGGGCGCAGTGAGGCTCGTGGGGCACAACGCGGACGTCATCGGATTCATGGACTCGCTCCGTCCGCTCCTCGGACCTCAGCACACGAAGGCTCTCGTGCTCGGCACGGGCGGCGCGTCGAAGGCCGTTGTCTACGGACTGCACACGGCGGGCATAGAGACCCTCTATGTGAGTCGCAGAGCGGGCGAGGGGAGAATTACCTACGCCGACATCGACAGGCAAACGATGGAGGAGTACCGCCTGATAGTCAACTGCACGCCGCTCGGCATGTCGCCGAAAGTCGATGCCTGCCCCGACATCCCATATGGTATGCTTACGGAGCAGCACCTGCTTTACGACCTGGTATACAATCCCGAACTCACGCTCTTCCTGCGCAAAGGCCGGGAGCACGGGGCAAAGGTGAAGAACGGCATGGAGATGCTTTTGCGTCAGGCCGAGGCTTCGTGGGCCTTCTGGACGGGAAAAGACGAATGAAATGGCGCAAAAATTTTGCTAAGTCAATATTTTTGAATACTATTGCAGTAGCAAACTAAATCAACATTATCATGATCAGAGTAAATTGTTTCGCAAAACTGAAAGAAGGCGGCAGCATGGCCGACGTAGTGGAGAACGCAAAGAAGCTGACGGAGGCTTCGCTCAAGCACAAGGGCAATGTAGCTTATGACATCTTTACGAGCGCTACCCGTCCCGATGTAGCCATGATCTGCGAGACGTGGCAGGACGCTGAAGCCCTCAAGGCTCACATGGCAACGCCCGAGTTCAAGCTTTATGTCGGCAACATCGAAAAGTCTGCCGAGATGAAAATAGAGCAGTTCAATTTCTAAGCAATAGCATTAAAGCCGGCCGCCATCCTTTGGTAGCCGGCTTTTAAATTATAAGCCGTGCTTCTGCCCACAGGCAATGCGCCGCGGGCGGCATAAGGACAATTTTCTCCTGCATGGCTGCTGATTGAGGCCTCAAACGGCCATTTTATTGCGATAGAGGCGATAAAAATGGCGCTCAGGCGAGAAAACTCCGGGATAAACTTTGTGCAACAAAATAAAAGCACTATCTTTGCAGCGCTTTTACAGGCGAAAATAATATAACTCAGATACACAATGAAAAAAGGTATTCATCCCAAAGACTACCGTCCCGTAGTATTCAAGGATATGAGCAACGGAGATATGTTCCTCTCCCGCTCTACATGCAAGACAAACGATACTATCGAATTCGAAGGTGAGACTTATCCCTTGGTAAAGCTCGAGATTTCCAGCAGCTCGCATCCGTTCTACACGGGCAAGAGCAAGCTCGTAGACACCGCCGGTCGCGTCGACAAGTTCATGAGCAGATACGGCAAGGTGAGCAAATCGAAATAAACGAGGCTTAACGTAGAAAGACAGGGTTTGTTCCTAATCGAACAAGCCCTCATTTATTAGCGCACAAGCCAATTATTGAGATGGGACAAGACATGATGCTTTTTGCTGCCAAGCCACTGAGCACAGTGCACGTGGGCATTATCGGACTTGGCCGCAGAGGTATACGCGCGCTTCGCCGCCTCACCAGCCTGAGCGGCGTAGAGGTGTGCGCGGTGTCTGACTATGTCCAGGCTAACGTGGACGATGCACTCTCACAGTTGCCCGACGGCGGCCGGGGCTGCCTCGCGGTGAGCGGCGACAGGGCGTGGGCGGAAGTCTGCGACGCTGCTGGCATCGATCTCATCTACATATGCACCGGCTGGGAGAACCATGCAGAGATCTCGCTCTACGCTATGGAGCGGGGCAAGCATGTGGCCGTCGAGGTGCCCGCCGCCATGAGCGTGAACGACTGCCGGAAGATCGTGGACACCGCCGAGCGCACACGCAGGCACTTCTTCATGCTCGAGAACTGCTGCTTCGATCCCTTTGCCCTCACCACTATGCGCCTTGCCGACGAGGGACGGCTCGGCGATATCATTCATGCCGAAGGGGCGTACATCCACGACATTTCCCTCTGCGAGGTGGAGCCCACCGCGCGCCATTCTTTCAGGGGCTGGATGGTGCGCGCTTACATCGAGCACGGCGGCGATCCCTATCCGACCCACGGCCTGGGGCCGATATGCCTCACCATGAATATGCACCGCGGCGACCGCATGGAGAGCATCGTCTCGCTGTCCGCCACAGCCGATCCCGCGGGCAAATCCAAACTCAACACATCTATTATCAGGACACATCTGGGCCGCACCATTGTTCTGTCGCTCGATGTGACCTCGCCGCGCCCGTACAGCCGGGAGATGATCACCTGCGGCACGAAGGGATTCACACGCAAGTACCCTAAAGAGTGCATCATGTTCGCGGGCGACACCGAGGAGGAGGCTTATAGGCTGACGGACGAGCGAAAGCAACAGTTCCGCCACCCAGTCTCCGAGCGGTGGGGCAGTGAGGCGGAGAAAATGACCGGTGACAACGAGATGAATTATGTGATGGATATGAGGCTTGTGCATTGCCTGCGCGAAGGGCTGCCCATGGACATCGACGTCTACGATGCCGCCGAATGGTCGGCCGTGACAGAGCTGAGCGCCATCTCAGCGCAGAAGGGCGGCGTCCCCGTCGAGATGCCCGACTTCACACACGGCCTCTGGCGGACGGCAGCCCCGCACAAGTTCTTCCTTTGACGCGGCCTCACTCACGCCTGCGCCATTCCCGTTTTCTTTTATCATTTTGCTTTACTCCCGATAGCCTATTACCATCGGGCCTACATCTTGTTTGTCGCTCAGCATAGCGCCTGCGGCATCCTTTGCGGGCATCATCACGACTACGCCGTGCAGACGCGCAATGCTGTCCGCTGCCACCTCCGCGGGGCTGTAACCAAGCAAAGCATCCGTGTTTGCGGCGTGCTTTATTCCCGCCGCCACAATCTGTGCTTTACCGTGCGCCTTCGACATGCTCATGGCGCTCCGGCACATGTCGCAGTATCCTATGTAGGGGTTAAGGCGCGGCACAGCCCATCCTGCGAAGAAGGCGCTGAGGATAATAGAGGCGGCGAGCGTGCGGACGGCGCGTTCCGGGGCTTTCCGCATGAGGAGAAGCAATGCGGCGAGGGCTCCGAGTGAGATAACGGTCACCGCCATCCACAATGCGGGAATGTTGAACGGCTGCAAGGACCGCTGCGTGAGCACGGCGATGTCGAAGGCGGGCGCGGCGAACAGCAGCAGGACGGTGGAAATGTACAGCGCTATGCGCAGGCCGCGGCTTTCCCCCGTTTCGATCATCATCATGCTGCCGCAGCGCTTCGTCGGCAATGCTCAGGTATTTGAGCTCGTTGGCCGGAGTAAAGTCACGCAGGATAAGTATCGGCAGCAGGCATAGCAGAATGCCGGCATATTCCAAGGCTGTTCTTCGCTTCATAAGCTATTGTTTACGTTAGCGAAGTTAGAACAGGAATTTGGAGACATTTTGTAGATTTCGTGTTCTGCCTCCCGCGCGGAAATAAATTCTTGCCGGCGGATTTGTTTCGCCTTTGCCGCGGCTCTCATTTATGATGGGAGGCGGATGAATTCTGTGTAACCGGCATCCAACCCGGACGAAAATGATTTTATAAAGGAGTAGTATTCCCTTATTTACGCTCTGAAAATATTTATCCCCTTTCTTGGAAAATTCTGTTGCGATCGGAATAATTCTCATGCGGACGAAAATAAATTCTCATGCGGACGAAAAATAATTCTCGTGGGACGGGACGAAGTTCTCGTGGGACGGGACGAAGTTCTCGTGGGACGGGATGAAGTTCTCGTGGGACGGGACGAAGTTCTCGTGGGACGGGACGAAGTTCTCGTGGGATGAGAATAAATTCTCGCGGGACGGGACGAAGTTCTCGCGGGACGGGACGAAGTTCTCGTGGGACAAGCCGAAGTTCTCTCGGGACAAGACGAAGTTCTCGTGGGACGGGATGAAGTTCCCGTGGGATTAGCCGAAGTTCTCGTGGGAGAAGGAAAAATTCTACTACGAGATAAAAAAATTTATCTCGTAGTAGACGACTCGTTATCTCGTAGATAAAATAATTTATCTCGCAGTAGAATTTTGTCCTCACGCAGGCGCTGATTTTCACATACTTGCCAAGGCTGCCGAAGCGGTCTCAAGTCGTCGGCAGTCGCCTAAAGGATGTATACTGTCAGGGCATACGGATGGACTTCTCCGTTTCGGGAAACATCGTGTATACACTTCTCAAAAAACCTTCCGTATATCTCAAAAACTACATAGGACATGAGGAAAAACATGTTTGAGTTGTTTTAAATTATCTCAAATGTAGTTTTGCCCCTCTGCGGGGCGCTGATTTTAAGGTATTTATAAAGGCGGCGGAATGGCCTTTAAACCATGAGCTATTCCTTCTTCATAATCGCTCTTTGCATGGTCTGGCTGAGCCCGGTAGGGAAGCGCTGCGGGCGGGTACGATTCTCTGTCAATTCAGATGAGGAAAGTCCAGCGTATTCCGCTGTCTGTCCCGCCCGCAAGCATTGACAGGGCAGCGCCGCAGCATTGGCCGCACAAAAATGGGGCCCTCCCGTTCGCTGCGGGAGAGCCCCATGATGTTGATGTGTCAGCTGAATTATTTCTCCACCTTGTAGCTGCCGGCCGTGTACTCCTTGGACGTCGTCTCGCCCGGGAGGGTAACGGTGGCCGTGGCGCCCTTGGGCACGGTGAAGTTCCAGATCCACTTGTTGCCGTCATACTTCCAGGCGCTCTTGATGACGCCGGCGGCGGAGTTGTATGTGGCGGTGAGCGAACCGAGGCGCTTGTCGGGCACAGGCTTCATGATGATGTGCTTGAAGCCCGGCTGTGCGGGATCGGCGGCGATACCGGCGGCCGTCTCCCATATCCACTGGCACACGCTGCCATAGGCGTAATGGTTGAAGCTGTTCATACCGCTCGGGCCCATACCTTTGTCCTTCATGTAGCTGTTCCAGCGCTCCCAGATGGTCGTGGCGCCGTTGTCGATGGAGTAGAGCCAGCTCGGGTTCTTGCGCTGGAAGAGGAGCTCGTAGGCGATGTCCTCCATGCCGTTGTCCGTCAGCGTCTGCATCAGGATGGATGTGCCGAGGAAGCCGGTCTGAAGGCGGTTGTCGTGCTGCTTGAAGTTGTCGCGCAGACGCGATATCATATCCTCCTTCGCCTTGCCCTCTACAAGCCCGATTTTGAGGGCGAAGAGTGCAGGGGTCTGCATCGTATTGAGTACGGTAGTGATGAAGCTTCCGTCGGCATTGAGGAAGTTTTCCTTCAAGTATTGGCGTGCCTCTTGCCCCATTTTATCATAGAAGGATACATCCTTGCCGGTGGCCTGTGCCATGTCGCGCATCATGTCTGCATCGATAGCCCAATAGCATGCGCTGAGATAATCCCAGTAGGCCAAAGCGTCGGCCTTGAGCACGTACTTATGATCCTCATCGAGGGCTAAAGTGCGTGCGCTGCATGACTCCAGAGGTTCGTAACTAAGCCAATCGGCCCACTGGTAGTTTTTGTTTTGTGCGAGGTTGGCCATATGGCGATACTTGGTGGCGTTCACGCGGTTCATGTACTTCACCATAGCGTCCCAGTTCTCCTCTATTATCTTTTTGTCGTCAAACTGTTTCCATATTGTCCAGGGAACGATGACGCCTGCATCGGCCCATCCGACACGCATTGTCTCGCCACCGTACTGAGCTGTGGGGGCAACACCGGGGAAGCCGCCCACGGCATCTTGCGAGTCGCGCATGTCGCGGGTCCATTTGTGGAAGAACTTGTCCGTGTTGGCGAAGAATGTGCCCGTCTCGGTAAATACCTGCGTGTCGGCCGTCCAGCCCAAGCGCTCATTGCGCTGCGGGCAGTCGGTGGTCACGGAGAGGTAGTTGGAGCGCTGGCCCCAGTGGGTGTTGGAGATAAGCTTGTTGATGAGGTCGCTGCCCGTCGTGATGGTGCCGGTCTCAAGCTCGCGCGAGATGGAGGTCACGGGCACAGAGAGGATCGACTTGATGCGCACCTCGTCGGTGGAGGATATGGTCACGAAGCGATAGCCGAAGAATGTGCACTCGGGCAGGAAGCTTGTGAAGCCCTTGCCGTCGAAGGTGTAGATGAGCTGCATGCCCTTGTTCGGGATGCGGAGGTTGGTGCGGTGCACACTGCCCTCGGGGCCGTCCATGCCGCGGCTCTTGGCGCCGTTGCTGTCGTTGAGCAACTCACCGGGGAGGCAGGTCAGCGTGGTGCCGGCCTTGGCGCTGAAGACAAACTGCGGGACAGCGGCGCAGTTCTGCCCGAAGTCAATCACCAGGTTCTCTCCCGGGCGTACCACTATCTCACTGCCTTTCTTGTAGGAGCGCAGTTTGACCACCTTGCCGTAAGCCTGGTCGGTCTTGCCGCTCACGTCCTTCCACACATATGCCTCTACGGGAGCGAGGGCCAGGTCGAAGCGCCTGTATACCTCGGCGCCGTCCGACGGCAGTATCTCGCCCTTGAATTCCGTGTTCTGCTCCGGCGTGGTGAGGTTGGTGGCCTTGTATCCTGGTTCCACGCGGGCGTCGTAAATCTCGCCGTCGAAGATATCCGCATGCTTCACGGGGCCTGCGATGCCGGCTTTCCAGTCCTGCTTGTTGGTGCCGATGACTTTCTTCGTGCCGTCGGCGTAGGTGATCTCCATCACGCCGCGGAAGGCGCACTTCTTGCCGATCATGCCGTCGTGTCCGCCCGGGGTGATAATCTTGTCGGCCCACCAGCCCGGCGTTACCTGTACGGCAAACTGGTTGGCGGCGCCGGCCTGCTTGTTGATGGCATCGCTTACATCGTAGGTGAATGAGCGCTTGGTCTTGGCGTAATGCGTGAATCCGGGCTTGAGCACCTCGTTGCCCACCTCATGGCCGTTGACATAGAGGATGTAGACACCGAGGCCGGCGGTCATCCACTTCACCGAGGTCACCTTCTTGTCGTTTTTCAACGTGGTGACAAAGAAGCTGGCGCCGTCGGCGGCGCGGCAGTTGTTGTTGTCGTCGATGCGGCCCGTCACTACCGGCGCGTCGGCCGCCGAGATCCAGATGGACTGATTCCACATGCTGTTGTCAAGCGCGCTGATGCGCTTCCCAACATTGTCTCCTGCTGCATTGGCTGCTCCCGCTATTGCGAAGGAGCAGGCCATCGCAAGGCTGATTCTTCTGAAAAAACTTTGTCTAAAAAACTTGTTCATATTCCATGATATTGTAATTGATATTCCGTCCATAAAGGGCGCTGGCGCCCGAAGTGCTACAAAGTTAACGCTATTTTCCCGAGGCGGCAAATATCGGCTGGCTTTTCTACGTTCGGGCATGCATTTTATGCCGTATTTTCCGCCCTTCACGCGAAATGCACCTGCGATTTTCCCCTGTTTCGGGCCTCTGACAGCACCTTCCGTCCCCCTCTGTCTGTTTTGCTCCGAGGCTCACTAATGTAATGATTCCCGGTTTAAGTTCAGGCACAGACTGCCCGCCCATTAGCATTATAATATAGGTATACCATCTGTCGCAGTTCGTACCTATCGGTAAGCGCTTCCCATGTCGGAGAAATGAGACGGAACAATAGCGCCTTATGGGTATAAACAATGCGGGAGGAGCAAGGCGTGCCGTCTCCTCCCGCAATATATTTCTATGAAAGGTGATTCAGATCAGACTGATGTTCATGGCCTCGCATTCTTTCCTCATCTGCTCCGGCCAGATGCTGGACTGTATCTCGCCGATGTGAGCCTTCTTGAGGTAGTACATACACAGGCGCGACTGTCCGATACCTCCGCCGATGCTCAGAGGCAGCGACCCTTCGAGGAGGCGCTTGTGGAAGTACAGTTTCTCACGTTGCTCCTGACCTGACTCCTTGAGCTGGCGGAGCAGAGCGGTCTTGTCTACGCGGATGCCCATCGACGAGAGTTCCAGAGCCGTGCCGAGCACGTCGTCCCATACCAGAATGTCGCCGTTGAGGCCGGGCAGGCCGTTGGAAGCTATGGTGGAGTAGTCGTCGTAGTCCGGCGCTCTCAGGTCATGCGGTTTGCCGTCGCCCAATTTGCAGCCGATGCCCAGTATGAACACCGCGCCTTTCTCCTTGGTTATGACATTCTCGCGCTCGCGCGGAGTGAGGTCGGGATACATACGGCGCAGTTCCTCGGCGTGGATGAAGAAGATGTCCTCCGGAAGCTGCGGTGTGATCATAGGATAGGCCTCGTAGACCATAAACTCGGTGCGCTTGAGCGCCGAATATATCTTGCCGATGATCTGGCGCAGGAAGTCCAGATTTCTGTCCTCGGCGGTGATGACGCGCTCCCAGTCCCACTGGTCCACATAGAGGGAGTGGGTGTTGTCGAGCTCTTCGTCGGCGCGGATAGCATTCATGTCGGTGTAGATGCCGTAGCCCGGTTTGAAGCCGTACGTGGCAAGGGTCAGGCGCTTCCACTTGGCCAGCGAATGAACTACCTCGGCCTTTACATTACCCAGGTCTTTGATCTGAAATGATACGGGGCGCTCTGTGCCGCTCAGGTCATCGTTGATGCCGGTGCCCGAGAGGACGAACAGAGGTCCGGTCACGCGGTGGAGACACAAGGCCGTGGACAGGTTCTGCTGGAAGAAGTCCTTTATCATCTTAATCCCACGCTCGGTCTGAAGTTTGCCGAGGATGGGCTTGTAGTTTTCTATTTTTAGTAGCTTGCTCATTTTTATTTCCATTTGCTCTGCAAAGATAGGAATTTTATTTCTTATTGTAACAAGAAACCGCTAAAACATGACATTACACTAATAAAGACTGCGCGGCATGCTGTGGATGATGACAGTATGCCGCGCAGATATTCAGACGGGGCGGAAGATGCCCTTTATAATATATAAGGCCTCTGCGGAGACCGTCGGGACGTCAGATTTTCAGGGACGTGTCTGACCGTTGCCCCGGATAACCCATTTGTAGGTGGTCAGTTCCTCCAGTCCCATAGGACCGCGGGCGTGCAACTTCTGTGTCGAGATGCCTATCTCTGCGCCGAGGCCCAGTTGTCCGCCATCGGAGAACGATGTCGGGGCGTTCAGATATACGCAGGCCGCGTCTACCAGCGACAGGAAGCGTTCGCCGTGCTCTTTGTTCTCGGTGATGATGCCCTCGCTGTGCCCCGAGCCGTACTGCTGTATGTATCGGATGGCGTCGTCTTCGTCCTTCACCGTCTTTACCGTGAGCGCATAGTCGAGATATTCCCTGCCATAGTTGCTCTCGTCGGCGTGCATGAGCAGCGCGGCGGGATAATGGCCCATGAGAGCCTCGTAGGCCGGCGCATCGGCGTATATCCTGACGTGATAGCGGGCCATGCCCTCGCAGAGAGGGCAGAGCGCGTCGGCGACGCGGGCGCTGTGGATGAGCAGGCAGTCGAGGGCATTGCATACGCTGACCCTGCGGACCTTGGCATTGAGAATGACCGGTGCGCCCTTGCGGACATCGCCGTCTATGTCGAAGTAGATGTGGCATGTGCCGGCACCTGTCTCGATGTAAGGCACTATGGAATTGTTTCTCACATAGTCGATGAGCTTTCTGCCGCCGCGCGGGATGATAAGGTCCACGTAGCCGCACGCCTTCATCATCTCATCGGTCACCTTGTGGTCGGGCGGCATCAGTATCACTGCGTCTTCGGGTATTCCTGTGTCGCGCAGGGCGCTTCTTATCAGATCTGCGATGGCCTTGTTGGAATGCCATGCTCCGGCGCTGCCTTTCAGCAGGCACGCATTGCCCGACTTGAGGCACAGCGCGGACACATCGAACGATACATTGGGGCGCGCCTCATATATAATGCCTATCACGCCGAATGGCACACTGATGCGCTCCACGTCCAGACCGTTGGGCCTTACGGTGTGCGAGAGGATGCGGCCGAGAGGCGACTTCATCCCCGCCACATCACGCAGGGACGAGGCGATGTCATTGAGCCGCGGCACAGTGAGCTTAAGCCGGTCGTATTTAGGGTCAGCAGGGTCCGCCTGTGCAAGGTCTTCGGCGTTGGCCCGGAGCAGAGCGTCCGCCCGCTGCCCGGTAATGTCGGAAAGGTGTCTGAGAGCCGCGTTTATCTGATCATCGCTGATGAGCCTGAGCTGCCGCGAAGCCTCCCGGGCCCGTATAAAAAGTTCGTTCATGACTTTTGGGGAAAGAAATGTGTGCATATCGTCTCGCCCGGCCTGAGGAGAATGGAGGGAATGATATTCTCCTTGCTGCCGCAGGCGATGAAGGTGTCTATTCCGGCCGCTGCGGCCGCCTTGGCGGTGTTCGCCTTGGAACTCATGCCGCCTCTGCCGCGCGACGACTTGCCTTCGTAGATGTATTTCCTGATGTCGGTGTCGGGGTAGACCTCGCGCAGCACTGTCCCGTGGTCCAGCACGCCGTCCACATTGGTGAGCAGGATGAGCGTGTCGGCTTCCATCATCTGCGCCACAAGGCCGGCGAGCTCGTCGTTGTCCGTGAACATCAGTTCGCTGATGGCGATGGTATCGTTCTCGTTGATGATGGGGATGATGTTCTCGCGGAGCATCACGCTCATGCAGTTGCACTGGTTTATGCGGCCGCGCTTGCCGATGAGGCTCTCCTTGGTGGTAAGTATCTGGCCCACGGCGATGCCGTACTCCTTGAACAGGGTGAAGTAAAGGTCCGTCAGCTTTGCCTGGCCCACGGCGGAGAAGAGCTGCCGGCTGTCCAGCGAACTCAGGTCGTCCTCCACGTTGCCCAGCAGGCTCCTGCCGCAGGCTATGGAACCGGAACTGACGATGAGCACCTCATAACCCTCGGCCCGCACCTCTGCCACCTGGTCAACCAGCGAGGACATGCGCGTGATGTCGATATTTCCGCTGTCGCGTGTTATGACATTCGTGCCGATTTTTACTACTACGCGCTTCCCGTTCATTTCGATACCGAGGCCAGAAGGCCCTTGATTACCGCGTTGCTGAATCCGTTTTCCTCCATCGCGTTGAGGCCGCGTATCGTGAGGCCGCCGGGAGTTGTTACATTGTCCACCTCGCGCTCGGGATGCGAGTTATCCTTCCTCAGCACAGTGGCCGCGCCGATGATGGTCTGCTCGATGATTCGCAGCGAGTCGGGTGCGCTGATGCCGAGCTGGATGGCCGCCTCCATGCTCGCTCTGATGTAGCGGAAGACGTATGCTATGCCGCACGAGGCAAGCGCCGTGCACGCGGGGATCTGCTTCTCGTCGATCACCATCACCTCGCCCAGATTGGCAAACAAGTCCGTCACGACTTTCAGTTTCGCGGCGCTGCTGTTGATGGCAGACACGAAGGTCATGCTCTCGCCCACGCGGATGGCGATATTGGGGATGAGGTAATAGATGGGAATGCTCCGGCCCCAGAGGTACTCCTGTATCTTCCCGGTAGTCACGCCCGCGGCGATCGACACGATCTGCTGCCGCTTGTCCTCGAGGCAGGGAGCTATCTCCTCCGCAACGCTTTTTACAGTGTCGGGCTTGACGGCGATGATTATCACGTCGGCGCCGCTTGCGGCGGCTTTGTTGTCCGTGGTAATCGCGATGCCGGGCAACTTGGCCTTCAGAGCTTCCAGTTTGCCCTCGCTGCGGTTGGTTACTGTGATTGTGCCGGCATTTGCGGCGTACAAGCCGCACGCTATGGCCGACCCCATATTTCCTGCGCCTATTATCGTAATGTTCATAAGTGATCTTTTTGTTTTTCAAAAATACCCAAAAATAGGATTCAATCTTCGCTTATGATATAATTATGCAGAAAAAGCATGGTTTAACTGAGTAAATCCGCCGTATTATGGCATAAAATGTGCCCATATTGCCCATCCCGTTTACCAAAAGCCACGTCTCTTGCGGGCGGATGCTTCCGGCGTCACCCGCATATAAACAAGGGCGTATGGGCTAAGATTATTCGCGAAATGCTCCCTATCCCGGTTTTTCTTTCTATCTTTGTAACCGCTTTGATGAGGGAGCTGCCGCGAGGCAGATATGCTTTGAGCGGACAACCGGGCGCGGAAAACGCAGCCGGACGGCTCGCAGCGACAAACTCACCACAGGAAAATCACACTTACCACGGCCTCGTAGCTCAGTGAATAGAGCATCAGATTCCGGATCTGAGTGTCGCGGGTTTGAGTCCCGCCGAGGTCACTACTTTACTCAAGGAGAGGCGTTTGCTTCTCCTTTTGCTTTGCTTAGCTACGTGCCTCTCTGCAAGTCCGGGCGCCCACGCGGTTTCACTAGTATGGCTTTTCTGGAAATCCGGATGCGGCGCCGTAGTCCGCATGATGTGATGTCTTTAATCTGTTCAGCATCATGCGCATTAACAGCGCTGAGCCCCGAGAGCGCCGGTCAGAGACAAGCCTGTCGGAAAGCCTGTTTTCGGGCCTTTGTAACGTCCTGAAAAACAGTGTCCCGCAGAGGGGTAAAACTATGTTTGAGATGTTTTAAAACGTCTCAAATGTAATTTCTCTCATCTCAAATGTAGTTTTCGTGATATGCGGGAGTATTTTTGAGAAGTGCATACACGATGTTTCCCGAAAAGGGGAAATCCATCCGTATGCCCTGCAAGTATACATTCTTAAGGCGGCTGCCGACGACCAGGAACCGCTTCGGCAGCCTGCGTAAGTACGTAAAAATCAGCCTCTGCGAGCAGCGCAAATTCTACTGCGAGATAAATTATTTTATCTACGAGATAACGAGTCGTCTACTACGAGATAAATTTTTTTATCTGCGAGTAGAATTTTTTCTCCTCCTATGAGGATTTTTTCTGCTCCCACGGGAACTTCGTCCCGTCCCGCGAGAATTTCGTCTCGTCCCGCGAGAATTTCGTCCCGTCCCGCGAGAACTTCGTCCCGTCCCGCGAGAATTTCGTCCCGTCCCGCGAGAATTTCGTCCCGTCCCGCGAGAACTTC
>Ga0256405_10007577_pt1 | contig 16177 bp, 12 predicted proteins | sample RumenRJG_02DNA_FD_189096 | JGI IMG/M metagenome (GOLD analysis project Ga0256405, IMG submission 189096) | Bovine rumen microbial communities from Lethbridge, Alberta, Canada - RJG_02 | ecosystem: Host-associated > Mammals > Digestive system > Stomach > Rumen | place: Canada: Alberta...
TGTGCTCCAAAAAGATATCCTATAGTTCCGCAGAAAAGTGCAACACATACACCTATAATGCACGATAATATTTTATCTTTCTTCATCCCTAATTCTCCTATTTTTAATCTGTTTTGCCCTTCAAACCTTCACCTCCTAGGGCATGGGATGGAAGAATTTATTTAAAATCAAATAATTCGGCTGATAATCTTTCGTTGTCTGGTATAGAGAACATAGAATTACTAATATCTTCTTCACTTACTCGATTAGCTAAATACTCATCTAAACTATTTATCTTAGCCTTCTTTCCATCATCTAGCTCAACTTTTATGCCATCTCCGTAACTAACTTTTTGTCCTTCTGGTAAAAAGTAACTTACAAGCTCATCTGAATTTTTCAAACCTTTCAAATAAAATCTTGCAATTTTACCCTTTTTTCCAATATATTTTTTTAACTTTGGATAACTCTTGTACAAAGAAGCATTTGAAGCAGGCAAGTTTTCCGTTTTAATCATTAGATTGATGTCATTATAATCAACTATGTTATAAATACACATTACACCCTTTGTATCAACTCCATTTTGTTTCAACAATTTTCTAAGGGTTTTTATATCCATACATTTATCAAATCTTCCACCTCGGAAACACCTTTTTTCAATTCTTCCTAGAATTTCACTCTTCTCATCTATTCCATCCACAAAAGGACTACAGTGTTCAGAATCAGAACAAAATGGTATTATAATAACAGGCCTTTTTTTCTCTTGGGACTTTGAAATTATAGTATTTTCCATACTAGCGGTAAGCAAAGCTCTTCTATTTTTTATTAGATTTTCATTCAATAATTCTCTATCCATAATTACTTTTTTACTATTTATATCATATGTTTGTAATTTAATGCTAACTAATCTATCCCCATCGTTTTCCAAATCACTGTTCGTCTTATTTTTATCATCCTTGGCAAAAATGAATGATTTCTTATATGTATACGATATCTGGACAAACTGATTAGATGAAATTCTTTGCATATGATTGAAAAAAGACATATCATGATATGAATCTCCATTATCTGAATACTTTATGATTTCAGACCAATCTTTTTTTTGATTTTTTGTCATATCACTTACAATGCACACGCTATCGTCTGAAGTGGTACTCTTTTCAACCAACTCCATTTTATCCCAAGTTGGTTTGAATGAATGTTCTTCATCCGTTTTTACATATATAAGTTTATCCTTTGCAAATAGGATTTGTCCTGTAATATATTCCTTATGTGGTGCTAATACATTACACAGTAATATTACTGCAAGCACTATTGTAATTATGACTACTTTTGACTGAGTACTAAGTTTTAGTTTTATTTTTTTCATTTTTTTCTTGTATGATTAATTAGAAAATAATAATCACACTTTCCTTTCTTTTAATACTATTCAGATACTATGAACTTTTAATTTTTCCTGTGGTTTAATTACCCAAATGGAACATATTGCCACTACATTTATCTGAATTCTCTATTAAATTGATGTTGCCAAATTTAACCATTTCGCTACTTCGATTTCTTCCGACGGTTATACCTTGATTGAACCGTTCAAATTCAAAAACAACGCTGAACTTTTCCAAACGATACTCATTCAACAAGAACGGTAGCATCATTGACTTTAAGCCAATAACTAACTACGGTTACAGTATTGTTCAATACCTTGTTACTAAGCTTTACCATGTGTGTTCTCCCTAATCAAAATCTGTAGACTCCAATAAATATTTTTCCAATAAGAATGTTATTTTAAGCCTTATTATATTAATTTTTCTAATATGTTAATAAACAATCATAAATATTTTATTCCTTGTTATTCACTATTTTGTTATGTAAAGACTCAACATCCTCTTTAAAATAAGACCTATATGTATTTACCCGCCCATCATCTAAAATCTCATCGATTACTTTATAGTAAAAATCTGCTTCTTTATCAGAATTATCCATATCCGTAATAATAACATCTCCATCAATAAGTTTCCTCGCCAAATCATATTTTTTCCCTTTTTTACCTTCTATCTTTTTTTTAGCTTCCTTAGCACTAGTGTCATCATAGACTTTGGCCTTTGAATTTTTCAGCTGTGCCTTATATATCTGTGTAGTCAAATCAAGTGATTGCATATCTATTGTCATGCATCCATTTCTACAACAAATATATGAAGTATCTGTCTCCTCTAAATATTGTCTTTTTTCCTTAGACATTTTTTCATCAAAATGCATATCATTATCAATTGCTTTTACTAACCCTATAGCATTATCTAAACTAAAAGCACTGCTTATTCCTTTTTTCGTACCATTAAGAACAAGCGTACCATAAGGACTATTTATTGTTGGCATATATTGAGAAACATGTGATTGATATAATTCATTTGCTTTTTCCTTAACCTTCCCAGTCGCATTAGTTTTTTCGTTAGCCCATTTTGCAACTTCCTTACCTTTACCTTCTATATAACTATTAGTAATGCCATCTTCAGACAACGCCGTACACCCTACTTCTACTGCTAGACCTAAAACTGGATTAATTTCCGTTGCTCCAGCTACAAGCATTGCCTGTGAAATATCTTTAAGTTTATCTATCGTTTCATGTGGACCTTCTTCACATTTTTTATCAATTTTCCACTCTTTTATTCTGTCATTTGCTTTATCTTCATTTAGCGCATAATCTAACATTTCTGATTTTGTTTCATTCACATTAGATACATCAAACTCAATTGTCGGAACATCTCGTCCTTTAGATCCAGATAATTTAATTCCACTTATGCTAGTTATTCTTGGGTACTTACCATACACATCCTTTGAATGCTTATCTTGTGCATTATACAAATATTGATAAACCTCATAACTTGACATACATTTATTCCATTCTCTTTGATAATGTTTAAAATCATCTGTATCCTTATATTGTAAATAAATATTCGTTGCTATAGTTTCATTACATTTCATAAGTGTTAAAGTAGTACTACTTAAAATTTTCAAATACTCCATTGAATGATCCGTTACAATCATATCTTCATTAACAAGACCTTTTGCATTTTTGACTGTAACTTTCCCCCCTGAAATTGAGGCAGGCATAACAATCTCTTTATTATCACTAAGCACAGCATTTATGAGCTTTTCGTAGTCTTCCTTTGAAGCCTTATCACCTTTTTCATACATAACGCCCCATACACCCAAAGCATATTTTCCCATAAATGTTTTTGCATAACTATCTAATGTTGAAGGATCTTTTTTGAATGAATTCTCATATTTTTTATGTATTATATTCATAATGAATTCTTCATTTTCTTTGCTATTTGTCAGCGTTATATAATTATACACTTCTGTTGATGCAAAATTATATTTTGCTAGCTGTTTAAATTCGTCTTCTGTTACTCCACGATATTTTAAGTAATTTATGGCTCTATCTTTATATATGACATTCATGTCATCCATGCTTTTTAAATAATCCACTCTCCAAGCTGCATTCTCATCATAATGATATTCTGCACCTTTAAAGGATTTTGATATACCATCTAATATATTCTGAGCTTTTGTAGAATACTCCTCACCCTGTTTGAAATAATTTCTAGTATTATTTTCTATTTGATAATACTTTTCTATCTTTTCATTTATCTGCTTTATGGCCTGAGTATAACCATCTATAATTCTATTACTTATCTTTATTTGTTCTCCTACTATTTGTGCAAGATTTTGTCCAGCTACAGCTCCTACATTTTCTATGTTTGCTTTTCTAACCTTTAAATCATGTTGTGTTTTTGTTGCATCATTTAATAGATCAGATAATCTTGCTCTATCTGCTAATAGCTGTGATCCTATTAAATCTTCATCTCCAGCGTTCTGATATAACCTTGCATAGTCGTTTTCAAAACTTGCGATAGAAGCTGATACCATATTTATATAAATCATATAATCACTAGAAGATTGTCTTATTCCATCAAAACCTTTAGCTTTTATAGCTGTAGTATCTACTATCTCTTTAAGTACTTGATTGGGTTTTGCATAACGATATGTTAATAATTGACACTTTTGAATTGCTTCAGAACATTGCTGCTTCAAACTATTATGCATTAAACAAAATCCACTATCTTCTCCGTAGTATTTTCCTGCATCCATTTTCCTTACTCCTCTCTCTATTTCTTACCTTTTTCATTATGTTTTTTTGCCTTTTCATCCGCTTTTTTGTATTCGTCACCAAATTTTTCTATCTTTTGGGATTCACTTCTAAAAGCTTTTTTAGATAAATTAGTAGATTTCGAAATTAATGTAACTGCTCCTCTTCCAGAACGATTTGCCGTTAATGTAGTTTTATTATCTAAGCTCCCAACTTCAAAGGTTCCAAGATTATCTGCACTACCTGTTAATTTACTCTTTAGGCTTTGTACATCAACTCCATCTATTTTTAATTGTTCACCCAATTTTCTTACCTCCTAACTCAACTAAACTCAGACAATTCTCTTTTTAGTCCTGTTTCATCTTTCACGCATTGATTGTACTCTTTTGAAATAACACGCCTCATCTCTTCGTAGAATTCTTTTTGGTGTAATCTCATTTTTTGTACACTTTCACGTAATTCACTTAACGTAACGTTAAAGTTACCATAAACACCATTTTCTCTCAATGCATTACTCTCACTTATGCGATTTAAGCTTTTTAATTCATTAAACATTTTGGTCTCAAGTTCATCATTTTCTTGTTCTAGTTCATGCAACTTTTTTTCAAGATTCTCCTGAACCTGACGATTTTCTCTCAGTTTACGCTGAAGTTCATCCTCTTTCTTTTGCTGTTCTCTATATTCACTATCTGACTCATCTGACTGAGCCAAATATTTATTTTCTTCGTTTATCATTTTCCCTCGTTTCCTTCTTTGGTTAATGTTACCCTGGCAATCATCTAATTTTAAATTTATTTTCACAAAAAAATCCCCACGCCACACAGACTAACTGCATCTCGTCATTCCTTTATGTTGCAGTTTTCTGCGAGCATAGGGATTTTTCTTAATCTTTTTTACCTGCTTTAATCAAGTTATCAGACTAGCTTATAAAATCCTACTCAGACTATTTATCTGTTAAATAATTACATTTTCTTTTTTTTACTATTACTTCTTTGCTAATCCAATCGCTTGTTCTGATTCTTTGGTATTTAAAATCTAGTTACGATTTTTTGAACCAACTGTTGTATCAAATTCTTGATATGCTTCTGCATTTTTAATAACTCCATCTCCGATGTCTGTTATTAACTGTCTCATTGCTTCGAAGCTTGGAGCCATTTCTCTTACTCTCTGCTGGAATCCTTCATATCCTTGTCCTTGCCAAATTCCTGGTAACTGTTCATTTACTACTTGATTTAAAAAGTTCTGTAAATTAGTTACTTCTTCTGATTTTGCCTTGATATTTGTTCCAAATCCCTTAACTTCTTCGAAGTCCATTTTTAATGCCATATTAACATCCTCCTATTGTGCTACATTAATTTATAGGTTTCTCTTTCATGCTTACGTAAACACAATCGCAAAAGTAAATCAAACTAAACTCATAAATTTTTATATATATCATCCTTACATGGGTAACTTTTTCATGTTTATAAATTGTTAAGTAATCTTTGCTAATGCGACCAAGTCGATCAACACTGTAATTGTAGCACACAGTAGCTAAAAAAAAAGCGTTTTAGGAAACTTTTTTGTTTTTATTTTTTAGTTTTATTTTTTTGCTAATTTTATTGAGTTTTTCGTTGTTTTTATTTTTTTAGTTTTCTGTTTTTTGCGTATCTGTTTGCTTTAGTTTCTTTTGTGTTTATTGTTTTCCCTTTTCAACATTTCTTGGTTGTTTTATTTTCTTGTTCTTGTCGTTTTTCCTAGTTGTCTCCTTTCACGGGCTAAATCAAATGAAAAGAAGTAGGGATGATTTCCACGCTGAGTTACATATTAGAATATCTCTTCTTCCTGCTCTTTATGCATTGCTATTTTTACAACATATGTTACAAAGCCAATACATAACAGTACCAGAATCCTTTACTCCTATTGCTCCATTTAAAAGCGACTCAACATTAGCATTTGATGTATCATTTGCCTGATGAATTGATTCTTGCATCTTAAAAATATTATTCTGTGAATCCATTGCTAAATCTGAAATATACTTTTGATTTGCAAGGAAGTTTTCTTCGTATGTTTTCTGCATCTCCTGATTCTTGCTACGTGCTAAATCAAATGATGTTCCTAACTTCTCAGTATCTATATACGAACCTAAATTGAATTTATTAACATCTGCTACAAAACTTCGCAGTCCTTCATTCATTCCAATTTGTGTCTTAGAACTATCGCTTATGACTGTGTTTAATAGATTGTTCTTTATATTATTCTTTAGACCTTCTCTATCAAATCTTTCAATTACACTATCTTGATTTCCTGTGCTCTGATTCTTCGTTTGTTTTGTTAACAATTCGTCCGTACTTTTTAGGCAATCCCTTACTGTAGTTTTTGCACCATTAACATCAATACTATCATCAAAGTTCTGTGGTAAAGCATCACTTACTGCTTTTATTACAGCATCTTTTGAAGCACTCTTATTAAGAAGTACTTTATTAACGTTTGTATTAACTTGTTCTGTAACACTTACTTTATTTAAGACAGCAACATCTGGATTATTTCTTAGTTGATCTACAGCTGCAACTTTAGAAGCATTTTGGGGATTGGATTTGTAACTATTGTATTTTTCAATAAGCTCTTTATCTCCACTCTCAGTTATCATCTTCTCTAAATCTTTACTATAACTGTTTACATCATTTGTCAATGATGAATCATATGCATTTGTTTTAGCATCATCAACTAATAGATTTCCATCCTTGTAACTAATTGTTACCTTTCCACCTTCTTTTGATAAAGTTTCAAAAACTACATCTGATGTATGTTTTCTTACATCCTCAAGATGTCCGTTATAGTTACTTACTATATCAGCATACTGGTTGTTACAGGCTGATATATTAGCATTTGCTTTAATTAAGTTACTATAATAACTTTTTTCAAATTTCTCTAAGTTAGCATTATACTCATCAACCTGCTTCAATACTGTTTCAAGCTGTGCATCATAATTGACAGGCTTATTATTTTGGTTCTCTGGAACTGGTGGCAAAAAAGGATTTGGTGCTACGTTTGAAGACGCCGGTATCGGATTTTCTTTAGGTTCACCTGTCCATTTGTTTACTAATTCATTTCCACTTTCTTTAAGTTTATCTAAATCTTTTTGACCTAAACTTATGTAGTATGTATAATTAGTATTTATGTCATCAATTGCTGTATCACAACTCTTTGTATCAATCTGAGGCATTGGATTCATTGCACTCTCTGGTAAATCTGGAGTCTGTACCAATGTTGTTAAATCAGTTGGGGTTATAGCAAGTAATGCCTGTTTATCTTTTTGATCATTACCCATTACCACACTTGCGCCATCTTGAGTATTGTGAAACTCATTTAAAATGCTACTTATGTACATGTAACTCATACCTGCATTTAACTTCTTCTCAAAATTGATGACATCATAAACCACTTCTACTTGTGAGGTCTTAGTTATCTTTGAACTTATTTTATACTGTAAATCAACTGGCTTCGGTGTTGAATTTATACTTACAACTGATTGTGAAAATGTAGATGGTATTATGATATACGCACCATAGTTTCCATTTTTAACACCTTCTTTAGCCATTTCAAGGCTTACTGATTCAAAATTCTTAGGCATTCCACTAATTAGTTTATCTGCGTAATTGATTGTTTTGCCACCTTGAACTACTGCTTCATCTGCATTAACTAAGGCTATCTTTTTGGTGTTAAATCCTTTTTCTTTTATCTCTTTTGTGATAGTTACAGGACTTTTTAGTGCTCTAGCTTTTTGATTTATGTTAAATCCCTGTGCTCCAAAAAGATATCCTATAGTTCCGCAGAAAAGTGCAACACATACACCTATAATGCATGATAATATTTTATCTCTTCTCATCCCTAATTCTCCTATTTTTAATCTGTTTTGCCCGTAAAATTTCACCTCCTAGGGCATGGGATGGGGAAATTTATTTAAAATCAATTGCACTATATTAGGATCACATTTTAATTCCTGATCTGTTCCATCTATTTTTTTCTTCCATCAAGTATACACTCTGGTTTAACCTTTTTATAATAATCTTTTAAGCTATCTACTGATGCGTTCTTTAAATTTTTAGCACAATCATCTCCAACATGAACTGTATCGTAGTTTAATTTTTTACCTTCTGGTAAAAGTTGTTTGGCAATCTCGTCAGAGTTTTTTTCATCTCCTGCATACCAATCAATTATATAATCATCACTTGCATACTTCTTGACAAGCTCTGGAAACTTCTTGGCAAGTTTTGATCTTTTATCTAAATCACTGCCTAGCATTTTTATATGCACCGGAGTCTTAGCAACTTCACTTAAATATGATGCACGATATTTGATTTTGTTTGAATCTAATAAAGTTTCAAATGAAGCTCTGTCCATGTAGTTTTTTAGACAGTAACTGTTTCTTTCTTGTTCTTCTGTTTTTAATGCGGATTGAGTCCAAATGATTTTATTCTTCAGTTTCTTATTAATACAGTCTTTACTTACATCTTGAGTTTTCATTTTAAAATCAGTTTCAGCATCTTTTATTCGATCTGGTAGGTCTTCAAATGATATTTTTTTCATCTGACCTTCATCGATATAATATGCAAGATATTCAAAATCATCTACACTTTTACAGTCTTGTTGTTTAGGAATTTCAAAAACCATTATGCGCTTTCCTAATTTATCTGTGCAGATGATTGGAGTTTGGAATTCACTTTTCGCCAACAATCCCTCTTTTTTTTCATTCTTATTTTTTAGAATACTGTTTTCTATTTTTTTACGTACTTCAGATTGAAAATCTTTATTATTAATCAACCTTTTAACTTCAGCTAAAACATCAACAGTTTTTTCTACTTTTTTTGTATTAGTATTATAAATCTGAATCTCTGATTTTAAGCTAAAAACTCCAAAGCACTCATCGTAATAACCCTCTTGAATATTTTTTGTGTTATAATAAATGATTCTATCTTTTGAAATGTTCATTTCATATTCATATGGTCTTACTTTTTTATCTGACCTTACTATACAAGTCTCATTTCCTTTTTTGTATACGTCTTTTACAGATTTTTCTATCGAACTCGTTGAATTATTATAATCAACTCCTTCTTTATAATATTTTTGTTCATAACTTATGAAATGATCTTCTTTTTTCCAGAAGTCCTCTTCTCTAAGCCCCACACTTTTTTCATAGGTATCATCCATTTTTTTAAAGATTTTAAAAGAAATCGATTGATCATGCTCCAAAATAGCCAAGATAACTATAATATAAACCACATAACAAATCTTTGATTTTAAAAATTTTACCAATAGTTTCATTTAATTATTTTTTCCTCCTCTAGATATTTGAAGAGAGTCTTCATAATTTCTAAATTTTTCTTTAGAGTCTTCTTCATCATATTTTATACCGTCTTTTCCATAACTAACCTTCTTGCCCTCCGGCAAAAAGTAACTTACAATTTCATCCGAATTTTTTACACCTTTTATAAAAAAACTAACTAATTTATTTTTCTTTCCTATGAATTGTTTTAATTTAGGATAAATCTTATATAATTTTGCTGACCTCTCCGGTAAACCTTCTGACATTAGATACATATCTGCATCATCATATGACCACTCATCACAATTTGTTGTATAACTTATATATTTTTCAGCAACCCCATTTTCTTTAAGTAACTCATAAAACTGACTTGAATCCATGTACCCTCTTTCATCCGCAGCTGATATGTCTAAATCATCGTTGTTTCCATAAATATCCTCTGTATGAAATACTCTACCATGTTTAAATCTTTCATCATCTTGATAACCATTACCAGTTCTACGCAAAATTCCTGTAGTATGATAATATCCAATATTAAAAAAACCATATTTTATATCCCATTTACCTGTTTTGCGATTTTTTGAATACTTAATACTATATGGTCTGATGCCATAAATTTCCTTTTCATGACAATTTTTCTTTATTTCCTTTAACACATCCTCTTCCATAGTAACCTTATTTTTATCAATATCGTAGTACTGTGCTTTAACAGAATCAATTCGAGAAACATCGTATCCTGGAATATATGGATTATCACATGCATTTCTTTGTAGGTCCTCTCTTTTTTCTAAAGAAAACCTATCACCTGTAAAATGAGTTTTAAGTAAGGTAAACAAGTCAAAAGTTCTTTGAGAAATATCTATTTTGAATGTTGCTATTTTATTTGAAGATAGTCTTTGCGGTATAAAGCAATTATTCACATCATTTCCTTGCAAACTCTTATTATGTTCAAAATATTTCTTTCCTTCTTTATCGATATCGGAAACGACGCACACACTATCATCAGGTGTTGTGCTTCTTTCTACTAATTCAAAAGTTGAAAAGTCAATTCCACCCTGCTTACTTTTTTTCTTTATATACTTAAAATCAAATGGGACACAAAAAATAACAGCTACAACAACAGCCATAATTATGCATATCACCTTAATTCTTTTTTTCTTTTTTTTACTTTTTATTTTGTCTACTTCTTTCTTCATTTTTTACCTCCTCGCCTTAATTCATTTTCTATTGTACTCTTTTCCTGTTTTATTAGTCCCCTAAAAGTCGACTCATAATCTTTTTTTCCTATTTCATCAATAAGAACAAATGCTTTTAATAAATGCATAAAATTGTTTTCATCAAATTTGCCTTCTTTATCACATATTAAGGATTTTATAGTTACAGCTGTATTTTTTTTTGTTTTTGCTTTTATAATCTGTTTTGCATAAGACACGTCCTCCTTAGAATAAACTTTATGTTTTTTTACGTAACTATCTATATCCTTATTTATATCATCAATATTTTTAGCATTATTATTTTTATCATCATTATTTTTAGCATCAACAATTGCTTCATCTACATCGATCTCACCTCTAATTAATTTTCTAATTACCAATAGCGTTGGTAAATCCATTGCTCCGAACATACAATACCTTACTTTCTCTCCTTCATTCCTTATATTTTCATCACTTGAATATGATATATATGGTCCCATTAACATAGATTCCATTTCAGCAGATTTTTTTTTATAGAACTCTTTATCTGCCTTAATCGCATCTAACAAACCCACCACATTTTTTATTGTTAAAATTGAACCTGCAGATTTTTTTCCTATCTCTGTTCCATATCTAGCCAACTTGGGATTAACATCTATATTTGGAATTCTTGACCAAAAATCAAAATTGAAAGACCCAATTGTATCGCCTAATGCTTTTTTCATTTTACCTGTCTGATTAAACTTCTTATCAGCTTCTTTATATACCTTACTACCTGTCTCCATTACCTTTTCAGCATCCAATCCTGAATCAAATGCTGCTAGCCCTGTTTCTGCTAATATTCCGATCCACGGATTAACTACTCCGCAACTAATAACAAACACATCTTTGACAGTCTTAAGCGCAAAATCTATTACCTCGTGAGGTCCATTATAAACTTCAAATCTAATATCATCTAGCTTTTTTTCCTCATCCTTACTATCCCTCGACGAATAAAATTTTTTTACTATTGTTTTTTTTTCTGTTATATTACCCTTACAGCCAGCATAATCTGAATTATCACGACAATTCATACCAACTGTAATACTATCAAAATAACGATCACTTGTCTTTCCACCAAATTTTATACTCGTAATTTTTTCAACTGAATATTCATCCGTAAAAGAATACTCTTTTGGATAATTTTCTATAACATTGCCAGATACACTTTCCTTTTTTTCTTTTTTATAAAACTGTCCAAGTATAGCATCATTAAATAAGACAAACTCTTTACTTTTATAATATTCTTTTATTGCCTTATCTGTTTTCTCTGAATCATAACCATTTTGCTCACAACAGTCAGCTGTTATTACCAAAAGCCTATTATAATAGCTAATAGAACCACTTTTCATAAGCATTATATACTTTTTGGCATCTTTTCTATTTGCTAACATAGCATTATAATAATCCTTAACTTTTTTTTCAGTTTTACTATTAGGATTATCATAAAAATCACTAAATTTTTTGTAACCATATGATTGTATCAATGTCTTTGATACCTCATTTAGATTGCTTACTCTTATCTTAAAAGCTTCTTGATACTTTCCTTTAACAAGATTTACAAGAAAAGTAACATTTTTTTTACTATCAGAATGAGTTTCAGCATACGCAAAATACGAATATAAAACATCCTCACTACATCCTAATTCTTTTGTAAATTTTACTATTTCGCTTTGTTTTAAATTTTTACTTTTAAAATATTCAGCATTTCGCACCTCTAAAACTGCATTTGCTTTTTTTGAATACTCAACATATTCTTTTCTCCATGCTGCATTTTTATCTGGTGTATATGCCTTACCATCTACTGTTCCATTCTTAATCGAAGCAAGAATTTGTTCTGCATAATTTTTAAAATTATCGCCTTCTAAAAACAAAGTTTTTGTTGCATTTTCGATTTCATAATATCTATCACGATCTTGATTTAACAGGCTCATTGCCTCATTACATTTCTCTTTAGCTCTATCTGCTTTTTTTAATAAATTTTCCCTGTGTCCAGCTACGTCTTCACTTAAATTAGCATTATATGTATAAGTATTTACTGTTTTACTAACAACAGCTCCAATATTTTTTGATGCTATGTCTAGCATTCTGCAACCATTTTCTAATTCTTCAGAATCTAGAATTCTATCGCCAACTGCACTTTGTAATTTACAATATGAATTTTGATATTCTGCAAGCATCGTACATAACATTACAAAATATGAATTCATATCTTCTACCAATTCTTTTTCATTATCTATTGCTGCACATTTTATTTCTGTACAACTAATACCATTGTACGCATTTACAACTTTCGTTATATCATATGTCTTAGACACACATATTGATATACCCTCTGCACACTCTGTTTTTACAGTATTGGGATTTAAGTAAAATTCCTGTCCCATTATCATTCTCCTTTACTTTATTTACTATTTCTATTCTTTTTTGCTTGTTCTTGATCCATCTTTTTATATTCATTTCCTATTTTATTAATTTTATTTGCTTCGTCCGTTGTCCTTGACTTAACTTCAGCAGATTCCTTTGAAACGCTGCTTACTACATCCTTTGATTTCTTTATAGCCGTCAATGTTGTTTTAGAATCATGATTTTTTAAAGAAACAGACTTAAATGATTTTATTGACTCATTCAAATCTTTAGCTATTTTTTCTATTGAACCATCCGGAATATTAAGGCTTTTTTTATCTGCCATTATACTTACCTACCTTTTCTCTCCTATATTAATCAACTCTTTTCTAATTGCATCTTCCTCTTCTTGAAGTCGAGTTAATTCTCGATTGATTCCTTTTCTCATATCATCAACAAATTCCTGCTGAGTTCTCTCCATATCAATAATCATAGACCTTAATTCATCTATAGTTATTTTCAATTTTGGATCCATCCTCTTTTCACCCTCATTTAAACGTTCTGAAATAGTGTTTAAAATACTCTTATTTTTGAAAGACATTTCAAAAAAATCTTCATTTGAATTCTTCAAATTATATGAATTTTTTTCAATCTCATCCTTTTTTATTCCATTTGCTCTAAGTTGTGAATAAAGTTCATCCTCTTTCTTTTGTTGTTCTCTATATTCACTATCTGACTCATCTGACTGAGCCAAATATTTATTTTCTTCGTTTATCATTTTACCTCGTTTCCTTCTTAGGTTAATGTCACCCTGGCAATTATCTAATTTTAAATTTATTTTCACAAAAAAATCCCTATGCCACACCTACTAACTGCATCTTGTCATTCCTTTATGTTGCAGTTCTCTGCGAGCATAGGGATTTTCTTAATCTTTTTTACCTGCTTTAATCAAGTTATCAGACTAGCTTATAAAATCCTACTCAGACTATTTATCTGTTAAATGATTACATTTTCACATAATCATATATTTATCTGGTTTTACATTTTCTTTTTTATACTATTACTTCTTTGCTAATCCAATCGCTTGTTCTGATTATTTGGTATTTAAAATCTAGTTACGATTTTTTGAACCAACTGTTGTATCAAATTCTTGATATGCTTCTGCATTTTTAATAACTCCATCTCCGATGTCTGTTATTAACTGTCTCATTGCTTCGAAGCTTGGAGCCATTTCTCTTACTCTCTGCTGGAATCCTTCATATCCTTGTCCTTGCCAAATTCCTGGTAACTGTTCATTTACTACTTGATTTAAAAAGTTCTGTAAATTAGTTACTTCTTCTGATTTTGCCTTGATATTTGTTCCAAATCCCTTAACTTCTTCGAAGTCCATTTTTAATGCCATATTAACATTCCTCCATTGTGCTACATTAATTTATAGGTTTCTCTTTCATGCTTACGTAAACACAATCGCAAAAGTAAATCAAACTAAACTCTTTTCTCTTTAAAAAAGCGATTTTCATATTTTTTCAACATAATCTCTTACTTTTACTCAAATATCTTTTAATGCTCTTTTTATTTTTCTTATAGCATTAACTATTCCAAACAATGATATTTGAGTTATGTTAAAAATATAAAGTAATCTTTGCTAATGCGACCAAGTCGATCAACACTATAATTGTAGCACACAGTTGCCAAAAAAAAAAAGCGTTTTTGGAAACTTTTTTGTTTTTATTTTTTAGTTTTATTTTTTTGCTAATTTTATTGAGTTTTTCGTTGTTTTCATTTTTTTAGTTTTCTGTTTTTTTCGTAGCTGTTTGCTTTAGTTTCTTTTGTGTTTAATGTTTTGCCCTTCAAAACTTCACCTCCTAGGGCATGGGATGGGGAAATTTATTTAAAATCAAATAAGTCGGCTGATAATCTTTTATCATCTGAAACCTCGCTACATGGATCTTCTTTCTTACAATATTCCTCTAGACTTCTAACTTTAATTTTTCTTTATCACTATTATATATTTCTACAGAAGTTCCATTACCATAGCTAACTTTTTTCCCAACTGCTAAAAAATAACTTACTATTTCATCAGTATCCTTTACCCCTTTCAAATAAAACCTAGCCCACTTACCTTTTTTCCCGATATATTTTTTTAATCTAGGATATAACTTGTATAAATAAGCATCTTTTTTTGGCAAACTCTCTGTTCGAACTACCAAATTAATATCATTGTAATCTACTAAATTATATGCTTGATATATTCCATTAGGATTAATTCCATTTTTCTTTAATAACTTTCTAAAATCTACAATGTCCATAAATTTTGAATGACTTACAACGCTTACATAATCTCCTTCTCCTGGATATACTTTTTCTTTTGATAACTTACCTAGGTTATTAGCATCTTTAACATAGAAATTATACTTTGACGTAGTCTCATTATTGTGTAAATCATATGGGATAACGACATCGCACTTTTCTTTATTTGCATTATCTCTACATATCAATATTCTTCTTGCACATGCATAATGCCTGAATTCTTTCCACTTTGATACGTCTGTATCGTTTTTACTAATAATTTTTCTTTCAGCTACAAACTTTTTCTTGTTTATATCATAAATCTGCAGATTTACACTTTCCAATCTGCCTCCAAAATTTTTCCCAACTGCACTTCCTTCTTCTCCTTTTTTAGTTTTATCTTTTTTAAAACTAAAAAATGGTTGTTTATATGTATAAGATATTTGAACAAATTGACTTGATGATATTCTTTGCATATGATCATAAAACTCCATATTATCTATATCATGTGTTAAATAATCACCACCATTTACTTTTTTATAATATTTTGACCAATATTCCTTTTGTTCACTAGACATATCACTAACTATACATACGCTGTCATCTGACCCTATACTTTTTTCTACTAAATCAAAGCTATTCCAACATGGTTTGTATGAATGCTTAACATCCGTTTTGATGAATGTAAGTTTTTCAAAAAATTCTGGATTGTTTTTTACCATAATAAAAAACAATACTAAGCTAAAAGCTATTATTAGTAAATGATATGTACCCAGAATCCTGGACACATATTTATGAACTAGGCGGAACACATGGATGCTATCCTGTATTGTACAGGTGGCATCCATTTTGTTTTTGCCTGAATTCTTTTGTTATTGTAGTAAT
>Ga0256405_10007579_pt1 | contig 16176 bp, 14 predicted proteins | sample RumenRJG_02DNA_FD_189096 | JGI IMG/M metagenome (GOLD analysis project Ga0256405, IMG submission 189096) | Bovine rumen microbial communities from Lethbridge, Alberta, Canada - RJG_02 | ecosystem: Host-associated > Mammals > Digestive system > Stomach > Rumen | place: Canada: Alberta...
TTCTCCGCGCGCTCGAGCACGCCGCGTTCGACGGCCTTTTCACGCGCGGTCTGCTCTAATTCGATCAGGGAGTTGTTGAAGTCCGCGGCCGACAGACGGTTGCCGAGCCCCGCCTTTTCCGAATAGAGCACGAAGCTCTCCGGGTCGATGTCGATGCTTTCGATCGCGGCGGCGGGCAGCGTGATCGTGACGCGCTTTTCCGCCTCGTCCTTTTCGACCTGCGCGCGCGTCAGATCCACGCCGGCGGTCACGACGCCGTCATAGCTCGCGAGATAGCTCGACTCGGTGATGCCGAGATCGATGTTCCACAGCTTTTTGATGCTCGAATAGCTCACGACCTCGGTAAAGTAGTATTCCTCCGTGATGAGGAAGCCCGCCTCCCGCAGCGATTCCTGCACGATCTCGGCGGAGATCTCCTTTTCCACGGTGACGATCTTTTCCACTTCCTTCTCCCGCACGACGACCTCGGCCGACGGCCGCGGCGTGACGGGCGGCAGGGCGTCGGCCTTGCCCGCGGCGCGTACGGCGTGCACGGCGATCAGTACGACGATCAGCACGACGACAAGCACGATCAGACCGATGAGCAGTTTGATCTTTTTCTTTTCGGCAAGCATGGCGCTCCCCTCCCCGGATGTGCAGATTTTATAAACCTATCGTATCACAGGTCTTGTTTTTCGACAAGAATTTCTATACAATGGAAATATCCAGATCTTTCCGGTTACTAAATTTTTTGAGGAGGGAAAGTAAGTTTCATGGAAAAGCATCTGCTCTCCGGCAACGAGGCGATCGCACGCGGGGCGTATGAGGCGGGCGTCCGAGTCTGCTCCGCCTACCCGGGCACGCCGAGCACGGAGATCTTCGAAAACCTGCCGCAGTATAAGGACGAGCTGTACTGCGAATGGGCGCCCAACGAAAAGGTCGCCGTCGAGGTGGCCTACGGCGCGGCGATCGGCGGGGCGAGAAGTCTGTGCGCGATGAAGCACGTCGGCCTCAACGTGGCGGCCGACCCGCTCTTTACCGCCGCCTACAACGGCGTCAACCGCGGCTTTGTCATCGTCACGGCCGACGACCCGAGCATGCATTCGTCCCAGAACGAGCAGGACAACCGCTACTATGCCAGAAGCGCCAAGGTCGCGCTCATAGAGCCGAGCGACTCGCAGGAGTGCATCGACTTTATGAAGGAGGCCTATCGCATCTCGGAAAAGTTCGACATGCCCGTCCTCTTCCGCACGACCACGAACATCTCCCATTCCAAGAGCCTGTGCACGTTCTCCGAGCGGGAGGAGGCCGAGCCCTTCGTCTATGAGCGCAACCAGCGCAAATTCAACTGCGCCCCGGCCAACGCCTACCGCAACCACCCCAAGGTGGAGGCAAATTTAAAGGCGCTCGCGGAATACGGCGAGAGCTGCCCGCTCAACAAGGTCGAATACCGCGGCGGCAAGGTCGGCGTCATCACGGCCTCGATCGCCTATCAGATCGCCAAGGACGTCTTCCCCGAAGACACCTCTTTCCTGAAGCTCGGGCTCACCTATCCGCTGCCGATGGGGCTGATCCGCGAATTTGCCTCAAAGGTCGAGACGCTCTATGTCATCGAGGAGCTCGAGGGCTTTATGGAGGATCAGATCAGGGCCGCCGGCATCCCCTGCATCGGCAAGGAAAAGGTCAGCAACCTCTATGAGCTCAACCCCGAGCGCCTGCGCGAGATGCTCTTCGGCGTCAAGCCGGAGACAAAAGAGCTCCCCGTCAAGGCCGTGCCGCGCCCGCCGGTGCTCTGCCCCGGCTGCCCGCACCGCGGCTTCTTCTATACGATGTCAAAGGGCAAAAACTTTGTCATCGGCGGCGACATCGGCTGCTATACCCTCGGCGGCGCCGCGCCCCTGGGCGCGATGGATACCTGCGTGTGCATGGGCGGCGGCTTCTCCGTCGCGATGGGCCTGTCCAAGGCCTTCGCCGCGACGGGCCAGCAGAAAAAGGTCTTCGGCGTTGTGGGCGACTCGACCTTCTTCCACTCCGGCATGACCGGCGCGGCCGAGATCCTCTATAACAAGGGCGCGGTCATCCCCGTCGTGCTGGACAACCACATTACCGGCATGACCGGCCACCAGGACAACCCCGGCTCCGGCTACACCCTGCAGGGCGAGATCGCCGCGGCCATTAAAATTGAGGACGTGCTCCACGCCTTCGGCTATGAAAACGTCATCATCGTCGATCCCCAGGACCTCACGGCCATGCAGAAGGCCGTGGACGACGCGCTGGCCTCCGCGGTGCCCGCGGCGATCATCTGCCGCAGGCCCTGCCTGCTCATCAAGCGCATCCGCCACGATATCGGCCTCTGCGAGGTCGACCGCGAGAAGTGCATCGGCTGCAAAAAGTGTCTGAAGGTCGGCTGCCCGGCCGTGAGCATCCGGGACGGCAAATCCGCGATCGACCCCGGCCAGTGCGTGGGCTGCACGGTCTGCGCGCAGGTCTGCCCGGTGGGTGCGATCACGAGAAAGGAGAGCAGGTAATGGCTACGAAACATGCGATCCTCGTCGGCGTCGGCGGCCAGGGCGCGATCCTGACGGCCAAGGTGCTCGTCGGCGGACTGATGAAGGCGGGCTATGACGTCAAAATGAGCGAGGTCCACGGCATGAGCCAGCGCGGCGGCAGCGTCTCGACCCAGGTGCACTGGGGCGAGAAGGTCTATTCTCCCATCATCGGCAAGGGCGCGGCGGATATCCTCGTGGCGTTTGAAAAGATGGAGGCCGTGCGCTACGCCGATTTCCTGAAGCCGGACGGCGTCGCCGTGATCAACGACTATGCGATGCCCTCCGCCACGACGGCGGCGGGGCTGGCCGAATACCCGGAGGGCTGCCTCGAGGCGATGGAGGGCGCTTTCAGGTGCTACACGCTCGACGCGGCGAAGCTCGCCGCCGAGCTCGGCAACGGCAAGTGCATGAACATCGTGCTCTTCGGCGCGATGACCCACGCGCTCGGCATGGACGAGATCGACTGGGAGTCGGTCATCCGCGAGACCGTGCCGCCGAAGTTCCTCGAGCTGAACCTCAAGGCCTACCGCGCCGGACGCGAAGCCATCCGATAACAAACAACAGGCAGTGAAAACGCAACGTTTTCACTGCCTGTTTGTTCTTGATCCGCAAGATCATTCGCGGGTGTAGCTCCAGCCTGAGACGGATTCATAGGTTTTCATGTAAAACCGCTCAAAGGTGTGTGTGCCGGGGCCGTACCACTGCTCGTATTCCATCGTCGGGTCAAAGATGTAGGGCACGCCGTCGATGGTGATCTCCGCCCAGCCGTGCGGGTTGTGGAAGGTGCCGACCGTCCCGCTGTAACAGACCGTTTCATAGCCGATGGCGCGCGAGAGCGCCCAGAAGGTCGCGGCGTAGGAATAGCAGTTGCCCTTTCCGGAGGAGAGCATCCGGTAGGCCTCCGTGGTCTCCCAGCCCGTTTCGCCGGTTTCATAGCGCTCTGCCCGCAGGTAGAAGGAATCGTTCAGCACAAAGTCATAGACGATGCGCAGCATCTCCTCCCGGCTCATGGAGGCGGGATCGACCAGCTCGGTGAGCTTGCGGCGCACCAGCACGTCCAGCTCGGGATCGCCCGTGGACACGATGCCGTTTTCGTCAAAGAACAGCTCGCCCACCTGCTCTCCGACGGCGGGGCTGCCGTCCGCCTTGATGGCGCGGTATGCGATCCCGTCAAAGAAGAAGCCTTCGCTCTGCAGGGGCAGCGGCGTGCTGTCGGTCCAGACCTCTTCGTCCGCATCCCGGCGCAGGCTGTGCGGGATCACGGCCTCCGCGATCGCCGTAAAATAGCTGTCGCTGCTGCTGATGTCCGCAATGGTGCCTGTCAGCGAGAGATCCGTATGATGCATGCCGCTGCGTCCGGTCAGCTGGTTGAACAGACGCGCCGCCTCTTTGCGCGGCACGATATCGTAGGGGGAAAGCGAAAAGTCGTCCAGCCAGCCCTTTTCGGCCGCCAGACAGAAGGCGGGGTAATAGGGGCTGTCAGCCGGGACGGAGGAAAAGCTTTGCTCCGTCTCAGCGGCGGGGAAGAGCCGGGCAAGGAGGTTCAGCAGCTCGCCGTAGAGGACCTCGTCCTCCGGGTGCAGCCGTACGCCTTCGAGAAGACCCAGATCCTTGAGCGTCGCGGCCGCCTCGTAGCAGGCATCGTCCTGCGCGACGTCGGCAAAATAACCGGAGCCGACGCCGTTGATCTCCAGCAGGGTGTAGAGCGCCTGCACCAGCTCGCCTTTTTTCAGCGCGTCGTTGGGGTGGAACATGCCATCGGCGTCCAGAAAGAGATACGGCGCGTGAACGTCGGCGAGACGCTCGTCCCGGAAGGCGACGGCAAACTGCGCCGCGTAGCCTTTGCTTTCGGTGACGGTGTGGGCGCCGGGCTCAAGGGCTTTACCCTCGGCGTCGACCCAGCACAGGAAGGTATATCCCGGAACAACCGGATCCTCGGGCGGCGTAAAGCTCTCGCCCTCCCGGACGGTGAAGCTGATCGGCTCCTGGCCCGGGACACTGAAGCTGAGCGCGTATTCCGTCGGGGCTTCTTCCGTTTCCGCTCCGGCGCTCTGGGGCAGCGCGGAGAGGGACTCCGCCGGCGTCCCGGCCGGGCGCAGCATCTGCCAGATCACGGTTGCGGACAGTGCCAGCACAAGAAGGAAAAGAAGCAGGCTGATACGCTTCCAGCGCCGGACTTTGGATTTGCGTCTTCCATGGGATGTCGTTCTCTCTGTTGACATGAATCTGATCTTCTTATGGCGCGCCGCCGGCGATGCGTCGGGTCTGCGCGCGTTCTTTCCTTTCTTTTTTTATGCGGACCGGCGGGGCGTCAGTAGCCCTCGACCTCATACTGTCCGGCCTGGGCACGGATCTTGTTCATCCAGCAGCGGTGGCACATCGCGACATAGCTGTCGTTGCCGCCAAGCAGGATCTGCCCGCCGGAGGTAACGACGCGGCCGTTGGCGTCGATGCGCGCGTTGACCGTGGCCTTGCGCCCGCAGGAGCAGACGGTCTTGATCTCGGTCAGCGAGTCGGCCAGCTCCATCAGCCGCGCCGAGCCGGGGAAGAAGTGCGTCAGAAAATCGGTGCGCAGCCCGAAGCACAGCACGGGCAGATCCTCCTCGTCGACGAGGGCGCGCAGCTGGTCGATCTGCGCGGGGGTAAAGAACTGGGCCTCGTCGGTGATGATCACGTCGTGGCGGCCGGCGGCGCGGTAAGCCCGGATGATGTCCTGCTCGGGCGTGATGATCTGGGCGCGCGCTTCAAGCCCGATGCGGCTGCGGATGATGTCGGCGCCGTCGCGCGTGTCGACGCTGGGCTTGATGAGCCACACGCTCATGCCCTTTTCCTCATAATTGAATTTGGTGATCAGCGCCTGGGCGGACTTTGACGAGCCCATTGCGCCGTATTTGAAATACAGCTTGGCCATGGGGTTTATTCTTCCTCTCCGTAAATATGCGACTGGACGCGCGCGACGACCATGCGCATCGCGACCTTGTTGTGCCCGCCCTCGGGGATAATAAGGTCGGCATAGCGCTTGCTCGGCTCGACGAACTGCTCGTGCATGGGCTTGACAGTCGTGAGATACTGGTCGATCACGCTCTCGAGACTGCGGCCGCGGTCGCGCACGTCGCGCTTGATACGGCGCAGGATGCGCACGTCGGCGTCCGTGTCGACATAGAGCTTGATGTCCATGAGGTCGCGCAGCTCCTTCGAGGCATAGATCAGAATGCCCTCGACGATGACGACCTTGGCGCTCTTGACGACGATCGTCTTGTCGCTGCGGTCGTGGACGGAATAATCGTACACCGGGCAGACGACGTCCTTCCCGGCCTTGAGATCGCGCACCGCCTGGATCAGCAGGTCGGTATCGAAGGCGTCGGGATGGTCATAGTTCAGCTTGGCGCGCTCCTCATAGGGCATGTCGTGGTGCGCCTTGTAATAGTTGTCGTGATAGATGACGGAGACATCGGCGCCGAAGCGCTGCATCAGCCGCTTGGTGATCGTGGTCTTGCCGCTGCCGGTCCCGCCGGCGAGACCGATGATCATAACATCGCTCATATTCGCTCTCCTCCGCGTTTTCTCTTTTTCGCCTTATTCTACCACATGCCTCGCCGCGTTTCAATTTGACTTTTGGTTTTTCTGCTTATATAATCGAAGAAAAAAACGGGAAACTTTTTAAGGAGGAAGAGAAACATGTCTATCCCCACCCCTCACATCAACGCCAAGGCCGGCGAGATCGCCAAGACCGTGCTGATGCCGGGCGATCCGCTGCGCGCCAAGTTTATTGCCGAGACCTTTCTGACCGACCCGAAGCTTGTCAACAATGTCCGCGGCGTCCAGGGCCACACCGGAACGTGGAAGGGCGTGCCGGTCACGGTCATGGCCTCCGGCATGGGCATCCCGTCGATCAGCATTTACAGCTGGGAGCTTTTCCACTATTACGACGTCGACAACATCATCCGCATCGGCTCGGCCGGCGCGCTGAGCGACGAGCTGGACGTCATGGACATCGTCATCGGCCAGGGCGCCTGCACCAACTCCGTTCTGCCGAGCACCTTCGGCACCCCCGGCGCCTATGCGCCGATCGCGGACTATGAGCTGATGGAAAAGGCCGTCGAGGCGGCCAAGGAGCACGGCGCCAAGTTCAAGGTCGGCAACATCCTCTCGTCCGACAACTTCTATGCCGCCGAGGGCCAGGGCGCCAACGATCTGTGGAAACGCATGGGCGTGCTCGCCATCGAGATGGAGGCGGCGGGGCTGTATGCCAACGCGGCCTATGCGAAAAAGCGTGCGCTGTGCATCTGCACGATCTCTGACCATCTGTACAAGGCGCAGTATCTCTCGGCCGAGGAGCGCCAGACCTCTTTCACCCAGATGATGGAAATTGCCCTCGACACCGCCGTAAAGATGGCAGAAATGAAATGAAATAACAGGACACGAGCCCGCAGACCGGAACGGCCTGCGGGCAGTTCTTTCCTCCGCTGCGACGCCGAAGGCGCAAAAAAAGGCCGAAGCATGCGCTTTCTACTTGATTTAGCTTCCGACAAATGGTATAATATCATGCGGCGTGTGGGAAACACGCCGGATAGGACAAATAAAAAAATACGTATGGAGGAACAAACATGAAAAAGATTCTCGCACTCGTCCTCGCGCTGTGCATGATCTTCGCCCTCACCGCCTGCGGCCAGAGCGCTGCTCCCGCTGCCGAGGCTCCTGCTGCCGAAGCTCCTGCCGCCGAAGAGGCTGCCGTCTCTGCCGACGACATCAGCGATGAGATGACCTCTGCCGATGGCAAGTATGAAGTTGCCTTCGTCACCGACGTCGGCCAGCTCAAGGACAAGTCCTTCAACCAGGGAACGTTTGACGGTGTCAAGCTGTATGCCAACGCCAACGGCCTGAGCTACAAGTACTACCAGCCCGCCAACGGCGACCAGGCCACCGACGACGACCGTTACGACGCCATGAAGGCCGCTGCCGACAACGGCGCGAAGGTCATTGTCTGCGCCGGCTTCATGCAGGGCAACGCCCTTGCCAAGGCCGCTGCCGAGTTCACCGATGTCAAGTTCGTCTTCGTTGACGGCTGGGCATTCGACGGCCTCAACAACATCGCCGGCATCGCCTTCAAGGAAGAGCAGTGCGGCTACCTTGCCGGTTACGCGACCGTCAAGGAAGGCTTCACCAAGCTCGGCTTCTGCGGCGGCGGCGGCGGAACCAACCCGGCTTGCTGCCGTTACGGCTACGGCTTCGTCCAGGGCGCCGCTGCGGCTGCCAAGGAAATGGGCGTTTCCGTTGACATGAACTACTCCTGGCTCTACGGCGCCTCCTTCTCCGCTTCCCCCGAACTGCAGACTCTTGCGAACGGCTGGTATGAGGCCGGCACCCAGGCAATCTTCGCCTGCGGCGGCTCCATGTTCGCCTCCGTCGCTGCTGCCGCTTCCGCCAACGACGGCGCGGTCATCGGCGTTGACGTTGACCAGTCCTTCGAGTCCGACACGGTCATCACCTCCGCTATGAAGGGTCTGTCCGACTCTGTCGTGTGGGCTCTGACCAAGGCCTATGACGGCACTTGGGAAGAGATCGGCGGCGTTGCCACCAGCCTCGGCGCCAAAGAGAACGCTGTCGGCCTGCCTGTTGCCACCTGGTCCCTCAAGGGCTGGACGGTCGAAGAGTATCAGCAGATGCTCCAGGACATCATCGACGGCAAGATCGTTATCGACGACAACTATGAGAACCTCGCCGGTACCGATTCCCTCACGCTGAACGTGATCGAGTAATTTCAATCATTCGCAAAAAAAGGAAAGCTTTCGGGCTTTCCTTTTTTTGTTGCGGTGAGGAGCAAAAATCTTGCAATTACGCGCTGTTTCAAATATAATTGAGTTACTGTAGATTTCAGCAGAATTCGGGAAAGAAAGCAGGTGGCGCTTATGAACGAGGCAAATCAATATGTCATTGAGATGCTTCACATCACCAAGGAATTCCCCGGCATCAAAGCGAACGATGACATCACCCTGCAGCTGAAAAAAGGCGAGATCCACGCGCTTCTGGGTGAAAACGGCGCAGGAAAATCCACATTGATGAGTGTCCTTTTCGGATTGTATCAGCCGGAGGCCGGCGAGATCCGCAAGGACGGAAAGACCGTGCAGATCAACAACCCCAACGACGCGACGGCGCTCCACATCGGCATGGTACACCAGCACTTCAAGCTCGTTGAGGTATTCACGGTGCTGGACAACATTATTCTCGGCGCCGAGGATACGAAGCTCGGCTTCCTGCAGAAGAAGCAGGCGCGCAAAAAGGTCGAGGAGCTGATGAACAAATACGGGCTGCTGGTCGATCTCGACGCAAAGGTGGAAGACATCACCGTCGGTATGCAGCAGCGCACCGAGATCCTGAAGATGCTGTACCGTGACAACGAGATCCTGATCTTCGACGAGCCGACGGCCGTTCTGACGCCGCAGGAGATCGACGAGCTGATGCAGATCATGAAGAACCTTGCCAAGGAGGGCAAGTCCATCCTCTTCATATCCCATAAGCTCAACGAGATCATGGAGGTGGCCGACCGCGTCACGGTCCTGAGAAAAGGCAAATACGTCGGCACGGTCAACACAAAGGACACCAACAAGCAGGAGCTTTCGAACATGATGGTTGGCCGTCCCGTCCAGCTTGAGGTCGTAAAAACCCCCGCCCAGCCGAAGGACGTCGTGCTGCACGTGGAAAACATGTGCGTCGCCTCCAAGCTTCACAAGCGCAACGCGGTCAACAACGTCTCCTTTGACGTGCGCGCGGGCGAGATCGTCTGCATCGCCGGTATCGACGGCAACGGACAGACGGAGTTCGTCTTCGGCCTTACCGGGTTGGAGCCGCTTTCGGGCGGCAAGATCGAGCTTTGCGGCGAGGATATTTCCAAAGCCTCCGTCCGCCAGCGCGGCGCGTATATGAGCCACATCCCCGAGGACCGTCATAAGCACGGCCTGGTGCTGGATTTCACGCTGGAGCAGAACATGGTCCTCCAGCGCTATCAGGAGCCCGACTTTCAGCAGGGCGGCTTTATCCGCTTTGACGAGGTGCGCAAGTACGCCGAGGGACTGATCGAAAAGTTCGACGTCCGCTCCGGCCAGGGCCCGGTCACGGTGGCGCGCAGCATGTCCGGCGGGAACCAGCAAAAGGCCATCATCGCCCGCGAGCTGGACCGCAACCGGCCACTCGTCGTTGCCGTGCAGCCCACACGAGGTCTCGACGTCGGCGCGATCGAGTACATCCACAGCCAGCTTGTCGCCCAGCGCGACGAGGGAAAAGCGATCCTGCTCGTCTCACTGGAGCTCGACGAGGTGCTGAGCCTCTCCGACCGGATCCTCGTCATGTATGAGGGCGAGATCGTCGGCGAGCTGGATCCGAAGAAGACCACCGCACAGGAGCTCGGCCTGTATATGGCCGGCGCCAAGCGCAGCGAGAAGGGAGGAGAGCAGGCATGAGTTTTTGGAAAAAAGAGAGCACGCAAAAGATCCTCGCCTCACTCATCTCCATCCTGATCGGCCTGGCCGTCGGAGCAGTCGTTGTTCTGATCGTCGGCCTCTTCAACAAGAGCATCTCTCTGAAAGGAGCATGGGAAGGCATCCGCCTAATCTTCGTCGGCATCCTATCCACGGGTCGCGATGTAAACGGTGCGCTGACCTGGGGCTTCAACCCTGCGAGCATCGGCAATATGCTCTTCCGTGCAACGCCGCTTGTCATGACCGGCCTTTCGGTCGCGCTGGCGTTTAAAACGGGCCTTTTCAACATCGGCGCGCCGGGACAGTATCTCATGGGCACGCTGGCCACGCTTTTTATCGCGCTGAGCATCCCCGCCGGCGCGCTTCCCGGCTGGCTGGTCTGGCTGCTTGCCTTCTCCGGCGGCGTCCTGGCCGGCATGCTCTGGGGCGCGATCCCGGGGCTTGTCAAGGCATTCCTGAACATCAACGAGGTGCTGGCCTGCATCATGACCAACTGGATCGCGGCAAACCTCGTCACATGGGCCTTTGACGCGAGCAATCTGAAAAACATGGTGGAGGGAACAAAGTCGGGCTATATCTACAAGACGACCTACGGTCTCGTGGACGGCACCTATGTGGACGGCGCGGGCGTCGCGACGGCAAAGCTCGGCCTCAACAAGCTCTTCCCCGGCTCGCAGATCAACGCGGGCATTCTGGTGGCGATCCTGCTCGCCGTCGGGGTGTATATCCTCATCAGCAAGACGACACTCGGCTATGAGCTGAAGGCCTGCGGGGCGAACCGCCACGCGGCGCGCTATGCAGGTATCCATGACAAGCGCAACATCGTCCTGTCCATGGCGCTCTCCGGCGGTCTGGCGGCAGCCGGCGCCTCGCTGTATTTTCTCTCCGGCAATACGGAGTTTTTCTGGTCCACCTACCAGTCGCTTCCCGCCGCGGGCTTCAACGGGATCCCCGTCGCGCTGCTTGCGCTGAACAATCCCATCGGCGTGATATTCTCGGCCATCTTCATGGCCATGCTTGACGTCGTCGGCCTGCAGCTGACGAATCTCACGGCCTATAACGAATACATCACCAACGTCATCATAGCCGTGATCGTGTATCTCTCCGCGTTCTCGCTGGCGATCCGCATGCTGATCTCCGGCAGGAGGAAAAAGAGCGAGAAACGCGCGGAGGACAAAGCGGCGCCGCCCGCGCCCCCGGAGGAAAAAGCCGCCGGAGACAAGGCGGAGAGCGCGAAAGGAGGGGAAAACGCATGACATTTCTTATTCAACAGACGCTGATCTATGCCGTTCCCCTGATGATCGTTGCGCTCGCGGGCGTTTTCTCCGAACGAAGCGGCATCATCAACCTGGCGCTGGAAGGCATCATGATCTTCGGCGCGTTTATGGGCGTTTTGTTTGTCAACCTTGCGCAGACGGCCGGCTGGTTCATCGAGGCCAAGGCCGCAGGCAACTGGCTTGCGCTGCAGGGATTTGAGGTCCTGGCGATGCTGGTGGCTGCGGCGATGGGCGCGCTATTCTCTCTGCTGCTGAGCTTTGCGTCCATCAACCTGCGCGCCGACCAGACCATCGGCGGTACGGCGCTGAACCTGATGGCGCCGGCACTGGTGCTGTTCTTTATCCGCATGATCGCAAACCAGAACACGCTGCAGATGGCCACGGGCGACTCGGCGAGCTGGTTCATGATCAAAAAGAGCACGCTCGGCTTTGAAAAGAACGCAGATCTGGGCTTTTTGGGCAACACGCTGCTCAACAAGGTCTATCTTGCGACCTATCTCTGCATTCTGATCTTCGTCGTACTTTCGATCATCCTGTACAAGACACGCTTTGGCCTGCGCCTGCGCTCCTGCGGTGAAAACCCGCAGGCAGCGGACAGTCTCGGCATCAATGTGTACAAGATGCGCTATGCCGGCGTTTCGATCTCCGGCGCCCTCGCGGGAATGGGCGGCTTCGTCTATTCGCTCACGACGGCCAACTGCACCTCCAACGGCGACGTCGCGGGTTTCGGCTTCCTGGCGCTGGCCGTTATGATCTTCGGCAACTGGAAGCCGCTGAACATTGCTGCAGCCAGCCTGCTGTTCGGCCTTTTCAAATGCATCGCGGCGGCGTATTCAAGCCTGGACATCAATGGCGACGGCGTGTACATGCTCTCGCAGATCGGCATCAGCTCGCATCTCTACCGGATGCTGCCGTATATCATCACGCTGCTGGTGCTTGCGTTCACGTCCAAGGGCTCCCGCGCGCCGAAGGCGGAAGGTATCCCCTACGACAAGGGAAGCCGCTGATCGCGGCAAAGAAAACGGACAGGCGAGAGCCTGTCCGTTTTTCTTGACTTTCCCCCCTCGCGGGGTATAATGACCATCGGACAGCGAAATCAATCGGGGACTCGATTGATTTCGCTGCCAAATGTCAGATTTGGCAGCGAAGGATTATGATAATATAATCATTCGCCCGATGCTCATTGCAAGGAATATATGGCAAAACAGCCGTGCTGTTTTGCTGCGCCGCAAAAACGGCGCGGCGAAAAACGGTTCGTTTTTTCGCCCTCATATATTTATTATAATAATCAGGCAAAAAAACAAGGAGGAAACCATACATGAATATGTATCTTGATATCGCACCCGAGGTCAAAGCCGCGCTGGAGGCCGGGAAGCCGGTCGTCGCGCTCGAGAGCACGATCATCTCCCACGGCATGCCCTATCCGAAAAACGTGGAGACCGCGCTGCGCGTCGAGCAGACGATCCGCGACAACGGCGCCGTCCCCGCGACGATCGCCGTGATCGGCGGCCGTCTCAAGGCTGGACTGAGCCATGAGGAGATCGAGCATCTCGGCAAGGCCGGCCGCGCCGTCGCCAAGGCCAGCCGCCGCGACCTGCCCGCGCTTGTCGCGCGCAAGGCCGACGGCGCCACCACCGTGACGACCACGATGATCATCGCCCACATGGCCGGCATCAAAATCTTTGCCACCGGCGGCATCGGCGGCGTGCACCGTGGCGCCGAGACGACGATGGACATCTCCGCCGATCTCGAGGAGCTCGCCCAGACGCCGGTGATGGTCGTCTGCGCGGGGGCCAAGTCGATCCTCGACCTGGGGCTGACGCTTGAATATCTCGAGACCAAGGGCGTGCCCGTGATCGGCTACGGCACGGACGAGTTGCCCGCCTTCTACACCCGGCAGAGCGGCTTTGGCGTGGACTACCGCGTCGACAGCCCCGAAGAGCTCGCCGCCATGTTCCGCGTGCAGCGTGAGCTGGGCTATCGCGGCGGCATGCTGGTCACCAATCCGATCCCGGAGCAGTATGCCATGGACAAGACCGTGATCGACGCCGCCATCGAGCAGGCGCTGCGCGAGTGCGCCGAGCAGGGCGTCCACGGCAAGGAGACCACGCCCTTCCTGCTGGCACGCGTCGTCGAGCTGACCGGCGGCGAGAGTCTCGAGAGCAACATCCGCCTCGTGCTGAACAATGCTGCCCTCGCGGCGAGAACGGCCGCCGCGCTGACGGCCTGACGTGCATTTCATGACAGGAAAGCTGCGAGTTTTGACATGCGGCGTGTCCTGGAAAAATATTGTGCTATAATGAGCGGCGCTTGAGACGTCCGGCCGTTTCCTAATGGCGTCACTCCGGCAAGTGAAGCGATCGGGTCCCTCTGCGGCCGTCGCCTCAGGCAACAACACCCCCGGGTTTCCCCGGGGGTGTTGCTGTTTCTTTTCCGCCCTCAGCGCAGCAGCGGCTGGAGCTGCCTGCCCTCCAGCGCGGCGGCCACCGTCTCGCCGAGCAGCGAGAAGTCTGCCTGCAGCGAGCAGGGCTTTCGAAGCGGATCGTCCTGCCCAAAGGGAACAAAGTACACGTTTTTGCGGTTTAGAAGCCGCGCGATCGACTCCGCCGAGCCGGAGAGCGCGTCGTTGCTGGAGAAGGCGATGACGAGCGGCCGGCTGTTGCGCAGATGCGCCTTGGCGGCCATCGTGACGGCGCTGTCGGTGATGCCGTGAGCGAGCTTGGAGAGTGTGTTGCCCGTACACGGGGCGATCAGCAGCGCGTCAAGACCCACTGTGGGGCCGAGCGGCTCAGCCTCCGCGATCGTCGTAATGACCTTTCTGCCTGTCAGATCCATCAGCCGCCGGATATGCGCCGCCGCCGTGCCGAAGCGCGTGTCCGTTTCGGCGGCGGTGTCGCTCATGATCGGATAGAGATCATAGTCCCCCGCGAGCGCCTCGGCGTTTGCAAAGAGCTTTTCATACGTACAGTACGAGCCGCACAGCGCGAGCCCCAGCTTTTTCTTTTCCATCGTTATTCCTCCTCTTCCAGCGCGGCATAGATCGCCTCGCACATGATCTCGGCGGCGCGGCGCGGCGCATAGCGGCCGGGCAGCCCCGGCGCCGCAAGCACGCGCAGCCCGATGTTTTCGGCGAGCGTCCTGTCAAAGCCGCCCGGCGCAGAGGCGAGCTCCAGCACCAGCGCGTCCTCCGCCGCGGCGCACAAAAGCCCGCCGTCGAGCACGCGGGCCGGCACGGTGTTCACGATGAAATCAAAGCCGCCGAGAAGCCCCTCGAGCTCGGTGAAATCACAGCTCTCCGCCCCGAGAGCGCGGGCCGTGACACGCGCGTCCGCCCGCCGCGCCGCCACGCAGACAGAAGCGCCCAGCCCCAGCAGCCGCAGCGTGAGCAGCTTCGCGATCCGCCCCCAGCCGCAGACGAGCACACGGCTGCGCCAGAGCGTTTTGTCGCTGTTTGCCATCAGCTCGCCGATCGCACCCTCGGCCGTGACGGCCGCGTTGAGCGCGGCAAAATCCGCCCGCCGCGTCAGATCCTCGACGCTCAGCCCCTGGCGCAGCGCCGAGAGACAGAGCGTGTCGCCAAGCCTCCCGCCGAACAGCCGCTGCCCCTGCCAGAGCGAGGAGACGAGCTCCTCGGTGCGCAGCTGCTCACCGGAGAGCGGCGTCAGAAGAAAGCCGCCCGCCTCCGCGGGCGTCGGCAGCACCACGCAGTCCGCGCCGTAGACGCAGCCCTGGATGCAGCCTGCCTTGGGGATCTCCCGGGGCAGCTCGGCGCGCTCGAGCGCGTATGTACAGACCCGGTGGCCGTCCCGCCACAGCAGCCCGGCGAGAAAGACAAGCCGCGCATCCCCGCCGACGATCGCAAATTTCAATCGCATCACCTCCGCATCTCATTGTATTCCGGCTGCGGCGGCGGGGTGTTTCTTTGTTGCCTTTTCCGATCGCCTATGGTAAATTAAAGTGGAAAAACAGGAAAGGTCGTGCGCATATGAGCAGAGCTGACGAGATCTTTATCGCAAACTGCAGGGATATATTGGACAACGGCGTCTGGGACACCGACCGGGCGGTGCGTCCCCGCTGGGAGGACGGCGCGCCCGCCCACACCGTCAAAAAATTCGGCATCGTCAACCGCTATGACCTCTCGGAGGAGTTCCCGATCCTGACGCTGCGCCGCACTTACTGGAAGAGCGCGATCGACGAGCTTTTGTGGATCTGGCAGCAGAAGAGCAACAATGTCCACGACCTGCGCACCCGCGTGTGGGACGCCTGGGCGGACGAAAACGGCTCGATCGGCAAGGCCTACGGCTATCAGCTGGGCGTGAAGCACCACTATCCCGAGGGCGATATGGATCAGGTCGACAAGGTCATCTGGGACTTGAAGCACAATCCCGCCTCGCGCCGGATCATGACGAACATCTATACCTTTGCGGACCTCAGCGAAATGGCGCTCTACCCCTGCGCGTATTCGATGACCTTCAACGTCAGCGGCAATAGGCTCAATGCGATCCTGAACCAGCGCTCCCAGGACATGCTGGCCGCGAACAACTGGAACGTCGTGCAGTACGCCGTGCTGACGATGATGATGGCGCAGGTCGCGGGCTTTGAGCCGGGCGAGTTCATCCACGTGATCGCCGACGCGCACATCTATGACCGCCACGTGCCCGCCATCGAGGAGATCATCGCGCATGAGCCCAAGCCCGCGCCGAAGTTTATCATTGACCCCGCGGTCAAGGACTTCTACGCCTTTACGCGCGACAGTTTTCGGGTAGAGGGCTATGAGTATTCGGAGTTTACCGGCAAGATCCCGGTCGCGGTGTAAGAGAGGGGAGAGAAAAGCATGGATGCAATCGTTGCGGTCTATTCCGACTGGGGCATCGGCGACGGCGGCACCCAGCCCGT
>Ga0256405_10007580_pt1 | contig 16171 bp, 11 predicted proteins | sample RumenRJG_02DNA_FD_189096 | JGI IMG/M metagenome (GOLD analysis project Ga0256405, IMG submission 189096) | Bovine rumen microbial communities from Lethbridge, Alberta, Canada - RJG_02 | ecosystem: Host-associated > Mammals > Digestive system > Stomach > Rumen | place: Canada: Alberta...
TCCACGTTAACTGACACAGCAGAAAGATGCGCATAACGCGTATAACAATCCAGCGACGGATGATAGAGAAGCACCTGATTCCCATAGCCATCGGAAAAATCCCCTGCTTGAACGACGATGCCATCAAACATCGCAGGCACCAGCGTTCCGCTGGAGTATCCGAGATCAAGCCCCGTGTGAAAGCGCACCGAGCCAGTAATGGGATGTGTCCGCCACCCGAAGGCTGACGTCACAGGAAGCTCCGCCGCTTCTCCTGTTGGAAGCGCTGCCACGATCCAAGCGATCATGACAATTGCCCGTAGAACTCGCTGCACGGCCATCACCTCAACCGTGCAATGTCTTCGCTGGGTATGTGAATTGGCGAAGCTCTTGGATGGTCAATTCCAGATAAGCAATCAAATCCAGAATCTGCCGCTGGTTCGCCGGATCATACTCCATGACCAGAAACTCCGATGAAATCAATCTCAGGTGCTTCCGCATGCTGTTCTTCAAATTTCCCAAATTCTCCTCGAAGCGAGCGAGCTTGTGGGTCTCGATGACTGTTTGGAGCACCATGACATGGTTCTCTAAGAGCTCATGTTCCGCCTTCAGCCGATCCAGCTGTTTCGTATCGTTCGTAGTCCCCTCTTTCATTCTCTACTCCTCTCTGACCTGCTATCCCTTGTTCTCTGGAAGACCTCCAAATCTGCCGCAGATCATCGACACCAAGCGCATCGGCAATGTCGATGGCCTGGCATACTTTCGGGCTCATAAGCCCCGTTTCATACCGGCGATAGGATCGAAGCGAAATCCCGGCTGCTTCTGCAATGTCATCAGCACGCAGCCCTTTCGCAATCCGAACCGCCTTCAATCGTTCCATACGCATCCCCCCTCGCATCACCATAAATTGCACGCTATCGTCGTAAAAAAAAGCATAAATCACAACGATGCAAGTACGAGCCACATTATAACGGTTAACATTGTAACAAGTCAATAGCAATTCAGAAAAATCATAAAAGATTACGAATGAAACTGTTTTCTTCTGATATAGATGCGAAAAAATATGCGTCAGGTTTTGTACGTTTTTCTTGACTTGAGTACAAAACCTAGCGTATACTATTTGCAGAAAGGGGTGAGCCTCTTGCCTCGCAACCATCCAAGAACTCGTATCACGAGTACGGTTTCCACGCCTCTCTCCGACAAGTTATCCATCATTTCAGATGTCATCGACCTGCCGAAGAGCGAACTCATCGACGAGGCGCTGGAGCTCCTCGTCCAAAAGTACAAAGACCGCGTCATCACGAGCGGCAGCAAAGGAGCATCGATTTTCATGGCAAAAACATTGGCATTCTGTTCCCACAAAGGCGGCGTCGGAAAGACGACATCAACCGCCTGCTTTGCGGATCTCCTCAGCAAGCGCGGCTACCATGTGCTCTTGATTGACACCGATTCCCAAGGCAACCTCTCGAAACGCTTTGGCTATCCCCCGCAACAGCATTTTGAAAAGACATTGACGCAGCTCGTCGATGACATTCTCAGCGACGAACCGCATCCCGTCACCGATTTCGTCTGTGCGACACAAAATAAGAGTATCGACATCATTCCGTGTGATGACCGTTATGCAGAAGGCGTGAAGCATATGCTGAGCGCCGTCATGCTCGGCATCAACGCCTACAAGCTTATCGTTCATGAACTATCAACCCACTACGATTTCATCATTTTCGACACGAAGCCCGCCGTCGATGATGATGTCAAACAGGTCATGCTCGCAACCCAATGGGTCATGATTCCGACCGATGCAGCCGACGATTCCATTGACGGCGCACGCAATACGTTGAAATTCATCAAGGCGATCCGCCGTGGAAATCCCGACCTCGCTGTCGCCGGCGCATTCTTCAACGCTGTCAATATGCGCACGTCGGTCGCACACGACTACGTGCCGCAGATCCGCGAAGCCTGGGGGCCGCTCATGTTTGAACCGATCATCCCCTATTCGCAAGACGCGAAAAAGGCAGAAGGCTATCATGCCCCTGTTTCTGAAAAATACCCGAACGGCAAAATCACGCGTAATTTCTCAAAACTCGTGGAGGAGGTGCTAAACCGCATTGGCTAAGAAAGACCATTTCCAAGCATCCTCCCTCTCTCTCTCCGATGACATCGACACCTCCATCGGCGTCATGAGCGACCGCGCAGCTGACGCACCGCAAGTCTCGAAAAACCGTTTGGAAGAGCTGCGCGCACTCATGCAAAAAGCCAGCCCGGAAGAACAGCATCCGACGCCGCAAGAAACTCCGAAAGATGACCTTGTAGAAAAGCTCGTCCCCGCCGACTTCGAAACCATTCTTCCACGCAATCAACTGAAGCCAGCCCCAGAAGCATGGAACTTCTTCGGAAAGCCTGATCCTGACCAATATGCGCTCATCTTCCAGTCCATCTACAAATACGGGCTCTGGCATCCCCTAACCGTCTGGCAGCAGGAAGACGGCAGTTACATGATTCTCGGAGGCCATACGCGCAACCAAGCGTACCAAGATCTCTACGACATCACGCAGGACGAAAAATATCTCTCCATCCCATGCAAGGTCTACAAGCACGACCAGATCAGCGAAGCGACAGCACGTCGCATCGTCATCCTGACGAACATCGCGCAGCGCGCGCAGGAGAAATCACGTGTCCGCATCCATTGCTACACCGTCATGGCGCAACTCGAAAAGCAAGAAGCTTTTTACGGATCCGGCACGGATGTCAATACCGCTGTCGCTCGCCTCTTCGGCGTCAGCCGTGCGCAGGTTTTCCAATACCGAAAGCTCGAACATCTCATCGATCCCCTGCTCGATGCACTCGACCGGAAAGAACTCTCGCTCCGCACCGCACTAGCCTTCAGCGATCTCACGCCGGAACTCCAAGAAATCGCCTATCATCGCGCCTATTACGTCGATGCGACCGCAGCGCAGCTCAAAAAACTCAAGTCGATTGAAAACGAGGCGGATCTCAAAGCAATCTTCGAAACCATCCCCGATGCTCCTGAAAAATATCAGTATGTCTTCTCCACCACGATCCCGAAGCCGGAGAATTATGACACCGTCTCCTTCTACATCGGTCAGGAGGAACACGATGCATTCAAAGCGCTGCTCCAAGATGCCCTCGCTCATAACGACCAGATTTCCAATCAGACAAAAGAGCTCATCAAAAAAATGATTTCATGACAAGCGAGCCCCTGAAAAAGTCTAACGTTAGACTTTTTCAGGGGCTCAACGCCTCATATACGAGGCCGAATCGTTACTGTCAAGAGAAAACCGTATGGATTGGAAAAGTCAGCATTTTTTGTGGCACACAAAATTTACGCAAACTAGGTGCCTTTTTGTAAAAACGCATAATTATCCACAGTTGTGGATAACTATGCAACTTGAAATCCATTGATTTTACTTAGTTTTTTGTTTTTATCCACAATTATCTGTTGATAAGTATACCATTTTAGCGAAGAATCTGGCTACCATAAAGGCTACGCGAACAATCTGTGTGCCACAAGACTCGTATTTTATAAAATTTTAATATTCTCTTAAATTATTATGCTCGATAGTTGCGAACAATGTGGTTACCACAAACTATATTTGCGAACAATCTGTGTGCCACAAAAAATCGTGGAAAACCGCATGATTACTGGATTCGATGCACTTTATAGGTAAATGTTCCCAGAAAAAAAGTGCGAACAATCTGTGTGCCACAAGCGAACAATGTGGTTACCACAAGGGGAGTGCAGCGAACAATCTGTGTGCCACAAAATCCCCAAAAACCTTCAGAAGCCTTGATATTCCTAGCTTTATGCGTAGTCGCGAATAATCTGTGTGCCACAAGCGAAAATGCGAACAATCTGTGTGCCACAAAAACAACAAGTCAAAACAACAGAGTGACGAAAAACCGCGTCATACCTAGCTCGCGAACAATCTGTGTGCCACAAGCCCCCTTATATATATTATTATAGGTACTTATTTATTGAAAAATATATATGGGAACCCCCTATTGCATTCTCGCCTTCTAATCTTTCTCCGCAAGCCTGGCACAACGAATTTTTCCCAGCTGATCTTGTCTCTTGTGGCAACTTTTACGATTGAAAAAAGTTACCACAAGTAGTATAATCCAAATTGCCGTAACATGATTTACGTATAGAACAAAGAGGAACAACGGATGGAAGCAACGCTCTTACAAGAATTCGAACGTCCTTCAAAACACACCAATAGCCTACCTCAAACACTTGAATTCAACCAACCAGCAAAAATTGCAAACGAAATGGCTTTCACACGCCAACAAATGAGCGAAGCCGAGCTTAAGGTTTGGCTTCTGATGATGGCAGCCCTTTCTCGCAATAAAACCATCAGCGAACGCGAGGTATTCTCCTTCGATATGAAAGAGCTCGCAAAACGCCTAGGGCTCTATGCTTCTCGTCAAGCATGGAAGACAAAAATGCGCGCCATTTTCGATGAGATGATCAGCCAAACGATCCGCATCATGAAACGCGACTCTGACGACGAAGACCTACAACACTGGGTTCGCCTCCCACTCTACAGCTGCCTTGAATACGACGGCCTGAGTGAGAAAGCCTATTTCGACATCAACGATCATATCCTTCCATACCTTCAAAACATCACATCACATTTCACCAAGCTTCCCGTTGATGAAATGCTCTCCATCTCAGGACTATCAACACTAAAGGTCTATATGCTCGTACAAGAGCTGATTTCAGAACAGAAAACATCCATATCCATCGACCTTTTCAAACGACGCCTCGGTTTCGAAAAAAATTATCCAACATTCAAAAGCCTCACACAACATATCCTCAGGCCAGCAGAACGCGAAATTCGAAAAAAAACAACCATGCATGATTTCCACTTTACGCATGATGGTCGAGGCAAAAAACCAGCAACCACCATTTTCTTTGCCTTCACAATGGACAATGTAGAACGCGTCCATCAGAAAAAAGAACTCAAAGAACTTGTCACGATGACGGATAAGATCGAGCTTCTGACACCAGATCAGCGGAAATACTACAAGATTCTCATGGACGAGGGCGTGAAGCCAGACAAGAAGGCTTACGAAATCGTCATCTGCTACCCCATCGATGTCCTTCGTAGCAATTACTCTTACTACTGCGAAAAAAAAGCGAATCGAAAACCGAACGACAAAGAGCTACGTGCTGGATACCTCATCAACTGCATCCAGAAGGATTACGCGAAAAAAGACCGCGACCGGCTCGCCCAAAAGGCACGTGCATCGGAACGCCAGGAAACGCTTGAAGAAGCCTATCACATGCAAGACAAGATTGCAGTTGCCGATTGGGATTTTCGCAACAAGGCCGGAGCCTTCATCAAGAATGCGCCTGTGGAATCTATCATGCAACTCGTCGACCGTTTCCTCGCAGACATCTATGCGACCGCTGAAGAACTAGGGTTCAATTTTTCAAAAGATCGTGCTTTCGAGATTCTGACGACTGGTGGACGGAAGCTCACGACGCGCGAGATGAACGCTATCCGCGAGGTCTTCGCACAGCAAATCAAATTTCACCGCATCGAACCAAACGAGTACATGGATGATACGGAGGAGAACGAATTCAAAAAGATGTATCGCGAAATGCGCAAACGCATGGAGAAAAAAGCGCAATCGGAAAAAGCATAGACAAGACAACGAGCCTCGGGAGAAGCAGCATCGCTTCTCCCGAGGCTCGTTTTGCGTTTTTCGTCAAGTTCGTTTCTTAGCCATCACAGGACGGCCGTTCTGATCGCGCATCGTAGTCTTGCAAGATGGAAATCCGGAGCATCCCCAAAAGAATCCATCCTTGCCCTTGCGACGGCGCATCGGCTTGCCACAGGCTGGACACGTATGCACATTTTTGGGCGGAGGGATGTGTGTTTTCTCCGCATCTTGCAAAAGACTGCGCAGGAGGTCGGTCTGTTGTGCAGAAAAGGCATCAATGGAAAGATGACCGTTCTCGATTTCTTCGAACTTCTGCTCCCACTCGGCAGTGAGATCCGGACGGATGAGCGACGCTGGCAGCACGTTGAGGAATGAGATCCCCAGCGGCGTCGGACGGAACTGCTTCTTTTCGAGCTTCACATATCCACGCTTTTGAATCGTTTCAATGATACCGGCGCGCGTCGCCTCCGTGCCGATGCCCTTGCATTCCTTGAGCTCGGCAGCGAGTTTTTTGTCGCGGACGTGTTTGTGGATTTCTTTCATGGCTTGGAGCAGCGTGGAGGGCGTATAGCGCGATGGCGGTTTCGTCGTTCCCTCGACGATGCTCGCATCCGAGATGCTCACAGCATCGCCTTCATGCACTTCAGGCAATTTCTGCCCGGCATCCTCCTCTGTTCCCTCTTTTTCCTCCGTATCCAGATTCGCATCGTCCGGATCTTTCTGGTAGATGGATTTCCAGCCCTGCGATAGGATGACCTTGCCGTTGGCGACGAACGTCTCTTCCCCAGCTTGGATCTCGATGCGCGTCGTCATGAATTCTTGTGGAGGGTAAAATTGCGCAATGTAGGCTTTTGCGACGAGTGTGTAACAGTTCTTTTCGATTTCAGAGAGCGCTTCGAATTTCGGACAGACGGTTGTCGGGATGATTGCATGATGCGCTGTGACCTTCTTGTCGTTCCACGCACGGCTTTTGAGGGCGAGATCGATGCCGGCTGTGTTCTCAGCGAACGGCGCGTCAATGATCGAAAGGTGTTCGAGAATGGCCGGCGCATCTGCGAGCTGGCTTTCGGGAAGATAACTGCAATCCGAACGTGGATAGGTCGTGAGCTTTTTTTCGTAAAGAGATTGTTGGGCATCGAGCACCTGCTGTGGCGAATATCCATAGCGCTTCCCTGCGTCGATTTGAAGGGCGGAAAGTGCATAGGGGTATCTAGGATATGCGTGTCCGCGCTTCTGCCCCACAGAGGCGATGCTAGAGGCCTCAGCGACCGTTTTTGAAATGATGGCATCCGCGAGTTTGCGGTCGAGGATGCGGCCTTCTTCATCGACGCCGTCCATTTCGCGAGCTTTCCACTTTGCACGGATATCGCCGTTGGCATGATGAAATGTGACGTACGGCGTGAAAAACGTGGTCGGCTGAAATGTCTTGATTTCCAATTCGCGCAGGGCGACGAGACCGAACGTCGGCGTTTGGACGCGGCCGACAGAAATGACTTCGTCGTATCCGGCTTCACGCGCGCGGCACGTGTACATGCGAGAGAGGTTATAGCCGATGAGCCAGTCCGCGCGCGAACGTGCGAGCGCGGACGAGCGCAGCCCGATGAAGTCGTCGTTCTGGCGCAAATCGTTTAGTGCAGTCTGGACAGATTTCTCATCGAGCGCACTGAGCAGCCGGTAAATGGGCTTTTTCCCGAGCACGTGCAGTTCCTCCAGCACTTCATCGATGAGCAGCTGGCCTTCACGATCCGGGTCGCCACAGTTCACGATCTCATCTGCTGTTTCCACCAGCTTCTTGATGACGGTGAACTGCTTCTCGGCATCTTTTCGGACTTTGTTTTTCCACGGGCTTGGCACGATGGGGAGGTCGGTGATTTGCCAGCGCGCGTATCGGTTGTCGTAATCTTGCGGCTCGTATTGCTCCAAGATGTGGCCGAAGCACCATGTCACGATGCCGTTCGGGGTGCGGATGCAGCCATCGTCTGCTTTGCCTCCGCCAAGCCCTTTGGCGATGGCGCGTCCGAGGCTGGGCTTTTCTGCGATGTAGACCCTCATGCCGTGCCTCCTTCTGCGATGCCTGCTGCTTCTTTTTCGACGTTATTCCGCTGTTCTGTGACAGCTGCGAAGAGCGCTTGGAGTTCTTCCGGTGTCTGGCAGCCGAGGCTCAAGATTTTCTCGCCGATGAGCTCCTTGCGTTTCGATTGCATCGTGCGGATGTTGCGATCGATGCGCTGGAGGTGCTCTTTCCGTTTCTGGAGATCGGCTTCGGCGAGGCGTTTCCGTTCGAGTTCTTTGGAGAGGCGATCCTCGATGCGTGCGAGGCGGTCGTCCTCCCCGGGTTGCGTAAATGCTTCCATGTGGTTTCCTCCTATTGGCAGAAATGAAATTTCGGCTGATTTCATTTTAGCAAGATACAACATATAGCGTCTAGTGACAGTTCTGTCACTAGTATTTGTAGTTGTGTCATGGTACGATGGGGGTGCCGGAGTGGTGTAGAGGTGCACTTAGGCGTTTCTCTTGCGAGAAACGCGGGGGAGCGAGGGTGCGGTAGGAGGTGTGCATCGTGGCATGCTATCATCTGCGGATCAAGACGGACAAGAAACCGGGCGGGATGAAAGTGTCGGCGATCGAGCACGTCGATTATCTGCACCGAGAAGGAAAATATCGAGATATCGATGCGCGCACGGAGCTTTCAACCGAGCCGCGCGATTTCAAGAACCTCATCACGGGCGACCATCCGATTTTGCCGTTGCCGAAGAAGCGTGTGCTGCTCTACAAGAGCCCATTCGGAAAAATCATCCTCGACAAAGACGGCATCCGCGTCAACCGCTATGCGTCGCCGGATACGACAGCAATCGCTCTAGCGGTCGCTCAAAAACTCTTCGGCGATGAGGTATCCGTACGCGGCAATGCCAAATTTCAGGCGTCCTGTCTCGCGGCATCGTGCGAATTATCAATGGATGTCCATTTCCGCGAGGTCGAAATGGAGCAGCAGCGCAAAGCGATGAAGGAGGAGCGAAGCGTATATGAACGAAGACGATCTGCTGAAGGGAGAGCTTTCTGCTTTGGGGGAAGCTCTGGAGGAGATGCCGGATGTGGACGACGCGCCCTCATCGAACGTCACAAACATCGAGCCCCCATCAACACCCAGAGAGGAGCAGAGGGGCATCTTGTCGCCGACGCTCATGAACGTACCCTCTTCACGCTTGCCCAGGCGGGATCTCGTATGTCTCTATTGCCCGCACGCGATGTGGATGCTCATCGGCAGGGATCTCGTGTGTCGGTGCCGCGTGCAGTTCGAGATCAGCTTCTCGACAGCGGCCGAAGATCAGACGCCTATCTTGATTTGCGACGGGTATTTTCTGCCCGAAGAAGCGAGAATGTAAAAGCGACAGCCGAGCAGATTCTGTCCATTTTGCAAAAGGGCGTCGACGGTGATTTCGCGTTTTCCCATGTGCAGTACATCAACCGCGAGGCGGCCTTCGCCATGCGCGGCGGCTGCATGGCAACCGGACACCACCTTCCCCACTGGGCAGAAAATTCGCCGCTCAAGTTTTTTCATGCGGCAGACCGATACGAGCGTGTGAATGGCGAACGCTACAAGGAAATCGTCTTTTCTCTGCCGAACGAGCTGACGCTGGAGCAGAACCGCGAAATCCTCGATGCGTTCCTCGCACGCTATATGCAGAATCACTACTATGCCTGGGCAATCCATGAGAAGGTTGGCGCGATGTCGGATGGGGTGCGTCATCCCCATGTGCACCTGATGTTTTCGACGCGGGAGATCGACGACGTGGAGCGACGGCAGGAGCGCGCGCCAGAACTGTTTTTCCATCGCGCGAACAAAAAACACCCGGAGCGTGGCGGGTGTCCGAAGTCGCGCAGGTGGACAGGCGCAAATCGCTCGCAGTTCTTGTTCGAGATGCGCGAAGCGTTCGCCCGCATGCAGAATGAGATGCTCGAGAAATACCACATCCCCGCGCACGTCGACCATCGTTCTTTGGCCGTGCAAAAAATGGCAGCGGAGCTCCGGGGCGACCTCGTGCTTGCCGAGCTGCTCGATCGTATGCCGGAGACAGCCGTCACGCCATCTGCCATCCTGCGCGAAGATCCTGTCGTGCGCCAGCAGAAAGCATTACGGGAAGCACAGCGCAAGCGCCTTGACAAGATTACAGCACGGGAACTCGCGCAAGATGAGGCGCGGGAAAAACGTGTCATGGATGCGATGGACGCAGCGGTGAATGCGCAGGAAGAGTTGCGGGACGAATTGCTCTCGATGGAGGCTGGTGTGGAAGATGCAACGCTATCGGCGCTCCTGCAAAAAATGGAGCGTGCGCGCCGTGACATGGAGGTGGCATCGGCGGCGGTCCTCTGGGGACGACAAGCGCTCGAAGAGGCACAGCTGGATTTTCTCGGGGATGAAGGGCGCGAGGCATGGACGGTGATGACATCGCTCCAACGGGAGCTTGTGCAAGCACAAGATTTTGAAGATACGTTGTATCATCCCCTGCCCGAAGATGCGAGCATCGAGGATGAAGCCGTACGCTCAGAGCTCCAGCTCGCCATGATTCAGAGGATTGCGGATCTCGAGAAGCGATGCGACGTAGCAGAAAAAGCGTTTGCGCCTTTCCGTGAGAAGCTCGAACGCCCCGGCACGCACAAGCAGATTCAGTATCGTCTGCATACGTATCTTTTTCAGAACGAAGCAGCGAAGGCGCGGCTCGAAAAAAGCGTCGATGCATTCGTGGATGCCGTCCAAAATGCACGTGTGCGCGTGAAGATGATGAGCGCACAGTCGGGCATCCCATCGACCGCGCCACGTCCGCATACGCAATCAGCACAAAAGAACGCGTTGCGCGATCTGGCCGTGGCAGCGCTCATCGCTAAGGATGAAGAGGAAGAACGCGATGGGACGTGGGCACTCATCGCGGAGATGGAGAAAGACGAGATGCAGAGCGACCGATGAAAAACGTCTCCGACCAATCAAATAAGAGAGGCGATGACACAACATGCGTGCCATCGCCTCTCTGCTTTTGCAGGAAAAAGTCTAACGTTAGACTTTTTCAGGCGGGGGATGTTATCTTGCGGCTTCTTCTGTCTCGACCGCTTCCGTTTTTCCTTCGTTCACGGCTTCGCTGGCGAGCTCTTTGGCAAGACCGGTTTTCATTTTTGGCTCGGTGGAGTGAGCCAGCAGGGTCTTCTCGATGATGCTTTCCCGGATGCCCGCTTGTGCGAGCGCTGCTGCGGCGTGTTTCTCGCAGAGGAAGTTGCGTTTGCCACCGTTTTTCTGAATTTCTTCATCGATGATGGTGAGGTACTTCGCGGCTGCCTGGCGCTCTTCGTGCTCGATGGCGAGCGGCGAGCTCTGGAGAATGGTGTCGCGCCGTTCGACGAGTGATTTTGCCCCTTGATCGATGACATGAGCGACATTCTGGAGGACGCGGTCGACGGCATGGTTGCGCTTTTGCATGAGGTAGTGTTTGATGCGGCTCGGAGCGAATCGGATGCTTTGGTACGTGTCGTGCACCGCGCGCCGCGTGTTGGCGAAGAGCTCGCCGGCGACGACGCGCGGCTGCTCCTTGGCGGCATCACGCGTCGCTTTCACTTCGTTGAGGAACGTGGCTGCGACGGCGAGGCATTCGGCTAACGCTTGCGGAGAGGACTGCTGGCTGAGCGTTTTGAGCTCTTGCAACTCCTCGCGGAGCGCGGCGATCTCCTTTTGGTGCTCTTTTTCGCGGCGAAGGAGCTCGTCGCGCTGCTGCCGGAAAAATGCGGCATGCGCGTCGATCTGCTCCGTGGCATCCTGGATAATGTCCGCTTCGCCATCATCATGTGTGATGGCTTCTGCTGCTTGCTGCGTCATTTCCACAGTTGCTGGATGCTTTTCATCGTAAACATCCCAGACATGTGGAGCTGCTCCGGCAGAGGCTTCTGCCTCTTCGAACGATACCATATCCTCGGCGAGCTGGCCGATACCTTCGACGAGGTTCTGGACGTTCGGCAGGGTACGATCTTGCGGGAGTGTCTGCAAGAGTTCCTGCGTATAGTCCGTCGTGAGGTTCGGAGCTTCGGCGGTCGTTGTTCCCATGCGGAATCATCTCCTTTCAGCGTGTATTTGCAACCGCGCGCTCGTCGGTGGCATCTTGTGCCGCTTCTTTCTCGAGGCGCTGTGTGCGTTCTTTGAGCGCTTCTTTGACGATCGCACGGCCATAGTTGCGGTCGCCGGAAATAACGGCGTATGGGCTGTTCTGCTGGATGGTGTCGGCGATTTCGCAGAGGTTGTTGCCCTGATGCGCTTCGACGGCTTTGGCTGCAAAGATGTAGTCGGCATCGTGCCAGCCTTTTTGATCGGTCGGCGTAAAGCCGGAGAGACCGAACTGGTACGTACGGAGGTGGAAGTCCTCTGCATAGTCTCCAGCAAGCTGGAAGCGAATGCCTCCATTGTCCTTTTCGTCGGTAGCGACGAAGACGCCATTTTGCTGCTGCTCGAATTCCTGCCGGATCTGCTGGGAGCGATAGAGCTGTTCATGGAGCTTTTCGCGGTAAATTTTATATTTCTCTTCTCCAACGGCATTTTTGGCGGCGGTGAGCATCTGTTGTCCTTTCTGGAGGTCGCTGTTCGTCAAGATGAAATCTCCTTGGTAGGGGTGTAGTTCCAAAAGTTGGCATCCGACATCTTTCACAGCGCAAAGGCAACCATCCATCTCGATGAGATCGCCGGATTGGATGGGGCGCTGCCCTTCCGGCGGATGGTTGTGCAGTTCTTCGAGAATACGATGCGGACGCACGCCGTTGCGGAGGTAATTTCCCTGATAGACAGCATCGTAGTCGCGGAAGAGGCGCGGCGGATTGTCGAGATGGAAGTGTACGCCTTTTTTCGGATGATAGACGGTGATGTGGAGCGCCTTGTTTGCAAAGTAGTGAACGTCGGGGCGCAGCTCATAGGAAGCTGCGACGCTGGCAGGAAGCTGCTTTTCGTAGTAAGCAGCGCCGAAGTTCCCCCCTTTGTCCTCGGAGTCGACAAAGAACAGCCCTTCTTTTGGAACTGTGCCGATGTCGTAGGGGCGATGGTCGAGGTAGTATTTGTAAAAGCGCGATGTTCCCTTGGCCTGCGCTTCTTCCGGCAGCTGCAAGATGCGGGGATCATCCGTGCGGATGAAATCTCCGAGATCGCTGATCGTCTGCGGCGTTTTACTCAATGGCTCGATGACGGTGACATCAGCTTGGACAGGGACGAGCGCCGTCTCTTCTTCCACATCCTTTCCACGGAAACGTTCGGGCAGGAAACTCATGACGTAATCGGCGATGTCCTTGGCATCGTTCGATGCCTTGAAAATCTCCATCTTGTCGTCCTTGAGCGACTTCACCCAAGATTGGAGGTATGCTGCCGTGTTTTCGTTGTGTGCGGGCAAGCCGAGCTCCATCGAGAGGAATGCAGAAGCGAGCTCCGCACGGAGTTCTTCTTTCGCGTAGGCTTCCGTCCCTTTGTTTCCAGTCAGATCTCGCTTCAAGCGGCTTGGATGCCCCGTCCAATGTGCGAGCTCGTGGAGCGCAGTCGCATAATAGTCGCCAAGTGATGGGAAGGCTTCTTTCGGCGGCAGCATGATGCGGTCATGCTGCGGACTGTAAGCAGAGCGGTCGACCTGGCCGTTGATGATTTTCGCGCCGCTGGCACGGAGGATAGCCTCGGCCATTTCATATGTTTCTTCGTGCGTATAGCCTTTCGACTTCGGCGTATAGGCTTTGAGCGGATGATCCGTGTACTTCTGCTTTCCGTCCTCATCGAGGAGGGGCTTTCCCTCTTTGTCGTAGAGAAATTCACGGCGCGTGCAGTCGGATGCGTGAAAGACGGGAACATATTTTTTCGCCCAATACTGCTCGTCTTCGGGCAGCAGGTTTCCCTGCTTGTCGCGGTCGACCTTCCATACGGATTTGACTGGGAACGAGTGCGCACCCTTTTTGATGCCGTAGATCCATCGCATTTCCGGATGGATTTCTTTGCCGGCATCCGTGAGCTCCGTCACGCGTGCACGGAAAAATTTGTTTTGCGCGGCAAGAGCACCGCTGGAGAAGAAGCGCGGATCGGAGCTTTCCTTCTGGTACATCACGAAGGAAAGGAAAAGCCCGTTCGTGCGATTGTAAGGACGTGTCGTGCTGCCGTTGATCGGCGTGACCAAAGATGCTCCGACGCTGGCATCCCACGGCTTCTGCCACGGCAGCTGGCCGGACTCCATGAGCTCGATGATTTTTGCGGTGGTCTTCTCGTAAAAATCAGGTTTGCCGTCTGCCGAATTCTTAGAACGACGCTGTTTCTCAGCCATGAGATGCGACCCCCTTTTTGATGCGGATCCAATGGAATCCGTCGAATTCCCATTCATCGGGATCAAACCCCGGTTGGAACTCCGGATGGCTGCCCCAGTCCGTCCCATAGGTTGCGATGATTTCATCGAGCGATACGAGCTCGGCCTCGGGATCGATGAGCGATGCATCGACGTGCGGCTCATGCCCTTTTGCGAGCTCGTCGAGATACGGGGGATGCTGCGGATGGTTTGGTATCATGATGCGGTCCTCCTTTGATGTGATAGGGATGCTATCCTCATCATACGGGAGGGCATAACCAGCAAATTGCTCGTTTTTCCGCAGATATGCGATTTCCCCGCTATCCGCCTGAAAATCGTGACCGAAAAAGTCTAACGTTAGACTTTTTCGGTGATGAAGGGAACGAAAGCCCACCACCCACCCGTGAAAGAGCGGAGGGAACACGAAAGCAGGCACCGACCATCCGCGCGGCATCGACTCCGGAGAGCAGCGGAGCTGCCCGCCTGCGTCTCAGCAACACGGAAGCACGGTGCTGTATCTGCTTTCGCGTTCCTTGAAGGATGGAGCGGGAAACTTTCCGCTCTCCGCGAAGCTCCGTGCAAAAAGATTCCCGCGCCATCCGAACGCGCCCACCCACCCGCATGAAAGAACAAGGTCTGAAAAAGTCTAACGTTAGACTTTTTCAGATATGAGCATTGGGGTGTTGTGAGTCCTTGTCACCCTTTTGGCAGTTTTGCAATGAGAAGAGGGGATTTCTCGATCGGCAGCGAATCTACGAATGAGGTACGTCTCCCACCCGCCACCCTCATCAAAGTGGAGGGAACACGAAAGCAGGCACCGACCATCCGCGCGGCATCGACTCCGGAGAGCAGCGGAGCTGCCCGCCTGCGTCTCAGCAACACGGAAGCACGGTGCTGGATCTGCTTTCGTGTTCCTCGAAGGATGGAGCGGGAAACTTTCCACTCTCCGCAAGCTTCGCGCGAAAAGATTCCCGCCCCATTCGAACGAGCCCACCCACCCGCCGGAAACCGTGAACCAAAAAGTCTAACGTTAGACTTTTTGATGATGAAGGAAGCGAAAGCCCACCACCCACATCCTAAAAAAAGACCCGCAGCTGAAAAAGTCTAACGTTAGACTTTTTCAGCTGCGGGTTGTTGACTCTTTCGGGGTTATCGGCAAATCTCTGCTTGTACAATTTCTCCATCTACAGACATTGCCGACTGCTTTTCTGGGGATTCGATGCAGTTGTTGATTTCAATCAGACGCGCACGTTTTTCGATTTCTTCCTTGGCATACGGGAACGTCTTTTTGAGAAGTTCCTTGGCATCCTCGACTTTTTTGATCATCGACTCGCGCTCCTGCTGGACGCTCTGGATGCGTTCGGAGAGATGATCCTCGAGGGTCTTGAGGCCGCGCAGGAGGCCGCCTTTCGTGGCGGTGTTCGTGATGTCGTGCCGGAGGCTGCCCTTGGCATGGAGGATGGGGAGCATGGCCTGCGCGTCGATGGTGACGGTGAGCTTCAGCCCCTTGTATTCGCCTTCGAAGGCGGCGGCCTCCTTGAAGCCGCCTTTCATGACGGCGAGCAGGGATTTGCCTGCTTCGTCCTCGTCGGTGATGAGCTTGCCGCCCAGCGTGATGCGGAACGTCTCTGCGCCGTCATCGTTTTTGATGGTGTTCTGCTGGAGGCGGATGCGGTCGTCCATGAGCGATTGCAGACGTGCATCGTAGGCCTTGATGGTGCCTGGCCCGGTCACGTCGACGAGCTTCTGGAAGCGTTGCTGCTTCGCCTCGAATTCCCGCCGTGCCATCTGGATGCGCATGAGACGGTTTTCGAGCTCCATCTTTTCCTTGATGAAAGGATTGCCGGTAGCGACGGCCTTGATCTCTGCGTAGGTGAGCACCTTGTTGTCGATGTCGGTCGTCGTGCGATCCGTGATGTCGCCAGACATAGCTTCGGAAATGAATTTTTGCTTGTTCTCGACCGTCTGCCAGAGATAGGCATCGAACGTGCCTTCTGTGACGTAGCGGAAAATCTTGACCTTGGCATTCTGATTGCCTGGGCGCACGATGCGTCCCATGCGTTGCTCGAGATCGGATGGACGCCACGGGACGGAGAGATCGTGCTGGGCGATGAGGCGTTCTTGGATGTTCGTGCCGACGCCGAGCGTATCCGTCGAGCCGAGCAGAA
>Ga0256405_10007581_pt1 | contig 16171 bp, 17 predicted proteins | sample RumenRJG_02DNA_FD_189096 | JGI IMG/M metagenome (GOLD analysis project Ga0256405, IMG submission 189096) | Bovine rumen microbial communities from Lethbridge, Alberta, Canada - RJG_02 | ecosystem: Host-associated > Mammals > Digestive system > Stomach > Rumen | place: Canada: Alberta...
TATTTCCACTGATGACCTAACAGCAACATTAATTCCTTCAAAAGCATATGATGTTTATGGTGGTTATTCTCATGAAATTCCTCCATTTTATGCTTCTATAACAATTACATATGATGAGGATGATGCTGTTTACACAATGCCATTTAGTGTTTATACATCTTCAGGCTTAGTTAATGTTACTTTAACATTAATTGTTGAGGTTTCTGGTCCAACACGTGCTATTCTTCCTACTGATCCAAATGGCGATAGCTTTGATAGTCAATATCAAATAGAACAAGAAGATTGGGAAGATATTTTTATGGATTATTCAATCTTATTAAATGGTAATTGTACTATCGCATATAGTAGTACATATCAAAGTTCTGAAGCTACGGGAACATTAGCTATTAATGGAACAGATATGCGTGATGAATATGTGAATACATTATACTATGTAAGAACAGGTGGAAAAGATAGCCAAGGATTATATCCATTTAATATGTTGTATCAAAGTGGTGATTGGCAAACTTTATCTGTAACTTATGATTTAACAGATCAATTCTATGCAAAAACAGGAATATTTACTATAGACTTCACAAGTAAAGCACGTTATCAATCAACATCTCATTATTATTCAGTAAGCACATTTGAATATCTTCCAAATGGATCAAGCCAATCATACCATGTTGAGAACTATAGAGTTTGGTTTGAAAATGGTAAATTAAAGAAGATTACCTTCAGCATTAGAGAGCAATATAAAAGTTATGAATTCAATTACAGTGCTTATGGTACAACAGTAGTTGACGTGCCAGGTGGTGGAGGCGGCAGTTCTTCATCCACCACAACAATTTTTGAAGGATTTGGCAATATTTCAAGTCTTCAAGCAACTGCTCTCTCTATGTTGAACACAGGTATTTATATGACTTGGAATTGGGATGGAGATGAAATAACAATTATTGGTAAGGATGATATTGTTAGTATAAATATTTATGGAACACAAGGATATATTGATTTAAGTGATAGAGAAAATATTGTTGGTTATGAATATGATACATATAATAGTGCATGGGATACAGAACATAATCTTTCATTAAGTGAAGCAAAAACCGCAATGTGTTTTGATGTTATATTTACATATTATTATATGGAATATCAACAAGCAACTCGTGAACAGACAACAAGAACTATAGATGGAACTGTCTTTGATGTTTATCGTTATGATTTTGGAGAAAATGTAATAATTGAATTGGAAAAAACAACCGGAATTTTAGTTTATTATAACGATGGAGATGGAGATGTTAAGACTATAACAAAGTTGGCATTTGATGATGATGTTGTTGAACCAGTTTTACCTGCATTATTATAAAATAAAAATAAAATAATAAAAAATGGTGCTCGAAAGGGCACCATTTATTTTGTTTAATAATAATTATAATTTATATTCCGTAATATTGTTTAAGAGCTATAACTGCTGCATCTAATACTTCTGCATTAATACAACTTGAAATCTTTGTTTCAGATGTCGTAATAGCATAAACTTTAGCACCTAAATTATTTAAGATAGTTAAGACCTCTAGTGCAACACCACTCTTGTGCTCCATACCAGCACCTTCAGTGTTGAGTTTTACACATCCAGATGTGGCAGTGTAGTCTGTTCCTGGAGTTATCATGTTTCTTACTGCTGGCAAGTCTTCATCATTGAGTGAGAAACCAATTGTAAGAGAACCATTAGGATTGATATTTTGAGATATCATATCTAAAGATATTTCTGCATCTTTAATTCTCTTTAAAAGCGCTAGGAATTCGTTTGCACTTACATAAGGTAATTCGACAAAAGAAATGTTCTTGTCTGCTGTAACGGATGTGACAGCATAGAAATCACCTAAAATGGATTGCATATCGTATAATCCATTTGCTTTATCCATAATGAATGATGCAGCTCTTAATGCGCCTTCTGCAAATACTTCTTTGCTTGCACTTTCATGAGAGAGTGTAACAATCTCGCCTTTGCCAATAAACATAACATTGTGTTTGCCAACAATGGATCCACCTCTAACTGCATGAATACCAATCTCGTTCTTGTCTCTCTTATGAGAAGTTTCTCTTCTTCCAAATTGAGGGGTGAGTGGAGTTTCTCTTACAGAATTGATTTCATCTGCAAGTGTCATGGCTGTGCCGGATGGTGCATCTAATTTTTGGTTATGATGCATTTCAATTATTTCAATGTCGTATTCATCGCCAAGGAACTTTGTTGCTTCTTTGGAAAGGTTTGCAAGAAGGTTAACACCTAAAGACATATTAGATGCTTTGAATATAGCAATCTTTTTAGATGCTTTTTCAATTGCTTCTTCTTGTTGCTTGCTATGTCCTGTTGTTGCAATAACTAACTTTGTGTTTGTAGATACTGCATATGGAAGAATAGTGTCTATAGAGTCTGCTCTTGAGAAGTCTATAATGACATCTGCCTTTTCTTTAATGTCTTTGCAGTCTGCATAAACAGGGAAAGGAAGGTCTGTTGGAATAAATGTGTCTATTCCATAGACAATCTCGTAATCCTTTGAAGCAATAAGGGACTTGTAAATGGTGCGGCACATTCTGCCTGCGGCACCGGATAATGCAATCTTTATCATATTATCTTAACTCTTTTAATTGTGCTAAAAGTACTTCAGCATTCTTGTCTGTCATACGTGTTAATGGTAAACGAATTGTACCATCTGCAAAACCTAATTCTTCTGCAGCACGCTTTACTGGTATTGGGTTTACTTCACAGAATAATGATTTAACGAATGGAAGCATCTTAAGTTGCATGTCTGCAGCTTTCTTAATATCTCCTGCATAGAAACTATCACACATTTCAGAAACAAATCCTGGGATAACGTTTGAAGCAACTGAGATAATTCCTTCGCCACCCATTGCCATGATTGGGATAGTAATACCATCATCACCGGAATAAACAACTGCTTTTCCTTTAGATAAACGAATACATTCCTCAATTTGTTCCATATTTCCACTTGCTTCTTTAATAGCAACAATGTTTTTATGTTCTGCTATCTTTGCAAATGTTGCAGGGAGAATGTTAACACCTGTTCTGCCTGGAACATTATATGCAATTATTGGTAAATTAACTGAGTCTGCAATTGCTGTATAGTGAGCAATAAGACCATCTTGTGTGCATTTATTGTAATATGGAGTCACTATAAGTAAGGCGTCTGCACCCATGTCTTGTGCTAACTTGGACATTTCAATAGCTGCTGCTGTTGAATTTGAACCTGCACCAACAATTATAGGAAGTTTGCCTTTGAGTTTTTTAACAGTGAAGGAGATAACTCCTTTCTTTTCTTCTAAACTCATTGTGGCTGGTTCACCTGTTGTGCCAAGTATTAAAATAGCATCTACACCATTATTGACTTGGTCATCTAATAGTGTGTTTAATCTTTCGTAATCTACACCATCTTTATTGAATGGGGTGATTAAAGCTGTGGCAACGCCTTTAAATATCATATTATGCCTCCATGTTCTTTATCATATATTCAACAATTTGTACTGCGTTTGTTGCTGCACCTTTACGAATGTTGTCAGCAACACACCAGAAATTGATACCGCTCTTAACAGAATCATCAATACGAATACGTCCAACATAAACTTCGTCATGATTTTCTGCATCGATTGCTGTTGGATATAATGCCTTTTCTCTGTCATCAACAACGATTAAGTTCTTGTTGTAGTTTCTTAAGCAATCCATAACTTCCTCAATTGTGCATGGCTTTTTGAACTCAACATTGATAGACTCACTGTGTCCATAGAATACTGGAACACGGACTGTTGTTGCTGTAACTCTTAACTCTGGTAAGTGAAGTATCTTTCTTGTTTCGTGTATCATCTTCCATTCTTCTTTTGTATATCCATCTGGAAGGAATACATCAATGTGTGGTACTACGTTGTATGCGATTTGTCTTGGTATTTTCTTTGGTGGTTCATTGTGATCAATTCCATCTTTAAGATCATTGTAACCTTGTAATCCTGCACCAGAAACTGCTTGATATGTTGAATAAACAACTCTTTCTAATCCAAATTTTTCATCTAATGCCTTTAGTGGAAGCATGGCTTGGATAGTGGAGCAGTTTGGGTTAGCGATGATGCCATGGTTCCAACTAATGTCTTCTGGGTTAACCTCTGGAACTACTAATGGAACATCGTTATCCATTCTCCATTGAGAAGAGTTATCTACTACGATTGCGCCTGCTTTAACGAATACAGGAGCAAAATCCTTTGATGTACCGCCACCAGCACTGAAGAGTGCAAAGTCTACTTTGCCTTTGAGTGCCATAACGTTTTCTTCAGTTAGTTCAATAACGGTGTATTTTTTACCAAAGAAATCTAATTGTTTGCCTGCACTTCTTGCTGAAGCGAATAAATAATAATTTTCTACTGGTAAATTTCTTTCTTCTAGTACTTGGAGGAACTTTCTTCCTACCATACCAGTTGCACCAACTACTGCTACATTGAACTTTTTCATTTTATATTTCTCCTTTCAAATTCCTTATTTCACGAATAAGGAAACTGTATATGCGTGAATTAATTAAAAAAAATAGCATCTAGGAGGCAAAAAGTCAATTTAATTACTATATAAATATTTATATAATACATTTATATTTGCTTGAATAATAAATATTATTCGTGTAAAATATACAAAAATAAAATGCGAAAGTATTGTTTGGAGCAATAATATGGGATTAATGGACAGAATTAACGCAGCAGCACAAGAAAGTGCAAAGCAAGGCGGAACAAGACCACAACGTGAACACAAGTTTTTATTAAGTGGTTTATTCACACCTGCTGAAGTAGTAACAGAACCAGAAGAAGAGAGTAAGGTTGTTGTTGCTGGTTTAAGAGAAGCTAAGGTAAAGAGAGAATATTCAGAATCTCCTATTAAACGTGTATTTGAAGTTTATAGAGCAGACTTCCTTAAACTTTTACGCTGTGTTGCAATATTCATCGTTAGTACGCTCCCAATTATTATCGCAATTACTTTAGGCTTACAATACTATGAGAATTATATTCTCGGTGGCACATATAACTTCATGGCAAACATTGGTGTTGGATATCCAGGAATTGGAGACAGCATCTCTCAAGCAGTGGCTGTTCAACAATGGCAAGTTTATGAACCAGTATTTTTAATGGCTGTTGCCGCAGCATTTATATGCTCAATCTTTATGCCAGGTTTATTCTATTGTGCAAAGCGTTGCTATCATCAAGATAGTTTCAAAAAGATTGTTATTACATTCTTCATGGGTGTAAAGAAGTATTGGTGGAAGTTTATGATCTGCGTTTTCGTAGGTCTTGGAATTGTTGCTGCAATGGGAACATCCATCTTCTATCTATTATCTCAACAATCATTAGGAACAGCAGGCGCTGGTGCATATTGTGCTGTAGTATTTACATGGGTTATCGGTGTTCCATTGTTATTAATCCCAATGGCAATGATGACACAATTTACACAATATAACTTAACATTCATCCAAACACTTAAGAATGCATTGGTATTTATTTTCAATACTCCATTTACTATTATCTTCACAGGTTTAGTATGTGGTGCACCATTATTCTTAATGTTTGCAACATTAATTGTTAGAATTATTGCATTCATCGTAATTGCACTTGCTGGTTATACACTTTGGGCATTATGGCTCACAGCAATAGGTAAGAGATCTATGGATAAGTGCATTGAATATAGAAATGCAAATTTAAGAAAGATTCAAATAGCAGAAAGACAAGCACAAAAGGCTAATTACAACGGACAAGCCAAGAAGAAAAAGCCTGCTCAAACTTATCAAAATCCTAAGAAGAAAAAGAAAAAATAATGAAAGATAATTCCATTAAACTTTCTCTATCCGCCGAAGAATATATTTCTTTGGCTAAAAAGGCATCCTCTAAATCTATAGAAAGAGAGATGGCTTATTATCATAAAGCCATTGAGGTAGACCCAAATTGTGCTGAGGCGCATATTCTTTTGGGCGAATGCTTTTCAAGAATAGGGGAGTTGGATTTATCTAGTATTGAGTATTTTAAAGCTTATATGTCCCATCCTACGGACGAACAACTTTTCAGAATAAATATTTCACTTGGAACTAACGCATTGCATATTGGCAATGTAGATCTTGCTGCTTATTATGCAGAGTTTTTAGATGGGGACTATACTATCCAAACAACAGGGTCTAATGGGGATATGTATTTTGATGATATTCATGACCTTATTGAGCATGATATTTATAAGTACAAACTCATTAAACCAGTAACTGCAGAAAGCTATAATGCACATCTAATGGAACAGGCTGCAAGATTCATTAGAGAGCAGGATATAAATAAGGCCTTAGATTGCTTAAATAAAGTCTCAGATGATGTCCCTGAAATGAGGGATGAAGCTAATGCTTTAACAGTGTACTGTTATATCTTCAAAGATAATATAGATGGAGCTATATATTTAGGTGAAGAATTCCTTAAGAAAAATAGAACAAAAGGAGTCATGGTTCCACTTGTTGAAGCATATCTAATTGCAGATAAAAGAGACGAGGCAAAAGCACTTGTTTACGAGATGCATAAACTCAGTGAACGTGATGAAAATACAAGCCAATTGTTGTACTTCGGATTAAGACTTAGAATGGATGATTTACTAAACGAAATCTCCTACGACATATTAACAAATGGTGAAGAACATATGGAGCCAATTAGACTTTTATATGCAATTACTCTTTGGAACTTAGGAAAGAAGGAAGAGAGCAGAAGACAATTCGGTATTATAAAAAATAAATTAGGACCATATTTCTTTGATAATTATTACCAAAGTGAAATATTTAATATGGATGTGGATACAATAACATATCCAAGATTAGGAACAATGGCAGTTATTCCTATTGCAGGACAAAAAGAAATAGAGAAGGATGTTGTTGCTAAGATTAAAGAGTGTGGAAAAGCAGAAGGCTTTGAAGAAAAAATTAAGAGTGATTCATTCTTTAAAGAGGAACTAGATTATGTCTTCCAATATGGAGATAGTAGATTCTTAGATCACTTAAATAAGCTTACTATTGCATGGTTCTCTGAAACACTATTTGACTATTATAAAAAAGCTTTGCTTTTTAGAGACTTAGATTATCCACTTTATATAGATTATTTATCTCACATATTGTATATACAAAATGGATATAGAGGATACATTCAATCTAGTGGAAGAATCTTTGAATTAAACGTAGATGTTCCAAGAATATATGCATCTAAATTTCCATATAGAATATCTTATGCAATAGTTCAAACAATAAGTATCCTTGTATATGGCAATGATAAGCCATTAGAAGCAGTAAAATGCTTATTAAACGAGGTTATTCCTTCATTCGTTAGAATAGATGGTAAAAAGCTTGTTTGGAAGAACAATGATGTTAAGAGAATAACAAGAATAAAAGATTTTAAATCTTTATCTACTATTTTTGTTGCAAGAGTTGATGCTATAATGGATGGAGATGAACTTGCAGCAAAAGAAGATGCAATAAAGAACTTTAATCCAAATAAGAAATTCTTTAATACATATTATGATGTTTTGTTTGGTGAGGGTGGTGAACAACATGAAGATGAGTAAGAAAGAGGAAAAACTTTTAAAGCTAAAAATGCTTCTTGATGAGTCAGTAAATCAGGACATGAGAATGGAAGCATATGACGATTTAATCTATGATAGTGATGAAATCTTAGATGATATCATTAAAGCAGAAAAAGAGAGCGAAAATGACGCCATGACAAAAATCCTTATGGATATTTTGTCTTATTACCCAGGACATGAAGAAATATATCTAAGATTAATAAGCCACTTATACCAAGCAGATGATGTTGGTTTATATGCAAAATTAATTGGAAGATACGGCGATGAAAGAGCGGTTGAAGTTCTAAAAGGTTTCCTTGCAGAATATGAACCAAATTATTATGAGTTCTTAGAATTAAGAGCAGCAATTGAAAGTCTCGGTGGAGACGTGGATGACATGAAGGATGAAGACTTTGCAGATGATCCATTATACCAAATGACATATGGAACACTTGAAAAGCCATCCTATGAAGATGATGACGATAATGAGGATTAATAATGTTAATAGATACACACGTGCACGTATTTCCAGATAAGATAGCAGAAAAGGCAATTCCAGCCTTATCTGCGGCTGCACATATAGAACCATCTACAAATGGCACTATTTCAGATACACTCAAAAAGATGGATGAGTGGGGTGTAGATAAAATCTGGGGACTTGGAATTGCTACTAATGCAAAACAAGTTCATAATGTAAATACATTTATTGCAAGTGTGAGATCAGATAGAATTGAACCTTTAGGTTCACTATATCCATATTCAGAGAATGTAATGCAAGATGTTCAAGAAGTAATAGACCTCGGATTTAAGGGTATAAAACTTCATCCAGAATATGCTGCATTTAATCCTGCAGATGAAAGATTATTTCCAGTATATGAAAGACTTCAAAAAGAAGGGTTATTAATAGTTTTCCACGCTGGACATGATGTTGCATTCCCAAATACATATTATGCAGCACCAAGTAATATTGCTATTGTTGCAAAGAATTTCCCAAAACTTAAGATAGTTGCAGCACATTTAGGTGGTTACGGAAGCGGGGATGAAATAATTGAAAACTATAAGGGTTTAGATAATATATATATTGATACAGCAATAATGTCTGCGGCACATCCAATGGACATGATAAAAAAGATATTCAATTTCTTTGATAAGAAAAAGATATTGTTTGCAACAGATTGTCCATGGTCTAAACCTAAAACAGAATTAAATATATTAAATAAATTAGATTTAACAAAAGAAGATAAAGAACTTGTTCTTTATAAAAATGCAGAAAGGTTAATTAAGGAGTGATTTATGAGTAAGGCGAAAGTATTGTTCACAAAGACAATTACCTCTCAACGAGTTATCGATATCTATGAAGCTCTTGGGTTTAAGTTAGAGGGAAAGATAGGTGTAAAAGTTCACTCTGGTGAAGTTGGCAACCAAAACTTTTTGAGACCTGAATTTTTAAAACCAATGATAGACCATGTTGGTGGAACAGTAATAGAGTGTAATACAGCTTATATGGGTCAAAGAAACACCACCAAAAAACATCTTAAAACATTCAAAAAACATGGTTGGACAGACCTTTTTGATGTAGATTTAATGGATGCAGATGGTGATGATGTAGTTTTAGATATTCCAAACGGGAAAGCTATTAAGAAGGATTATGTTGGTAACCATATAAATAGATATGATTCTATATTGGTACTATCTCACTTTAAGGGACATCCAATGGGTGGATATGGTGGAGCATTAAAGCAATTATCTATTGGCTTTGCTTCATCTCATGGAAAAGCATATATTCATTCAGCTGGTAGAACATTATCTCAATTTAACTTATGGCATAAGCTTCCACCTCAAGATACATTCTTAGAAGCAATGGCAGATGCTGCATCTGCTGTACATAAGATGTTTGAAGGGAAGATAGTATATATATCCTTAATGGTTAATATGTCTGTAGACTGTGACTGTTGTGCTGTAGCAGAAGATCCATGCTTAAAAGATATTGGTATCCTCGCATCTTTAGATCCAATTGCTTTAGATCAAGCATGTATAGACTTAGTAACAAAGAGCACAGATGTTGGTAGAGACCATTTTATGGAAAGAGTAAATTCAAGACATGGTATCCACACAATAGAGGCTGCTGCTGAACTAGGATTTGGTACAAGAGAATACGATTTGGTATCTATTGATTAAAAATTATTTTTATGTAATAAAAATAGCATAGCGATTTGCTATGCTATTTCTTTTTATTTTAAATTAATCTTAATATTCAAAGGCTTTTGCAAAATATGAATCTAATTCATCAATGTTTACTCTAACTTGAGCCATTGTATCTCTTTCTCTAATTGTGACTGTATTGTCTTCGAGAGTATCAAAGTCGACTGTTACACAATATGGAGTACCAACTTCATCTTGTCTACGATATCTCTTACCAATAGAGCCAGAACCATCGAAGTCGCAAGAATATTTCTTTGAAAGAGCAGAGTAGATTTCTTCAGCTTTTTCGTTGAGTTGTTTTTGAAGTGGAAGAATTGCAACCTTAATTGGTGCTAAAGCATGGTGAAGATGTAGAACAACTCTTGTATCTCCATCCAAGGTTTCTTCTTCGTATGCGTTGCAAAGGAATGCAAGTAAAACTCTGTCTGCACCAAGAGATGGTTCAATAACATATGGAACATACTTCTCATTTGTTACTGGATCTTGGTAGCTTAAATCTTTACCAGATGTAGTGATGTGTTGATTTAAGTCATAGTCTGTTCTATCTGCAACACCCCAAAGTTCGCCCCAACCGAATGGGAATAAGAACTCGAAGTCTGTTGTTGCTCTTGAATAGAATGCAAGTTCTTCTTTGTCGTGGTCTCTTAATCTTAACCATTCATCCTTGATACCTAAATCAAGTAACCACTTATGGCAGAAATTCTTCCAATAATCGAACCATTCAAGGTCTGTACCTGGTTTGCAGAAGAATTCAAGTTCCATTTGTTCGAATTCACGAATTCTGAAGATGAAGTTTCCTGGTGTGATTTCGTTTCTGAAAGACTTACCAATTTGTCCAATACCGAAAGGAACTTTCTTTCTAGATGTACGTTGTACATTCTTGAAGTTTACAAAGATACCTTGTGCTGTTTCTGGACGAAGATAAATTGTATTTGCTGTGTCTTCTGTTACACCTTGGAAAGTTTTGAACATTAAGTTGAACTTTCTGATAGGAGTGTAGTTGGATTTTCCACATACTGGACATGGGATTTTGTTGTCTGTGATGTATTGTTCCATTTGCTCTAAAGACCATGAAGCGATGTTTTCTTCGATACCTTTTCTCTTCATGTAATCTTCGATTAAGTTGTCTGCTCTGTGACGTGCATGACATTCTTTACAATCCATTAAAGGATCACTGAATCCACCAACGTGACCAGAAGCTACCCATGTTGTAGGGTTCATTAAGATTGCACAATCAATACCAACATTGTATGGATTTTCAACAACGAATTTTTTCCACCATGCTGCTTTGATGTTGTTCTTTAATAAAACACCGAGTGGGCCATAGTCCCATGAGTTTGCTAAACCACCATAAATTTCGCTGCCAGCATAAATGAATCCACGATTCTTACAAAGGGCAACTAATTTATCCATTGTTAATTTTGCATCTGCCATAATATTACCTCTTTTATAAAGTCTAATAATAATAAGATTATGGCGAAGATAATGTCAAGTAAATTGAGGGAAGATAAAAAGCATAACTTTTTATTTCTTGTGAGTTTGACTGCTCTATATTTAATTATGTATAATTAATTATTAACAAATACACACAAAAAAGGAGTTATTATGCAAGTTATTGTTAAAAATAATTTTTGGACAGTAGGTGGTTCTTCTGAAGTTAAGGATATTCAAGGAAATGTGATATACAAAGTTAAAGGGAAAATATTCTCATTCACAAGAAAGAAATTACTTCAAGATTTAGAAGGAAACACATTATTTACAATTAGAAATAAATTTTGGCATTTCTTTATGAAAAGTGCTTTTATCTATGATAAAGACAAAAATTTAATTTGCCAAGTTAAGAGAAAGTTCTCAATTAAGAGCAACTTTAGAATTTTAAGAACAGAACAAAACTTAGAAATTAACGGATCCCTATTTGGATGGAATTTCCAAGTATTAAAAGATGGAGCAGTTTGGGCAGTGATTTCAAGAAATCTTGCATGGACAGATTGCTTCTCATTAACAGCACCAGATAATGACATTCAATTTGCAACTGCATTAGTAATTGCTATTGACAATATTATGGATAGACAAAAGGGACAAACAAGATAATTATTTTAAAGGGGCTGACGCAAGTTGGCCCCATAAATTTATGAGTTTAAGATTAAAATATTTCAACAATACAAGAAAGCCAAAAGGAATACTAGGGAAGGCTATGATAGTTCGTATGAATCGTCATCATACGCCACTTGTTTCTTGGGCACTTTCTCACTTTCCAAATGACGACATAAATACCATTTTAGATATAGGCTGCGGAGGCGGAAAGAACGCGTTAGAATTACTAAAACTCTATAAAAATGCACATTTAACAGCCGTAGATTATTCCAAGGTTTCTGTTAATAATTCAAGGAAAATGTTAAGGTGTGAAATCAAGAATAATAGGTGTGAAGTTTTAGAGCAAGATGTTATGAATTTAACTCTAGAAAAAGACAACTTCGATTTAATTACTGCCTTTGAAACAGTATATTTTTGGCCAGATTTAGAGATTTCTTTTAAAAACGTTTTGGACTGTCTAAAAAGGGGTGGAAAATTTATAATTACTCATGAAGCAGATGGCATCACACATAATCAGTGGGATGGCGTATTAGATGGTCTTACTATCTATACTGCAGATGAATTAAAGGAAAAATTATTGAGTGTTGGATTTAGTTCAGTAGAGAGCTTCCACCATGAAAATAACCCTTGGATTGTTGTTATAGGCACTAAATAGTTACTATATTAACTATAATTCTTATTTTTCGTTTGACATCATATTATTTATTTGTTAAATTATACACCGAGCCGCTCAGACCCGGTTTATTTATATTATATAAATGACGAAAGATCCATTAGGACACCGATATGGCGAGACTGGTTAGAGGAGGTAAAACTTATGTACGCTATTGTTAAGTGCGGAGGCAAACAATACAAAGTCGAAAAGGGTACAAACGTTAAAGTTGAGAAAATTGACGCAGAAGTTGGTGCAAAAATCGATTTAGACGTATTGCTCGTCGCTGATGACAAAGGTAATGTTAAGGCAGGAAAGGATGCAGCAGCATCAAAGGTAACAGCTGAAGTAAAAGCACAAGGCAAGTTCCCAAAGATTATTGTTGCACACTATAAGGCAAAGAAAAACATTAGAAAACGTCAAGGTCATCGTCAGCCATACACAGAATTGACAATTGTATCAATCAAATAATGACAAGTATTACTTTTTTCAGAAAAAATGGTTTGTTCGTAGCTGTTGAAGCCTTAGGACATACAGGATATGCCGAGGAAGGAGAGGACATCGTCTGTTCAGCAGTTAGTAGCATTATCCAAACAGCAGTTTTAGGATTAATGCAGGCAGCAGGAATTAAAGTGGACTACAATGTTGATGATTCAAAACCACTTTTAATTGCAAAGATGCCAGAGGACATGGACGAACAACAAAAGCACGATGCAGACTTAATTTTGAAGACAGCATACTTAGGAGTGTCCGATCTTTATCAAGAATATTCGGACTTCATAAAATTGGAGGTAAAATAGTTATGTTTATTAATATTCAACTTTTTGCTCATAAAAAAGGATCAGGTTCATCTCACAACGGAAGAGATAGTAATCCTAAATATCTTGGTGTAAAACGTCAAGATGGTCAATTTGTATTAGCTGGCAATATACTTGTTCGTCAACATGGTACAAAAATTCATCCAGGCACAAACGTAGGCATCGGTAAAGATGATACATTATTTGCTTTAGTAGATGGAACCGTTCGCTTTGAGAGATTAGGCAAAGATAAAAAGAAAGTTTCTGTATATCCAGATGCAGAATAATTAGTAACAAATAGTAAAACTAAAGGTTTCCTTCGGGAGACCTTTTTAATTTAAAATGGACAAATTTACTCTTAAAAAAATCCCAACATTTGATATTGTTCAAACTCTAGAGTGCGGACAAGTCTTTAGATATGGTTTTGAAGATGATAGATGCTATGTTGTCTCTAAGGACCATATTTTATATTGTAAGGATTTAGGGGATAGTTACGAGTTCGAAACAGATGATGTTTCTTACTTTAAGAACTATTTAGATTTGGAAAGAGATTATGCCTCAATTCAAAAGGAAGTCCAGGATGGTGGATTTGTTTCAGAAGCTATTGAGTATGGCAAGGGAATACATATCTTAAATCAAGATGTAGAAGAGATGATAATCTCATTCCTCGTTTCTCAGAACAATAACATACCTAGAATAAAAAACACTATTGACGCTTTTTGTCGTGCACTTGGCAAAAAGATGGATGGTTACTATGCCTTCCCAAGCATGGAAGCATTCGCTAAACAAGATTTATCATTTTATAAGGAATGCGGGTGCGGGTATAGAGCAGAGTATATTCAAGGTGTTGCTCGTAACATAGTTTCAAACGGATTACCAGATTTAGAGAATATGGATACAGATACCGCTAGAAATACCCTATTATCGTATAAAGGAATAGGTCGAAAAGTGGCAGATTGTATCCTACTTTTTGGGCTTGGAAGGAAGGATGTTTTCCCTGTAGATACATGGATATACAAGGCCTTCAAAAATGACTACCCAAACGCTTCTCCGGAGAAAATGGCCACATTATTGATACAAAAATATGGGAAAAACTGCGGATTTGTGCAACAATGGGCTTTCTTTTATAAAAGAAATTTCAAAAATATCTAGACATAAAAGCCGAAATTTATTACAATATATTATGTTAATAAAAATTGCTTATCCTTTAAGGATATGAGATAAGGAGAGAGAATATGGCACAATCTAAAAAATATGTAGTATTAGCAGACATCGAAAGTGTTAGAGTACCATTCGGCGCATTTGCAGCAGCATTAGACGAAGTTGCAAAATTAGGTGAAATTGCAGGTTGTAAGTTCTATGGCTATTCAGCAAAACGTACAAAAGACTATGGTGCATTCATTCAAGAAAATGCATACGATGCACTTTCTGCATTACCACGCAAGAGAAAAGGTAAATTAGACTTAAGACAAGTTATCGATGCAGCTCGTCTTGCACAATATCCAAACATCGATGGTTTCTTCCTCATTTACGGAAGTGGCGATATTACTCCATTGATTGCATACCTCAAGGCATACGGAAAGGACGTTATTGCTGGTGTTATCGAACCAGATAAGAACTCCGTATTATGCAACAAGATCATCACATTAGATACTAATGCAACTGTACAAAAGGTATTAGATTCTGGTTACAGAAAAGTTGCAGCTCCAGCAGCAAAAGCAGCTCCAGCACCTAAAGCAGCTCCAGTTCCAAAAGCTGAACCAAAGCCAGAACCAGCTCCAGCACCAGTAGCAGAAGAACCAAAGGCAGAACCAGCACCAGCTGCAGAAGCACCAAAGAATAATGATGATGACGAGATGTTCAACGTACTACTTGGACAACTCAATAAGATGATTAACAGCTAATACAAGTTGTCTTGTAAACTACAATAAATAATAAAAAAGTGCACCAAGACAATTTGGTGCACAATCTTTATAAAGAGGAAAATATAATGGCAAAAGTAACATTCAACGAGGAGCTTTGTAAGGGATGTGGACTCTGTGTTTCAGTATGTCCAAAGAAGATCTTAGAAATCTCCAAAACAAAGAGCAATGACAAAGGTTATTTCGTTGCTCAAATGACAGATCAATCTCAATGCATTGCATGTGCATTCTGTGCAACAATGTGTCCAGATTGTGTTATCAAAGTAGAAAAGTAAGAGGAACTTCATATGGCAGAAAGAAAGTTAATGAAAGGTAATGAAGCAATAGCAGAAGCAGCCATAAGAGGTGGTTGCCGTTTTTATGCTGGTTATCCAATCACACCACAAAACGAAGTTCCAGAGTACATGTCAGCACGTTTACCACAAGTAGGCGGTGTATTTGTACAAGCAGAAAGTGAAGTAAGTGCTATTAATATGATATTTGGAGCAGGTGGTGCAGGTGGTAGAGCAATGACATCATCATCAAGCCCTGGTATATCACTTATGCAAGAAGGTATTTCATATATCTGTGGTGCAGAAGTCCCATGTGTTATTGTAAACATGGTTAGATCTGGACCAGGTTTAGGTGGAATTCAACCAGGACAAGCAGACTATCATCAATCAGTTCACGGTGGTGGACATGGTGACTATAAGATGCTCGTTTATGGACCATGCTCAGTTCAAGAATGTGTTGATTTAATTTATAACGCATTTGATAAAGCAGAAGAATATCGTTTACCAGTTATGATTTTAGGTGATGGTATGCTCGGACAAATCATGGAAGCAGTAACTCTTCCAGAAATGAAAGACATCACAAAATTACCAAAGCATAAATGGGCAACAGATGGAACAGGTTTTGGTGA
>Ga0256405_10007582_pt1 | contig 16170 bp, 23 predicted proteins | sample RumenRJG_02DNA_FD_189096 | JGI IMG/M metagenome (GOLD analysis project Ga0256405, IMG submission 189096) | Bovine rumen microbial communities from Lethbridge, Alberta, Canada - RJG_02 | ecosystem: Host-associated > Mammals > Digestive system > Stomach > Rumen | place: Canada: Alberta...
ATTTGTTATATTTGTACTTTTTTTTGGTATTTTTGCTTGACTTATTATTTGTACTTATGTTTTTATTATATTAAGGAGGATGATAGTGATGTGGATATTGATTCAACACAATGAAGAAAATACTAAATTTAAATACTTAGCATCTCATGATTATAATGCTATAATTTCATATATAAACAAATTCTCTGATGTGAAAAAATATAATGATTATTTATTCATATCGAGGGAAGGAATTTATTTTGAAATTAAGTTAGGAGAGGATTTAGATTATGAAAAGACAAACAAGAAAAAAGAGATTAACAGCAAGGTTATCTACAACAAAGAGTACAGATCGTTTAGAAAAAGAAACAAGAAAGTTAGTTAGTAAAGCTAATGCCAGATTAGATTCATTACAAAGAAGATATAAGAGTGGAACTTTTGCTAGTAAAAAACTTGCTAATAGATTAAGTTCTAATAAAATGAAAATGTGGAGTAAACAAGGTAAAATAAAATTAGGTAAAAAACCTAATAGACAACAATTATTAGCTGTTAATAAGGCTGTTAATCAATTTTTGAAAAGTCAAACATCAACTAAGAAAGGTATATCAAAGACTATTCAAAAAACAATTGAAAGTTTACGAAGTAGTTTATCAAGTGAGGATAAAGAGATGAGTTATGAAGATGCATCTAAATTTTATGAAATGTTTGGTGAAGATAATTTTTCTAATATAGCTGATAAAATTGGAGCAAGTGCTTTACAAGCTGTTATTGAAGATGCCATTGAGGAGAACGATTCTTCAAGTGATTTTATTAAAAGAATTGAAACATATGCTGGTTTATCTATGAATGATTTAGATATAAGAGAATCAGCTAATGTATTATATGAAAAATATGTATTATAGAGAGGTAGATGATATTAGGTGCTATATTGGAATAAATATAATGGAGTTGGTCATGAACCTAATATCAAGGGTAAAAGAAAATTTTATGATAATAATATATATACTTTCGATATTGAAACAAGTTCATATTTTATTCTAGATGGAAAAGTTTATCCAGCTGTTAAATATGATAATTTATCAGATAAAGAAAAACAAAAAGCAATTAAAAGAAGTCATATGTATATATGGATGTTTGGAATAAATGATATTGTGTATTATGGTAGAACATGGGATGAGTTAAAGTTATTTTTGAAAAGACTTGATGATCATATTGGAGATACAAAATATGTATTTATTCATAACTTAGCATTTGAATTTCAATATTTAAAAAGCAACTTTCATTTTGATGAAGTGTCAGCTCGTAAATCGCACAAAGTAATAACAGCAATTATGAAAGATTATAATATAATACTTAAATGTAGTTATATGATGAGTAATGTTGCATTAAAGTATTTACCTAAAATGTTTGATTTACCAGTTGAAAAAAAAGTAGGAGATTTAGATTATGCGCTTATTAGAAATCCAAATACTCCAATGAGTGATGCAGAATTAGGATATTGTGAATATGATTGTTTAGTTCTTTATTATTACATTATGAAAGAACTAGAAGTATATGAGGATGTAAAACATATACCATCAACAAATACTGGAAAAGTTAGAAGAGAATTACAAGATTTAATAAGAACTAATTTTAAATACAGAAGAATAGTATATAAAGCAATAAATACAAATCCTATTATATATAACAGGTTATGTGAAGCTTTTCTAGGAGGTTATACTCATGCTAATTGGATATATGCAGATGAAGTATTAAAGAATGTTGATTCATATGATATAGCATCAAGTTATCCATATGTATTAGTAACACAAAAATATCCAAATAGTGAGTTTAGACCTTGTAAGATTAAAAGAAGAGAACAGATGTCAAGAAGACTTGCTTATTTATTAGTTGTTAAATTTAAGAATATAAAATGTAAGTATTATAATAATTTTATAAGTGCAAGTAAATGTAGAAATTTAAGAGGTGCAAAATATGATAATGGTCGATTAATCAGTGCAGCTGAATTTGAAATGACATTAACAGATATTGATTTTTACTTTTATTTAGATACTTATGATTTAGAATATGAAATATTGGAATGTTGGTATAGTTCCATGTCATATCTTCCAAAAACATTAATTGAGTTTATTCTGGATAAGTATGTAGGAAAAACTGAGCTTAAGGGTGTTGAGGGAAGAGAAATGGAATATGGAAGAATAAAAGGAATGTATAATTCTATATATGGAATGAGTGTTACAAATAATATTCGTGATAATGTTATTTATGATGATGCATCTGGAATATGGGAAGAAGTTCCACTAACAAATGATGAGATTATAGAGAAATTACAAAGTGAAAAGAAAAAATCATTTTTATCATTTGCATATGGTGTATGGGTTACAGCATATGCTAGAGATAATTTACTTAGAAGAGTTATTGCTAATGATGATTATGTTGTTTATTGTGATACTGATTCATGTAAATTAGTTGAGGGATATGATAAAAAAGTATTTCTTGATTACAATAAACAAGTGGCTGATAGAATAGCATTTGTTTGTAAAGTATTGAAATTAGATCCAAATAAATATGCACCATCTGATATTAAAGGAAATAAGCATATGATGGGATTATTTGAAAAAGAATGTAATTATGAAGAATTTATAACACAAGGAGCTAAAAAATATGCTTATAAAATAGATGGAAAAATTCATATTACAGTTGCTGGTGTTCCAAAGAGTGGAGCTAAAGCATTAAAAAGTTTAGATGATTTTAGAGATAATTTTGTATTTAGTTATAATGATACAAATAAAAATTTAGTTCTTTATACTGAAGAACAATCACCAATTGAAGTAGAGGATTATTTAGGATTAAAATATTTAATAACAGATAAAAGTGGATGTTGTATTTTACCTAATACATATGAACTTTCAAAATCACTTGATTATGTTAATTTAATAAGTGATGATTCTAGTAAAAGGGCAAGATTTAAGGAGGAATAATATGAAAAGAGATATGTTTAAAAATACAAGTAAAGAAGAAAGAGCTGAAAAGCTAAATAATGTAATATGTCCAAAATGTGGATATCAGAATCATTATTTTTATGCTAAAAAATATGGAACTTGTAATTTATGTAAAGCAACTATTGATAAAGATTATTTTATAAAATCAATGTTAAGGAGGTTAAAAAATGGATGATTTATTAGAAAATACTTTAACTTTAATTATTATGATGATAATATTAATATTTGGATTATTGTTTATATTAAGTATTATACATTTGAAAGATTATAAAGAATGTAATAAGATAGATTTTAAATCTAATTATTGTGTTAAATATAAAGATTATTAGGAGGTGTTACAATGGAAGATAAGAATGATTTAAAATTTATTCAAGGATTTTCTAAAATAAAAATAAGTAAGGCTTGCAGATTTTTTGGATATAATCAAAGTAATTTGATGAAAGGAAAAAGTGGTAGAGAAAAAGAAAAAAATGTTAGAAAATTTATTGAATATGAATTAGCAAATGTAAGACTAGCTGAAGTTGGAAAATTAGTAGGTGAGATAGAATGTCAAGAAAAGTCATACACTACTCAATAGATGAGATTGATAAAAAAGGTGCTAATGTCAATTTAATATGGGGTGAGAGATCCAATGGAAAAAGTTATCAAGTAAAGCATAAGAAAGCAATTATTCCATATTTAGAAGATGTAGAAAGATTTTATGATAGATATTATGATAAAGGAAATATTGTAAAAAAATTTCAATCATCTGGAAAAAGATTTATTCTCATGAGAAGATTTAAAGAAGAAATTAATTCAGCATGGATTGAATCATATTTTAGTGATGTTGATATTGAAAAGTTAACTAATGGAGAATATAATATGATTACTCTTTATAGAAAAGAAATATATTTGACTAAATATGATATAGAAACACATAAATCAAAAAGAGGAGCAAAAATAGGATATGCTGTTGCTTTATCAACTGAACAAAATTATGCTGGAGGTTCATACTTAGATGTATCTGATATAATATTTGAAGAGTTTATGAGTAGAACTACATATTTACATGATGAACCAAATAAATTACTTAACTTTTATTCAACTGTTGATAGAAAAAGAGGAACAACTAAATTATGGCTAGTTGGAAACACTATTACAAGAGTATGTCCTTATATACAAGATTGGGGATTAAATGATGTTATATTCAAACAAAAACAAGGTGAGATAAAATGTTTGTGGATTGGAACTGGTGATATAGATGATGATGGAAATAAAATTGAAATTAAGTTAGCAATAGAACATTGTAAATCAACTGGAAATTCTTCATTTGTTTTTGGAACTCATGCTAATATGTTAAATAAAGGTGAGTGGCAATCTGATCCTCAACCTAAGTTACCTAAAAGTTATAAAGAATATAAAATGCTTTATAGATTTGCATTTCATTATAAAACTTTTACATGGTTATGTGAGTATTTAATGGATAAAGAAACAAAAGATGTTATATGGTTTATTTATCCATATTCTGGAGAGTTAAAAGACAATATTATAGTATTTAGTGATATAATAAAGACAAGTCCATATTGGCAAAAAGATATTTATAATCCATTAATAAAAAATAAAACATTGATTGATTTATTCAAAACATTTAGAGAAAATAGAATATTTTATTCTTCTGATTTATGTGGAACTGAATTTAAACAATCAATAGATTTTGAAATAAGGAGATGATTTAAATGGGATTACAAAATTCACAAATAATGATTTGTAAAAATATAAGATTAGATAAAAGTTATAAAGATGTATTAAACTACACTGAGCAACAAATGTTAGCATTATGTCAAGCAAATGCTGTTGCAACAGCTAACAATTATTCATTTATAAGAGGTGAAAGAGGTTATATAAAAACATCATTTAGTTATAATGATGCTCTAAAATGTAATTATATGGCTTTTCAGAATCCAGATTATTCTAACAAATGGTTTTTTGCTTTTATAGATGAAGTTATATATGATAATGATGGAACAGCTCGAATAAGATATACAGTTGATGAATTTTCAACATGGTTTGATTATTGGGATGCTGAGGCATGTTTTATTGTAAGAGAGCATGTATCAGATGATTCTATTGGATTACATACAATACCAGAGGGATTAGAATTTGGAGAATATGTTATCAATTCAACAGGAGAAATTGCATCTAATTTAAATGATACACCTTTAATTTGTATAGGTGTTTCATATCTTCCTAATGATACACCTTTTATAACTGATAATAGAGTATATGGTGGAGTGTATTCAGGAATGTATTATATTTTATTTAAATTTACAGAATCAGCTGCTAAATTTGTAAAAGCTATGGCTGATATTGGTCATGCTAACGATTTAATATGTGTCTTTATGATTCCTCTTTCACTTGCTAATGTTAGTTATTCAGATGGATGGTCAACTGGAAATTTAGGTAATCAAACAGGTATTAATTTTAGAGTTTTACCTAACACACCAAATATTCAAGGAACTGATGATTTTGTTATTCCATTAGCAAGTAATGTTAGTATATCAAGTCCATCAACTTTAAATGGTTATACTCCAAAAAATAATAAATTATTATGCTATCCATATAATTGTTTATCAATAAGTAATAATGCTGGAATTCAAGCTGAATTTAGATATGAAGATTTTATAAATAATAATCCTTTATTTAATGTTGTAGGAATTCCAACACCATCAGGATCTGGATGGTTATATCCAGTAAATTATAAAAAGAATAATGATAGTAAAAGTGGTTTTAATTGGGGAATACCTTTAGCAAAATTTCCTCAAGGTTCATGTAATGCTGATATGTACACTAATTGGATGACACAAAATGGTATTAATCTATTTGGTCATAGAATAGATAGTCCAACAGCTCATGCAATTGGAGGTACTCTAACAGCATTAACAGGTGCAGCATCTAAAGATTATTCTGCAATTGGAACAGGCTTAGGAAATATGTTTTCATCTGTTCAAGAAATGTATAGAGCTAGTATGATTCCAAATCAAATTATAGGACAAACAGCTAATGGTGATATAACATTTGCTTATAATAAAATGGCTCCAACATATTATAAAATGACAATTAAATATGAATATGCTGCTGTCATAGATGATTGGTTTAATCGATTTGGTTATAAAATAAATAGAGTAAAAATTCCAAATCAAATAAGTAGAAGATATTGGAATTATATTCAAATAGGATCATCTGAAAATATTGGCTATTCACCATCTAATTCATCAAGAAGTGTTCCAGCATCATCAATGGAAATAATTAATACAATATATAGAAATGGAACGACAATTTGGCATAATCATTCAAATATTGGAGATTATAGTTTAAATAATACAATTGTATAAAAAAAAGAACTCAAAATTGAGTTCTTTTATTATACAACAATTGCACCAAATGGATACCATGTATCAGATTTGCAAACCCATCCAATACAATTAGTACCACCTCTATTAACTAATAGCTACCCATGTTCCAGCTGTTGCTGATACAGTTGCATTTTCAACACTTGTTGAAATATTATCTTTAACTTTAAATTTATGTTTTGTTATAAAATCAGTAATTACAGTAGTTAAATCTGCCCCTGATTCACCAGCTCCTGATATTGTTATTTCTTCATTAGGTGCTAAATAATAAATAGCATTATTTGAAGTTAGTTCATTAGTTCCTGATGTTCCTGTTACACTAACATTAGAAATATTTCCTGATGTTGCTGGGTGAACATTTTCATCAGTACAGTAATAAGTAGGTATTTGGTAGTTATTATAAGCATAATTTCCAGCTCTTCCTATTTGGTCTGTATATTGATTAATTTCACCTGATGTAACAGTACCTAAAATTCTATATCTATTATTTGCTATAACATTATTATTATTTAAGTTAAAATTACTTAACAAAGAACTACGAATACCATTTATTAATTTTGGTGTATTTAGATTTTTTATAGTATTATTAGTTATATTTATATCCCATGCACCAGCTATTGCAAATATTCCATAATCATCACGTGTTTCATTATGTGTATCAATTATTTGATTAGAATCAATATTTCCATTATAACAATAACTTAAACATATTCCTGTTCCTTCTGATTTAAGAATCATATTATCTTTTATATTGAAATTTTTTAAACCTTCAATTTGAATTGCACCTCTTGTTTCTCTATCTCCAAATTCTACAATCTTATTATTTTCAATAGTAACATTTTCACCTAAATTATCATTACATCCAATAATTATTCCATATCTTCCTTCACCATTTTTTGAACACTTCATATAATTATTTTTTATTGTAACATTTGCTAATTTAACAGGGTCAGTTGTTACAGGTTTTGTTGAACCAGCAAGAGCCATAATACCAACACGACAATTTTCAATATAATTATTTTCTACTATAAAACCATTAGCACTGTGTGTATCTATTGCTTCCCATGTTGGATTATTTAAAAATTTTGAATTTTTAATTATAATATTTTTTACTGAATAATCATATGTTTCAGTATCAACTCTACCTGTTGCAAATAGATAATTTAAATTATAATTACCATCTATAGTATCAAATATTGAATTATCTACTAAAACATCTCTAACTTCAGGTAATAAATATAACATTTGAAATGTAGCATTTTCAAATATATTATTTATATAATTAATATCACTTGATTTTAAAATTTCAATTCCTCTACAATATGCTTTTTTAAATTTACAATTTTTTATGGTAATATTACTAGAATTATTTATATATACCAACCTTTTATTATTTAATAAAGGTGATGAAGATTCTTGTGTACTTTCATTTGATAAATATAAATTATCTAATGTAATATTATTTGAATTATAAATATTAAAAATATTTTTCTCAAGATTATCAGGTTGTTGTAAATGTGAATAGTTTCCTTTAATAATAAGATTATTTTTATTAATATTTATTGTATCGGTAATAAGATAATAATCTGTTGTATATGGTATATAAATATTATTACAATTATTTATAGCATTTTGAATTGGAATAGTATCATCATTTATTCCATCTCCATATGCTCCGAATTGTTTTACATTTACTACATTGTCAATTATTAAAGTAGCATATAACCCATTTTCTAATTCTTCTTGATACTCTGTTTGTGACTCTGTATCAGTAATCTTGTATGTTGCTTCTCCACCATCATTTACTTCATAATAACCTAAAGTTCGAGCATAACTTCCGTTTATCAAATTTGTTGCTTGTTTCATTGATTCAACATTGTCAAAACACCATAAAGCTGATGATTGTATAAATTGTTCTATAATTTGTTCTAATACTCCATCTTCTAACATTTGGTCTAATTTGTTATTAATTTCTTCTTGAACATCTAAGTTATCAAAATAATTTCTAACATAACCATCTAAATTATTAAAAGCATCTTCTAAAGTGTCTTTTGTATTATTAACATATGTTTGAAGTGCTAAGAATGATTCATACATTCTAGTAATTGATGCATTTTGTTCATTTTGATTAGCAATTACATCATTTAAGAATTTAACAACTAAGCATAATAATTCATAATCAGTTAATGCATCAAAATCTTTTTCTATATATGGAAAATTAGTTAATTGTTGCATGTTCATTAATACAAGTTGTCTAAAACTTAAATTAGTTGTAATTGTTGAATCTGGTATATTTATATTTTCTTGCATTTTAATTCCTCCCTTATACTAAACCATAAAACAATACATCTAAATCTTCGTAAATCATTGTCATTATGGATTTTTTATTTTCTATAAATTCTCTATATAATTTCATTTTATCAGATGGTGTTCTTGTTATACTTTCAAGTGTACTCCTTGAATCAGTTCCAGCTGATTGACTAGTAACACTTCCATTATCAGTATCATAATTATAATCAGTAATATATTTTCCATCTCTAACATTTTGTAGTTGGTTTTGTGGAGTATCTGAATATCTTCTATCACTTGTGTTTTGAGATGTAGTTGTATTATTTAATGAATTAGTTCCTGAATCAGTAACAGTTCTTGATGTCACTTCTCCATCATTAAATATATTCCATCCATCTAACATATCAAACATCTTATTATACATTGGCATAATTTCATTCATTTTAACATTTAATGATATTTTAAAAGCATTTAATGTATCATATCCGATTCTTCTCATAAGAAAGTGATTTAATATCATAACTTCAAAATCTTCTTTGTCAACATGAGTAGATAATGGATATTCAAAATCAAAAATATCTTCTCTTCCAGCAGCTGCTAAATTCTTAATTTTTGTTTGCTCTTCTTCATCATAATTAACAATAGAATTAAGTAGTCGATATAATGTAGGTGGTAAATTATAATCTGGATATGCTGGAGGTATTATAAAAGGATATACTCTATATACTCTCTGTTTCATTTAAATCAACCTCCTCCATAAGTTCTTTAACTTCTTCAGTAGTTGGTTCTCCATCATAATATGATACTTCAATATTAGTTCCAAATTTTTTATTGATTTCATCTATTGCTCTTTTACGAGGTTCAAAACGAGAGAATCGACTTGCTATTGTTCCACCTTGAGATGCACTCATTTCATCTTTTATCATTCTTTCTTTTTTCTGTTCAATTAAGTTTGCAACTCCAATTAAACGATAGAACTCAGCCCATTCTTTATCTAGGTGCATGTCTATCTTATCAGCAACAAATGGAGCAGGTGCTAAAACAACATTCATATCATCAATATCAATTGATTCATAAGTTGCTATATTTTCTTCCATTCCATCTATATTTGCTAACATATCTTGTAAAGTTCTCTTTTTATCTTGGCTTGTTTTCCAGATACGAGGAGTTCTTTGTTGAACAATATTAACATCAATTGTTCTTTTTGAAAGAGCAACTCTCTCAGCCATCTGACAAATATCCATAAATATTGGATATCTTCCATTGTTATCATACATTATAACAAATTCATCTCTTTTTAATTTCTTATAATATGTACCATTTGCAGCTCGAGCCATTATTTCAAGTGGTCTTCCATAAATATCAAAGTTTCCTACAACATCATAAGGAAGTGCAATTAATCCTAAAACTTCATCCATAAAGAAAGCAATTGAACCATTTCTAAGAAGTGTTTTATTTAAGTATGATACATCAATAAATTCTGGAAGATTTTTAAATTCAAATACATTTTCAGCAAGTGTTAACATTTCTGCTCTATACATTAGATAAGTTTTCATATTAGTTAACTGACTATTTATTAATTTTTTTCTCATAATCTTCCTCCTCTCTTAGTTTAAAAAAGAGAGGGAATTTCCTCCCTCCCTTATAGGATTAAGCAACTGTAATTGTTGCTGTATTAGATTTAGTTGAATCATAAACTGAAGTAGCTGTAACAGTTATTTCAGATTCACTAGTAGCATTAGCAGGAACTTTTAATACTCCAGATTGAGTAATTGAAACTCCAGCAGCTGCACTTGTTTCATCAACTGACCAAATAACAGCTTTATTTGCAAATCCAGTTGTAACAACAGTAGCTGACATTTGAAGATTTTGACCTGCAGTAACTGTTGCTGTTGCAGGAGATACTGCCACAGAAGTAACACCAATTGTATCAGTTGTAAATACAACAGCTTGTTTAAATGGTGAAGTTGATTTAATTCCCCAATAATGTAACCAATGATTATTTTTCATTGTTTCTGGATTATAGAATGAAGTTCTCTTAAATCCAGTTCTATTTCCCTCAGTGAATACTTCTTCGGCATCTGTATCAGCTGCTCCATCTAAACGATAAGTTTTATTTTGGAAGAACTCATCATCAATAATAGTAACTGGAATATTTGCAAGTGCTGCAAGTTCAGCTTCAGTAAATGGAACAAATTGATCTCCTAATACTTCACTTAAACGAGCAACATCATGATTTCCATATCCATCAATTAGAGCCATACGAGATTTCATTTCAGCATCATTTCTAAAGAATGAAGTTGCTAAAACCTCAGTTGATAAACTAGCTTCAAAATCAGTATTAACAATAGCTATTTGTTTAGAGAATGGAGTTGCTATTCTTAATCCAGCAGGATTATAATTTGGATTTCTAAATGTCATTAAATTTGAAATGTTCTTCATTGCTGCAACTCTTTCACGAGCTGTTAAGTTTGCATAATTAGCAATTTGAACACTTGTTACAGTACCATCTAAAATTCTTCTACATAACATATACTTATTAACTATATATTTATCATATTTATAACCTTCATATAAAGATGAAATTATTTCATCAATAAGAGTAACTAATCCACCTTCATTATAGAAAGCCATAGCCATTTGAGTATCTGAAGTAGTTGTTTTATAAAATTTTTGATAATTTAATGGATGAATATATTCTAAAACATTTGGAACAACATTCTCTAAGAAATGGTCAACATCAGTTGCATACTCATTATAGTCAAATACATCAGCAATATCAACAGCCATTTCTCTTGCAGAATCTCCAAAACTCATATATCCATTATTTGTAAAATTCTCCCATGGGTCTTCCCAATAGTTTCTATCAATCATTGTTAAACCAATAACATTGATAGCATTAATAAAAGCATTTTTGTATCTTTCATTATTAACAATAATTTTACCAATTGGAGCAATAGATTCACCTTGAACAGGTAGATCAATGTTATCTCTTAAAACTGGTTGTGAGTTAATAATAAATGATAATAATTCAGCATCATTATGTCCTAACATATATTATTCCTCCTTTTATAGTTCTTTGACATCAATAACTTCTTTTTCTTCTAAATCTTCATCTTTAACTTCTTCTTTTTCTTCACTTTCAACAGCTTTTAGAAATCTTGCTTTATATTTTTCTTTTAATTCTTCATAATCAGCTTTTGATTTTTCAAGTTCAGATTTAATTCCAGCAAGTTCTTCAGATTCATCTGGTGAAACTGAATCAGTAATATCTTCCATTAAAGATATTTTAATATCATCATCAAGATCAAGTTCGTTTACTCTACTTGATAATTCTTCAGCACTATATTTAGCCATCCACATCTCCTCCTTACCTAAAATATACAATAAAAGAGCAAAAATGTCAAACATTTGCTCTATAACTTCTTAGTTTTCTTGCATATAATACCCATGGAAATTTTTTCTTCTTTTTCTCATCTTCTGGTGGAGGTGTTGGACCATCATATGTTATCCAATCATGACCATATCCCTCTACAATAACAGTATCATTTACAAAACAAGCATCATATATATGCATTTCATTTTTTAATTGCCAATTGTTATTAGGTGGAACTTGCTCCCATCCAGCATATGCACCACGAGCAGTTTGAAAATGTAAATGATCACCAGTTACATAACCAGCTGTTCCAGTATGTCCTAATAATTGACCTTGAACAACTGTATCTCCTACATTATGAGGTGGACTATTATCATGAGCAACTTCAAATGTAACTATCCCTAAAGTTCCATCAGCTAAATGAACATCATTAACAGATTGATATATTCTATTATGAGCTGCTGCATCTGTTGTTCCAACACATGTACATGTACATGGTGCATAATAAGGACATTGATAAACTCTACCAAATGAACCCCATCCTAAAAAGTCGATTTGATATGTTCCAGCATGTGAAAAACCTCCACCCTCATCTTGAGACATATACATATATTCAAGTGGAAATAACATTACTTCATATCCATCAGCAGCAATTAACCTTTGTAATGGTTGCATTAATCTTTTACTTCCTCACAATATATTGTTCCTGATTGTCCTTTAATACAAATCCATCCTGATGGACTTCTTCCCCATAATCCATAACCAATATCTTTAAATTCATATACTGTAAATTTTGTACCTTTTTTATAAACAGCATAAGCATCAGGATTATCAGAAGTTGCATTCTTTTTTCCATCTTCAGTTAAATCTTTAACTAATTTTATTCCAGCATTATAACTTGCATCCCATCTAACATACATATCTCCTAATGTTTCATATATAGGATTTTCTGATATAGGTTCAGGATGATAAATTTTAGGTCTTAATCCACCTCTAATTCCATCATATAAAATATTAACTTGTGTAAATTCAGGATGTCCTAATTGATTTTGTCCTAAAAATATTCCTGATTCTCCATTATCTTGTCTAAACATTGCAACATGTGAATAAGGACAAGCTTTAGAACCCATACTCCAAATAGTCCAATCTCCATCAACCATTTGATCAGGATAAACTTTATCAAAATATTTATCAAGACCTAAATCATAAAAATTATCCCAAATAGAACAAGCATATCCAATAGGATAACAAATAGGAGTATCTGATATATCATATCCTACAACAGTTCTACAAAAATGTTTAAAACCATCTACACATTGACAACCATATGAACCGTCTTCATCAAAAGACTTTCCTATTACTTGATTATAATAATCTTGTGGTGTAGGCATTACTTATCACTCCCATCTTTAAATTCTTTACCATCTCCAATTGGATTATTTTCATCTGCTGTAATATTAAGAACATCTCCAACTTCAGTAACCAATACATCAACTTTTTCTTTTATTTCTTTAGTTTTTTCATCTTCTTTTTTATTTGTTTTATTTTTTCTCATCTTTTTCACCATCCAATGCTTGAATCTTATCTTGAATCTTAGCAGCATCTTCTTGAGCTTTTTCCATTACATTTAATTGTTCAATAATTAATGATAGTTTAGTTTTTAATTTTGCTTTATCTCCATCTAATTCTAAACCTCCTAATATTTCATTAAGTAATCTTAATTCTTCTCTTGATAACATTATAATTCCTCCTTAAATTTTATTTTTTCTTCAATCTTATCAATTCTATCTGTCATTGTAGCCATGTTAATTTGCATCTGTATCATTGTGTTTGAAATCTTAGTCATTGTTTCATTTAAGCTTTTTACATATGTAAATATAAAATATAAAAGAGCTATAAAAGAACCAATTCCAAGACCATTATCAACAACTAGCTTGAATATTTCTTCCATAAATATAACCACCTTTCGATATAAATATACCAAAAGATGGCTATTTATTCAACTATTTAGCAATTTTAACTTTTAAATATTCATGTCCTTTAACTTCAGCTGGAACTTTTACAACTTCTAATTTTAAAGGTGATTCTTTTGTTGGCATACCTTTTAAAGCAACAATACTTGCAAATGAATAATAACATGATCCTGAACCTGTTACATAACTTTTACCATCTTCATCAAATAAACATAAACTATGTTTCTTTCTTATAATAACTTCTCCAGTTTCTTCATTTACTGTTTCATTTGGATATTCTCCAATAGTTGCTCCAATGATTGTTAGAACTTTTCCTGCACAATCATTAAGTTTGAAATCAGCATCATTTTGAGCATTTAAGAACATATCAACTTGTTCTTCATCTCTTAAATCAAGTGATGTCATTCTTTTTGCTTTTGATTCACCAAAAATATCTGATGTAACCATTGTTGCATTTTTTACAACTAATCCTCTTTCTTCATTTTCCATAAATAAATCCTCCTCACCCTTAGGTGTTCTGATGTCGGTCATCACCCTTATTTTTTAGTGCTAATAAGCACTGAGAGTAACGAGAGGTTAACTTGTTACTCTCACTACTTATTAACAAGTAGTGATTGATATGTATTTCACTTATTAATCAATTCTAATATCAAAACCTAATGATTGAACATATTTTTGTTCTTTATCATTTTTCTTAATTTGATAACCAGTAATAAATTCACATGTAAAATTTTTAATTTCAGTAAAATTAAGATTCTCAATCATTCTAATAAAATCTTCCTTTTTAACATAAGAATCTTTAGCTGCTTTTATTAAAATTGAATCATTTAATAATTCCTTATTTTCATCTTTCATATTATACTCCTAACTACTCCATACCATATCAGTTGAATCTTCAATTAACATTAAATATGGAATATATTTTAATTTTCTTTTAAAATTATCTTTTTCAAATTCAGTTTCAAAATATTTGAAAAAAGTGAAATTCTTTTCTATATTCCTTAAATATAAATATATCATATTAATCACCTCTTAAATAATCAATATATTTAACTAATAAAGAACATTCTTTTGGACCTAATGAAACATTAAATATTTCATTAGAACCTTTTAATATTGATAAAATATATTGTAATTTTTCTCTTTCTTCACTATTCATACTCTTTATCACTTCCTTTTAATTCTTGTAATTTGTTTTTAATTAATCTTCCATTTGATAACATACCTTGCTTAAGACCTTTGTCATAAGTATTATTTGCTTTTTCTTTTTCTAAATTAGTCAAATTAACTTCTAACCATTTTTCTAATTCTTTTATGATATTATTTAGTCTTTCTATTTCTTGTTCTCTATTTAATAATACTCTATACAATTTCTGCTTTTCAAATTGCAAAGAAGCATTTTTATCTTTATATATTTTCTTTTCTTTATTTTTCCTTTTTAACATACTCTTATATTTTTCTTGTTGTTTTAACTCCCTTATAGTATTCACTCTTTATCACTTCCTTTTAGTTCTTGAAATCTTTTTAGAACTGATTTTAATGTGTTTTTAATATCTATAAATGTATTATGTTCTAAACAAGTATATTCTTCTTTCATATTGCTTTCTCTTTCTAATTCTTCTTCAAAAGTTTCTATGATATTATTTAGTCTTTCTATTTCTTTAGTATAACAATTAATTAAATCGTATAATTCTTTTTTACTTGGTTTCTTCTTCCATTTATCATCAAATATTTTATTCACTCTTTTTCACTTCCTAATCTTTTACAACTTCATATTTAATACCTTGTATTTTTAAACATAATATGATCAAATAAAATAATAATTTACTATTTGTTTTATGTAATGTTTTACATACTTCAATTTTTTTACCCTTATCATAACTCATTGATGTGTATTCATATTCTATTATTTTATACTTCCAATATTGTTCTGCTTTAATATTAACTTTATTCATAACATTTAACCTCTCTTTCTGTAATTATATTATCTCATAGTTTTAATAATAAGTCAAGCAAAAATACCAAAAAAAAGTACAAATATAACAAATGTTAGTAGTAGCATATAGAACACGTTTGTTATCAATGGTATGCGTGAGATAACCGACATTTTTTGGTGTTGTGTTGGGGAATTTATCGAACGTATGTTTTGTTTTTGATACCAC
>Ga0256405_10007584_pt1 | contig 16166 bp, 11 predicted proteins | sample RumenRJG_02DNA_FD_189096 | JGI IMG/M metagenome (GOLD analysis project Ga0256405, IMG submission 189096) | Bovine rumen microbial communities from Lethbridge, Alberta, Canada - RJG_02 | ecosystem: Host-associated > Mammals > Digestive system > Stomach > Rumen | place: Canada: Alberta...
AACCATATTAACTTCTACCGTAGCACGCAGATAGAACCAGGTCAGGAACGGCGTCAGGAACGGAGCGAATACCGTAGAAACGGCGGTCATCCCGACAGAAAGCGGAACATCTCCATGTGCCATAAATGTCATGACGTTAGAAGATGTGCCGCCCGGGCAGGTACCCACCAGCATAACGCCTATTGCAATTTCCGTAGGCAGCTGGAAGATTTTAATCAATACAAACGCAATCAGCGGCATCAGCAGGAACTGAGCCAGAAAACCCGTAATAATATCACGGGGACGGCTGAACACCACTTTAAAATCCGCGGGTTTAAGCGTAAGCCCCATACCAAACATAACAATACCAAGCAGCGGATTCACCGCGGAAGTCTTAATCCAGCTGCAGGTGGCTGGTCTGATAAACGCCAGGGCAGCCACTACAATAACGATCGCTGCCATCCATTTACTTACCCATGCACTGATTTTTTCAAAAAAACGTAACATCAGATGCTCCTTTTGAAGTATTAGTAAAGCGATTGTAGCATTAATGCAGAAAATGGTAAACTACTTTCAGCAGAAAACTTGCATGCTCCGTTATCGGTTGGTACAGAGCCTGCGCTCCACTACCAGGAATATCAGCTGGATTGCCGAGCAGACGATTATGTAGATAAAAAAGATATCGAGGTATGCTTCTATATAATTATAGCCGTATGCGGCTTCTATTTTTGCAATGGCCGTAATGTCTTTTACGGTCATCAAAAAAGCAAGGGAAGTTTCTTTGAACAGATCAACCGTAAGGTTGCACAGATTCGGCACCGCGCTCACTGCCGCCTGCGGCAGAATCACGTAGCGGAAAGCCTGCATTTTATTGAACCCCAGCGCACTGGACGCATCCATCTGCTCCCTGCTCACCGTCAGGATTGCCGCACGCAGCAGCTCCGCCATACCGGCGGTATTATGCAGGGTAAATGCCGTCACTGCATATATCATAGGCGGCAGATCAAAAACATTATACGAAGAATGACATGCCTTCAGCAGCATATTGATAAAGCTTGGCAGCAGGCTGTACACCAGCAGAATCCGCACCATCATCGGCGTACCGCGGATAAAAGAAATATACAGCCGCACTGCGCTGGAGAAAAAACGTATGCGGTATATGCGCGCCAACGCCATAAAAAACGACGGCACCGCCGACAGCAGCAGTGCCGTTCCGGTTATAAACAATGCGGCAGGCACACCTTTGAATGCCAGAAAAAACGTCCGTATAAGAAAACTGGTATTCAACTCCACGTTCGTTCCTCCGTCCCCACAACGGCCAGCCCTTTTGAGCATGCCCGTTGTACCCGCATTAAAATCTGCTCAATACTGACCGTAAGCAGCCAGTAGATAAGTGCCAGCGCCGCATAAGTCTCAAGCCCGTGGCCGCCATACGAGCGTTTCACCATTATCTGGGCCTGCCCCGCAAGATCCACAAAACCTATGGTAAACGCGAGCGACCCCTGTTTGAGCAGAATTATAATCTGTGTACAGATATTCGGCAGCGCGGCCTGCGCAGCCTGAGGTACAACTACGAGCACGGCAATCTGAAACCTGTTCATACCGCAGCAGAAAGCCGCCTCGCGTTGTCCGTTATCCACAGAACGGTATGCGGCGCGGAAAATCTCGCAGAACGCGGCGGCCGACAACATAGTAAGCGCAGCCACCACTGAAAAAAACTTTCCGTTGTATGTGCCTGCAGTTCCCGGCCTGCCGCCTCCGGCCGCACGCAGTAAAAGCGGCAGCCCGTAGAACACAATGAACAGCAGTACGATGGACGGGGTACATCGGATTACATGCACATACGCCAAAGAAATCCCGGAGGCAATCCTGTTGCCCGACATTCTTCCCCATGCAAGCAGCACACCGAGCACAGTACCGCATATAAGCGAAAGCAGCAGTACCAGCAGCGTAATGCCCGTATAGGGAAAAAGCTCTGTGAATCCTTTTATGATATAAGAGACGTCAAACGGACGCATGTATCAGAGAATATCATTCTTTTACGTATTTTGAAACATCTTCACCAAAATATGTTTGGGCAAGCTTGGCATAGGTACCGTTCTCATGAAGCTTCTTGAGCGCGGCGTCATAGTCGGCGGCAAGAGCCGTCTGCTTTTTGTTGAACAGCGGCCAGGTAGGAATCGCCTGATAAATGACATAAGAAAGTTTGTCCGCAAACTTATGATATGCACCATCCGCAGCAAGCACATTGCGCTTATATGCCACCTGCAGGTCAAAAAAGCCGTCATACCGCTTTTCAAGTACCCATGTATAGGACTCAGGAATATCAAAAACTTCTGACGGCACCAGCTTGATCTGGGCATCAGGATGAGCTGCATTAAAGTCTGTAATAATAGAATACTGCGCTGACTGCGGTGCGATCGGCACCAGCTTGCCGCTGAACCGCGCAAAGCTTTCAAGATCATGAATCACCGGCTCATTTTCCTTACGGAATGTAAGTCCGATAATGCTCGCTCCCAGATACTGCTGGGGGAACAGATATTTTTCGCGGCGCTGGGGCGTAGACCATGCGCCCTTTATACCGACCTGATACGTACCGTTTTCAACGCCGATAAGCAGGTCATCGTCAGACGTCGGCACAAACTGAATGTCATACTGCGGATACAGTTCGCCAATGCTGCGCCACAGGGCAACCTCAAAGCCGTCCGATTCTTTTTTTTCATTCACATAAGTATACGGCACATAAGTCTGTGTGTGGGCCACATACACCGTCGTTTTGCCGGCAGCGGCAGGTTCCGTTTTTTTAGCGCATCCCGTTCCCGCCGCAATCACAAGCAAAAAAACCGGCAGGCTCCGCAGCAACGGGCTGCGGGCTGCGGACCGAACCGCTGTTTCCAGTAAACTTCTTTTCATAATAAACTCCCTCTTCTTCCGGTTTTCACCGGTTTAATAACCCCACTATTTCAGTAGGGTTATTGAGAGTATACGGAGTTATTATAAAAAAGTAAATATGATGGATATTCCGAAAAAGTCACGAACACGAGTTTTTCAAGACTCTCAGATTTTATTGCCCGGCACGGTCAATATACGCAGCGGCGCTCAGAGCTGCCACATTACCTTCACCTGCAGACTTCACGTACTGGTACGGCGTGCCGGTAATATCGCCTGCAGCAAAACAACCGGGAATATTCGTTTCCAGCTTACGGTTAACGGCAATATGGTTGCCGTCCATCGCAAGTCCCTGCAGCAGCATAGATGGAGCGATACTGCTGCGCAGGATAAAGAAGCAGTCTGCCTGTATGGTTTTCTCACCATCCTTTGAAGCAACTGTCAGACTCCTTGCTTTCATATCACCTGTAAGCGCTTTCGGCGTGCCTTCCACAATATGTACATTCTGAGGGAACGGGCCTGCGCCCTTATACAATGGAATGTAATGAACCTCAGAGCAGATAGAAGACAAAAACTCCGCTTCTTTTTCCTGTTCTTTATCTGCTCCGATCACTGCAACCGGCTTGCCCTTATACAGCATGCCGTCGCATGTAGCGCAGTAACTCACTCCGCGGCCTAAAAACTGCTCCTCGCCATCATAAGGCTTACCGAAACTTACGCCCGACGCAATGATGACCGTCTTAGCATCATACTGAGTCTGCCCTGCCAGCAATGAAAAATGATCACCCATGGGGTATACGCCTGTTATGCGCTCGTCCGTTATATCAATATGCATCTGCTTAAGGTGATCCAGAAAAGCCGCGGCAATCTCTGCGCCGCTCTTACCGTAGAAGCCGGGATAGTTGTTGATCTGGTGTGCCTTTGAAAGCTTCGGGCTGATATCCTTACTGCCGAACAGCAGGATTGACTTACCGCGGGCAGCGGCGGTCATAGCGGCTGAAACACCGGCCGGGCCGGTTCCAATAATGGCTATATCAAACAAATCAGACATATTCAGTACCTCCACATTTAATAGTATACAATATTTATGGATAAAATCAATACCATTTGTACATCATTTACAGGATTGCGTACCATCCTCCGCTGCGGTATACTCTTCACGTGCGTGACTCTAAACAGGAAACATTTACAAATCCGATTATATTTGCCGACTATTCCGATCCCGACGTTATCCGAGTCGGAGACATCTACTATATGACGGCCTCAAGCTTCAATTGGACGCCGGGGCTGCCTCTGCTCATGTCACATAATCTGGTTGACTGGAAGCTTATAGGATATGCCTCCCCGCAGATTCCTCTGCCCCAGTTCGATAGTCCCCGGCAGTCAAAAGGTATCTGGGCACCGGCACTGCGCTATCACAACGGTATGTTTATCATTACAGTAGGATTGCCCGACGAAGGGATATTCGTCACGCAGAGCAAAGATTTTACCGGTCCATGGACACCGTTACGCTGTATCAGGCCGGCATGCGGTTTTATAGACCCCTGCCCGCTCTGGGATGATGATGGAAAAGCATACATCGTTCATGCATATGCAAAAAGCCGCATCGGATTCAACAGCCGCATCGGTATTTTTGAGATCAATTCTGATACGCTCGAATGTATCGGCGAAGACATCTGTATCTTTAACGGCGAAAAGACACAGCACACTATAGAAGGTCCTAAAATATATAAAAAAGACGGCTGGTATCATATCTTTGCCCCTGCCGGCGGTGTCAAACAGGGCTGGCAGACGGATCTGCGCTCAAAAAACATCATGGGTCCCTATGAGGAAAATATCATGCTCCGTCAGGGCGGCAGTCACATAAACGGCCCCCATCAGGGCGGACTGACAGATACGCCGGACGGTTCCTGGTGGTTCCTGCATTTTCAGGACCGGGGAATCTACGGCAGAGTGACGCTGCTGGAACCCGCAGCATGGAAAGACGGCTGGCCATATACAGGAACAAGCGCGGCAAAAGCCGGCGCGGAGGTACCGGGCGAACCGATGGACTCATACCGGATGCCGGTTAGCGGCGCCACGCAGATCACACAGGGAATTCCTGCTGACGCGACAGATGATGATTTTCCGGCAGGCAGACCGGGACTGCAATGGCAGTGGCAGGCAAACTATAAAGACAGCTTTATACTGCCTCATAGCGGCGGGGGGCTGTATCTACGGGCGTTGCCCGGGGAAACGCCCGGGACAAAGGCCCCAGCATCCGGCAGTACGGCGGCAGGCATACAGCCGTCCGCGCATAATGCTGCCGGTACCCTGGAACCGCTCTGGAATCTGCCGAATCTGCTCACACAGAAAATCGTGCATGAAAACTTTGACGTCGTCATGACTACAGACGCAGGCGTCCTGGGGGCCGGAAGCAGGACGGGCCTTGTCTTTACCGGAGGCCAATACGCCTCTATAGGCATAGAGCACCTTGCAGACGGCCGGTGGCAGTTATACTACCTTGAATCAAGTACTGCGCAGGATCCGGAAAAACGGACGGACGCTATAAAGGATGCTTGTATGCTGCCTGCTTTCCCCGGCCCGCTGGCTTTCCGGCTTTCGTTCCGAGCCTTGCCGGTTGATGCAGCGGCCGCCGGAGCCGGAACTGCCGACAGGACCAGACCGTCACGCGGCATCTGCACCTTTTCCGTCGAAACAACAGCTGAAAACATTCCGCAGCAGATATGGACACCACGTGTGCCGCCCTATGTACCAGCAGGAGATGTATGGGTCGGCGGCAGGATCGGCATGTACGCCTCCGCATCCGGAGCTTCCGAGGATCCTGCCAAAGCCGGATATGCAGTTATAACACAGTTCAACGTTATAAAACAGCCGCGCTCATAAAAGATGCGTATTTCATCAAAATCCCGCTTCCGCGGCTTTTTCACGCTGTAATATCCACAAACACGCCCCGTTCATATGAGAAAAGATCTTTCTTTCTACCCCAATGTATGATATAGTAAAAATGCTGTATAGCTTACATATGATACGGCTCATTTTCCGACACGGGACTGCCTGCGGCGGATCATACACAAGAGGTTATATGGAAAAAGCGGAAGTCACTACAGAAAAAACCGAAAGCCTGCGTACACGACTTGCGGTTCTTATCGGTGCAGGACTAGGAATTGTGTTTCTTATAAGCGGACTGTTCATCACCTTGTATACAAAAACATCGCTTGATGAGCTTACGCAGAATTACTTGTGGACACTGACTAAAGATAACGCAGCTTCTTCAAAACTTACCTTTTCTGCGGCCTATGCCAACTGCCGTTCGCTTGCGCTTGCATTCGGAGAAATCGGCTCCATCACCCGCCTGAACCGCCGCGATTATATCAACAAGCTGCTGGAAGACACACTTAAAAAAAGCTCGGAGTATGTGGATACCTGGACAGTATGGGAACCCAATGCCGTTGACGGCCTTGATTCCATGTTCGCCGATACCGAATATCATGACAGTACCGGCCGTCTGATTCCCTACTGGACTAAAGTTAACAATAAAACTGAATGTACACCGCTCACCGATTATGAGGGCAGCTTCTGGTATGACAATCCGCTGCACAGCCCTACCGGCATCATGATAGAGCCGAACCTGTATGAGCTGCAGGGACAGAAAATGTTCGTGGCCGGCGTAGCATTCCCCATCAAAAATGAAGCGGATCAGCCCATAGGCGTTGTAGGCATAGACTTTGATCTGTCACGCATTGCCGGTGAAATGCTCGATACAAAAATCTTCAAAAGCGGCTATCTGCTGCTTATTTCCGACGGCGGACTTATTGCTGCAGGTCCTGACGCAGACCGTATCGGTGCTCCTTCCGATATGGTTTCCCAGCATGCTGAAAAATTCAATCAGGCAAAGCAGGACAGAAAACCGTTTGTTTTCAAGGAAAAAGACACTATCTTAAATAAATACTGCATGAAATACATCGTTCCTTTTACGGTTGAAGACGCTGCTGAAACATGGTATCTGGCGCTCGTAGCTCCGGTATCTGAGATCAACGGTAATGCGGCGTCCATCTCACGCCTTATCATCAGTATTTTCATCGTATCACTGATCATTGCGCTTATACTGGTATTCGTACTGCTGTCATCAGCCGTCAACCAGATCAAAGCCGGTATGAACGCCATGAAGAATATCGCGCAGGGCGACGGTGACCTGACGGTCAAGCTTGCCGTACATAAAAACGACGAGATAGGCCGCATGTCCAAATACTTCAATCAGACCATAGAAAAAATCCGGGTCGCCATGCATTCGGTACGGAAAGTGTCGCTCACCATGCGTGAAATGGGTGTTTCGCTTGCCGATAACATGAACGAAACCGCAGCTGCGGTAAATGAAATTAAATCCAATATTGACAGCGTGAACGCGCAGGTACAGCGGCAGGGAAATGACGTAGGCCGTGCAAACAGCTCCGTGGAGACCATTGCCGACAGCGTAGGCCGGCTCATGCAGGACATCCAGACGCAGTCCTCGAGCGTGGTACAGGCATCCTCGGCCATTGAGGAGATGGTCGCCAACATCCGCTCTGTCACCCAGATTCTGGAAAAGAACAGCGGATCCATGCGTTCTCTTGGAACAGCTTCTGAAGAAGGCCGCCAGAGTGTCGTGCGCACCGTTGATTTTACCACCAAAATCGAAGAGCAGTCTCAGTCACTGCTGCAGGCCAGTACAATCATTCAGAACATTGCAAGCCAGACCAACCTGCTGGCTATGAACGCTGCTATTGAGGCTGCCCATGCCGGAGAAACAGGTAAAGGCTTTGCCGTTGTTGCCGATGAAATCCGTAAGCTTGCCGAAGATTCCAACAAGCAGGGTAAAACCATCACTGACAATCTTAAGGACGTACTGAGCAGCATCCATCAGGTTACTGCCGCCACCACCGCGCTGCAGGATAAATTCAACCAGATCTATGAGCTCACCAAGACCGTTGAGCAGCAGGAAGCCGTCATCATGCACGCCATGCAGGAGCAGTCCGAAGGCGGCGGTCAGGTGCTTGACGCCATGAGACAGATCAACGAAATTACCGTAAACGTCAAAACAAGCGGCGATGCCATGCAGGAGGCCAGCAGTGCCGTAAGCAGCGTTATGAGCGAGCTCATGCGGCTTACGCAGGAAATTACCGGCAGCATGCAGGAAATGACGCTTGGTACTGCAAACATCAACGAGTCCATCAACAATATCAACGACAATACTAAGCAGACCAGAGACAGCATCGAGCACGTGGTAAACGAAGTAGAAAAGTTCAAGGTAGAGTAAGGATCCCATAAGCCGTTTTTTTAGACCGGGTGCGCAGCGCTTGCCGCCCGGTTGGAAAAGGAGATATAGAAAGCGGGAAGCAGATATTCTCACTGACCGTGTTTCTTGGGATACTATTTTCGGTCACACTTGCGGTTCTCGGACTACTATTCCGGCATCCGTTTTCCTATGCGTTAGGTGCCAGGGGAGACCTTATGCCGGAAGTCGAGAAGTACGTTTCTGGGCTTGTCATAGGAATCCCGGCAATCGTACTGGGAAATGTCCTGACTGTATTCCTGCAGCTTGAGGGAAAACTTGCCCATGCAAACATCGCAGTATTTGCAACGGTGATTGTCAATCTGTGCGGGGATTCCTTCAATATATTCTTTCTCAAAGGAAATATGCTTGGGATGGGGATTGCGACAAGGCTCAGCTGATGGTGCGTCACTCCGGGCGGCATCTGGGCTTTGATTACATACAGGCAGTTGTAACGCAGTTTTTTGGTATCCGCGACATTCGCCTTGTAAAGGCGGAAGGTCTGGATATTGAGGGTGCAGATGTGCGGGCGCTTCTGGGTAGGCAAAACGAGACTATCAGTTTCCCCGGGCATCTGATTTCAAATAAAGCACATTGAATCAGTACCCCCTTTTCAGTACAATACATAGCTATGAAAGCAACTGAAACTATTATCTCTACGCTGCGGGACGCGCCCGCTGACGCTGTTATTGCAAGCCATATATTGATGATCCGCGCAGGACTTATCCGTAAGCTCGGCAACGGACTGTATACATACCTGCCGTTCGGTCTCCGTGCCTTCCGCAAGGTTGAGACGATCATCCGTGAAGAACTGGATAAAGCAGGATTTTCTGAAATAAAGCCTACCGTAGTCGTACCGGGTGACCTGTGGAAAGAAAGCGGCCGTTGGGAAACCATGGGCAATGAAATGCTCCGCGTAAAAACCAGAGGCGGTCAGGACATGGTAGTAAGCCCCACCGCAGAAGAAGCGTTCACCGCATTGTTCCGCGATGCCATCACAAGCTATAAGCAGCTTCCGATAAACGCATATCAGATAAATACAAAATACCGTGACGAAATACGTCCGCGCTACGGTGTTATGCGCGGCCGCGAATTCGTTATGATGGACGGCTATTCATTTGACGCGGACCAGAAATCGCTTGACGTTTCATATAACCGCTGGTCAAAGGCCTACCGCCGTATCTTCAAACGCATGGGCATCACTACTATTCCGGTACGTGCCGACACAGGCGCCATGGGCGGCTCCGGCTCCGAAGAATTTATGGTGGAAAGCGAAATCGGCGACAATACGCTTATTTTGTGCCCGGCCTGCGGATACGCTGCCAACGTTGAAAAAGCGGCCTGCGCTCCTGACGTCGCAAAGGACAAAAACGGCAGCGAGCTCGTGCCTGCTTCACAGCCCATAGAAAAAGCCCCCTGTCCCGGTGTTGAAAGCATCGAACAGATGGAAGCGTTCTTTAAGATGAGCGCACAGCAGTTCATAAAAGTGCTTATCTACAAAGCAATCAACGCTGCCATAGACATGCGCGGTGCGCCCGGCGCAGCAGCCTTTAAAACAGAAAAAGGTCCTTCCGGTCAGTACTATCCGGTAAGTTATGTTGCCGTGGCCATCCGCGGCGACCTCGACGTAAACGAAACCAAACTTGCGGCTGTTCTTAAAGCCAGCGAAGTAACCCTTGCCGGTGAGGAAGACGTCATCGCCTATTCCGGCGCACCCCACGGTTTTGTAGGCCCCGTCGGGCTGACTAAACTTCCCCTGCTGGCTGACCACAGCGTAATGATTAAAAAGGCGGACGGAACCTTTGACGTGCGGGTACACGATACTGTTACCGGCGGCGGAGAAAAAGATGTGGACAACATGCATGTGGAGCCTGTCCGCGACTTTACGCCGTTCATGACTGCCGATGTACGTACCGTAAAGGCCGGAGATATCTGCCCTGACTGCGGCGGAACGTTCTATACTAAGAAAGGTAACGAGCTCGGACACATCTTTAAGCTCGGCGATAAATATACCAAATCAATGCATGTCAGCTATCTTGATGTGAACGGCAAGGCACAGACTCCCATCATGGGCTGCTATGGCATCGGTCTTGACCGTACGCTCGCATCTATTATCGAAGAGCACCATGATGATGATGGCATTATCTGGACTATGAGCACGGCTCCCTATCAGGTGGTCGTAATCCCTGTAAAATATCAGGGCGCCATGAAAGAAACGGCGGACAAAATCTATGAACAGCTGACCGGCATGGGCGTGGAAGTACTGCTTGATGACCGCGATGAGCGCCCCGGTGTAAAATTCAAGGACGCAGACCTTATCGGATTCCCGGTAAGAATCGTAGTAGGTGATAAAAACCTGCCGAACGTAGAGCTCAAAGAGCGCAAGGCTGGTTCAAAGGCCGAGCCTCTGCTTGTACCTGCCGCAGAAGCCGCAGAAAAAGCAGCCGCCATCGTTCGCAGCGCGCTTGATGCGCTGAACGCGGAGTAGCCGCGTGCAGCATTCAGAACTTGTGCATACCGTATACGCGCGGCTGATACGCGCGCTGTATGCGGCACTTGCGTATGCCGTATGCGCATGTTTTCCGGCGGCAGTCCATGCGCTTCCGGGTGTCACACCGTATATTCCTGATACCTCAGGTGAATACGTGTTCTATGAGGATAAAACCTTTAACCGTACCTCCTGCATCGGCTTTCTCTATTATGATGACAGTACCTACAGCGCCCGCTACTATGCTCCCGCCGAAAACGGCCTTCCAGAAAAAAATATCGAGCTGCTTTTCACCGTTGATCCAACCGCTGATCATCTGGAAATGACCGGCGAACGGTTTATAACGGAGCTCACCGCCGAAGACAGCGATATCGTAAACTACCTGCATGATATACTGTACGAGCTTACCTCCCGCCGCAAAAAGCAGGGAGAATTATCGCCGCAGACAGAAACCATATCTGTACAAAACGGAGGCTTTGCCGGATGCGGTACGGAAAGTCCGCAGGACTTTATGCAGTTCGGCGGGCTTGTAACCATGCTCTATGACTGGCGTGTGCCGCTGTTCAATCTCAAGCGCATTACAGACAGCGGCGGAAAACTCCTGCTGCAGGCCGTCACCGCCGGATGCCTTGTTTCTTCACAGGACACTTCATTTTCTGACTTTTCGGGAATTCCCGCAGACTGTGCGGACAGCAGCCATCCTACGGCCATTAAAAATACAGAGCGTACCGAAGCTGCTTATACAGTTGAACGGTCGGAGGGAACAGTCACTCAGACGCTCACACTGGACTCCGCCTGGACACAGCCGTTTGACCAGATGTGGCTGCTTGGTGACAATGCGTACGTTGCGCTGAGCACCATGGAGCTTACCGACGGTGCAAGGCGCGACATGCTTGTACGCAGGTTACTTTTAAGCACGGAACATTCATATAATGTATGGCGTGATGTGCAGCTGACCGTACGGAACGGCCTTATACAGGTTTACAGCCGCTATTATCAAACCGAAGGAATACACTCAGCTGACAAAACGGTTCGCATAACCCGTGACTATAAAACCATCACCAATGCAGGGCTGAAGGGCGCACCGGATCTGTGCGGCTGGTTTTCGCTCACCGTGTTCGACTCCATATACAACAACAATACGTCTTATTTTGATACTATTCTGAAAAGCTACCGCTGCGTCAGCTCCAAACAATAAAAAGCACGCTGTCCGCTTTTTACGGACAGGCTTCAGTCAGACCAAAGTCCGGCGGAAGTCTGTCTGTAAAAAGAAAATTGCTTTCTGCGGATTTCGTTGTATAATAAAATAATATGATTCGCAAAAATGTTTTCAAAAAATGTGCCGCGGCCTTCTGTCTGTTCGCGGCCTGCATCACCTACGCACAGAGCGTACCGGATACGCCGGACACATTGGACACCCAGGACAACGGCACGGTACTGCGGCTTGATGATTTTATTTCTGAGTATGTGAGCCGGCGATGGACGGCCAATGACGGGCTGCCCGGCAACACTGTAACTGACATCATCCAGAACCAATCCGGTTATCTCTATATCGGTACCTATGACGGACTTGCCAAATTCGACGGCATTAAATTCACTATACTGAACAAAAGCGAAGATGCACGCTACGCATTTGAATCAGCCCGCTCATTGTTTGAGGACAGCCAGGGCAACCTCTGGTCGGGAAGCAACGATGAAGGTGTATTCTGCATAACGCCTGACGGCGAGGTACTCAGTTTTTCCGAAGAAAACGGTCTGCCGAATAATTCTATCCGGTGTATCTGCGAGGATACCATCGGCAATATTTGGATAGGTACCGCTGGCGGCGTGGTATACATCACAAAAACCGGCGCCGTTATCACGCCTGATCCAGAAGGCCTTGAGCGTTTCGGCGACAAACATCCGCGGTGCATCAGCCTGTACTGCGACACCGCCGGTCAGGTCTGGATAGCAAGCGCCAAAAAGGGCGGCATCTACTGCTATGCCAACGGCTCATTCACTAAGTATAATAAGATCACCGCATTTAATGAGCCGGAGGTCACGGTCGTTACGCAGGACAATACCGGCGTATTCTGGTTCGGCGTTTCACCGTGCTATGCCGTCAGAATAGACGAGCGCGGTTCCCGTGTATTCGATCTGTCCGATGATACACGGAAAATAACCATCATCAACTCCATTTATCAGGACACGAACGGTACCCTGTGGTTCGGTACTGACAGCGGCGTAGCAATCTATCGCTCGGGACAGATACTGCACTATACAGAAGCAAACGGTCTGGTAAACAACAGCGTCAATAAAATCATAGAAGACCGTGAGGGTAACATGTGGTTCGGCACGGACCGCGGCGGACTGCAGGAAATGAACCGCGGCAGGTTCAAGATCGTGCAGCTGCCCACATCCGTGAATGCCATAGCGGAAGGTCAGGATAACCGCGTGTGGGTCGGTACCGACAGCGGACTGTTCTGCTACCGTGAAGAAGGCGCGGACCGGCAGCTTATAGAAGAATATAACATCATCACCAGATTCTGCCGGAACGTTCGTATACGGCATGTAGGCTGTACTTCCGACGGCGACATTCTTATCAGCTGCTACGCCAAGCTCGGACAGCTCCGGTTCCACCCTGACGGTACGCTCGTACATCAGTGGCTGCCGGAGAACGGGCTTACTGGCGGTAAGATCCGTGTAGCCATAGAAGCATCCAATAAGGATCTTTATATTGGCACCACCACCGGATTGAACGTTGTCGATCATGAGACGGGCAGCATCACTATCTTCACCCGTGAGCAGGACCTGGCAAATGAGTACATCATGTGTCTGTATGAAGATCCCGCAACCAACCAGATATGGGTCGGTACGGACGGCGGCGGCATTTATATTCTGCAGGATAAAAAAATACTGCGTACCTATACCACAGCGGACGGACTGGCGGGCAACGTAATCTTTAAGATAAACAAAAGCAGCGACGGTTCGTTCTGGATCTGTACCGGCACCGGTATCAGCTGCCTGAACCGTGATACATTCTTTAATTTCAATTCATCTAACGGACTTGGTACAAGCGGCATATTCCAGATGCTCAGGGATGACACCGGCCTGGCATGGCTTACAAGCAACCGCGGCATCTGCTCATTGCAGATCACACAGTTCCATGCACTGACGCAGGATTTACTTCCTCGTCTGGACCCGCGGTATTTCGGCAGTACGGACGGTCTTACCACAGACGGCGTCACCTCTACCTCTCTGAGCATGAAAGACAGCCAGGGGCGTATCTGGTTTACCCTGCTGGACGGATTTGCTGTCTATGACCCGCGTGCCATACAGACAAGCAAAACGCCGCCGCTCGTACATGTAGAGTCCGTCACTATTGATGATAAGACGTTCTCCTGCAGTCCGTCGCTCATTACGGCGCCTGCAGGAAGCAAACGTATTACCTTCACCTATACCGGCATCAGCTTTGCGTCCCCGAGCCTGCTGAGGTTTAAGTACATGCTGGAAGGATTCGACACCAAATACTCCCCGCTGCATCAGGAGCGGCAGATTTCATACACTAACCTGCAGCCCGGACGGTATACATTCAGAGTTATCGCCGTAAACAGCGACGGTACGGAAAGCGAATTTGCAAGCGCACAGATGTTTGAGCAGAAAGCATATATCTATGAACGCCCGCAGTTCTGGGGTGCTATGACGCTTGTTATCATAATAATTGCGGTCATTCTGATTAAAATACGGTTCACTGCCATGAAACGTATCCAGCATCATCTGGAGCGCATGGTAAAGCTGCGTACCGAAGAGCTTGAAAAAGAAAAGGAACGTTCTGATGATCTGCTGCTGAACATTCTGCCGTCCACGGTTGCAGATGAGCTGAAAGCAAGTCCCGGAAAGGAAATATCCCAGTACAAAAAGAACGTGTCCGTACTGTTTGCCGACATCGTAGACTTTACCCAAACTATGTCAGGCATCAGCGCCGACAAGCTGGTTCATGCGCTGAACGCATTGTACTCCCGGTTCGACACCCGGGCTGAAAAATACGGTATTGAGAAAATAAAAACGATCGGCGATTCCTATATGGCTGCGGCAGGACTTACCGTAGCAGATCCGAAGGGCGCGCAGCACCTTATTGAATTTGCCCGCGGTATGCTTGAGGATGTAGAGGACTACAACCAGACGGCGGAGCTGCCGTTTGCCATACGCATAGGCATAAACTCAGGCGACGTAGTAGCCGGTGTCATCGGTAAAACAAAATTCATCTACGATGTATGGGGGGATTCCGTAAACGTAGCAAGCCGTATGCAGACCACCGGCAAGCCGGGCCGTATTCATGTAAGCGAAACCACATGGGAGCTCAGCCGCGACAACGTAGCCTTCGAGTCGGAAGAAGTGATACAGATCAAAGGCAAAGGCCTTACCCGCACATTCTACACAAAATAAGCCGCATACCGGCCGTTACGGCCGGCCGTTGCGTCCGGTATGCCATGGCGCTAGAGCAGCTTTATGTGCCACAGCACCATAATGTTCTTAAACCGCCAGCGGCTGCCGTCATATACCTGAGACAGCGTTTTGCTTGTCTTAAAATCATCGCTTTCAAACTTACGCTCGCGGTTCACGTTTGCCATAGCCATAATCATCTGATTACGTGCGGGCATCAGCCGTGCCATAGGCGTAATTGAGAACGTAACGTACGTCGGATTATACGGTTCATACACCTTATCCCAGTCATCAGCCGTATACCATCCGGAAGCACCTACAGAAATTCCCATCATTTTAAGCATACCGGCCTGCCTGAAATTATGAGCGGCCATAACCGATGTCTTAAAAGACCAGCCGTTCACACATTCACCCGCCATGCCGCATTTCCACGGCTCACCCTTTTCGGCTCCGGTATATCCGGTATACATCGCCGTGTAGCTGAGCTGCACCATATTGGCGGCAGGCAGCGGTACTATGCCGACAGCCGACCCGGCAAAACTGTAGCCGACTTCGCTGAACGCCATATCGCTTTCGTATTCCTGCTTGGCCGGATTATAGGTAGCCATAGTTACAAGGCTTTTGCCGTAGTTCCATCCGGTATTAACACCCGCCGCAGCCGTCAGTGAAAGCAGCGGCGTAAGCGATATCGTACCGGATGCTGCGCCGCCTATGCCTACAGGAGTAATCGTTGCCGCCGTGTTCCATGCAAACGACACTAATTTCATAGGCTGTCCACGCTGCGGCTGCAGTGAATGCAGGCTGGCGCTCAGCGTAGGTACCGGTATAAAGAAGATCGGAGTGTTTTTCACCGCTTCATTGTCCGCCCATTCGTAGCCGCTGTCAGCAAGTACCTGGCCGCTGAACGTAACGCACATAATATCAAGATTCAAGTCAAACACTGCAGCAGGGGCCGCGGCAGGAACTGCCTCCTGTTCAGCCGGTGCAGAAGCCGCAGACGGTTCCTGTTCATGCTGTTCGGCAGCCTCGCCGACGGTTTCGGCGGTTTCAGCCGCTGCCTTAACCGTTTCTGCGTCC
>Ga0256405_10007585_pt1 | contig 16165 bp, 38 predicted proteins | sample RumenRJG_02DNA_FD_189096 | JGI IMG/M metagenome (GOLD analysis project Ga0256405, IMG submission 189096) | Bovine rumen microbial communities from Lethbridge, Alberta, Canada - RJG_02 | ecosystem: Host-associated > Mammals > Digestive system > Stomach > Rumen | place: Canada: Alberta...
AAATCCCCCGTACACCGTCCCCGCCCTGCAAGCTTCAACGGCACACCCCCTCCGACCCGGCTTCCTTCGGGAGAAGCCCATCGGCACTTCACATCCCAATTTTTTTAATCGAATTTGACCTTGCCCCGTCTATCCATAGCAGACATAATACTTGAGATTGCATGAGCGGCAATATCCATTGATTTCCGTTCAAGATCTGTCATATCAATTTCATCCGACAAAGCGCAAACCGTGAACAATGCCTGTTCCAGTTCATCCTTAGTATTTCCTTGATAAGTCCGGTTCTTTTTCGTGATCATTTCCTGCCCATCTTCCTTTCGTTCAGTTTCTTTCTTTCTTTCGCCATTGCACTTCTGCTTGTGTACTTTCCCTCAATGTATTTATATTTATCTGCCAACACCTGTTCCCGGAACTCTCTAAACTCCTTATACTTTTCACAGGTTGTGTGGCAGTATATCGTCCGTTCTTCGCATCCCTTACATGGAGCAATCAAAACGGCAGACCTTCTTCCGGCACATCAACGGGCATCGGCTCCGTTCTCTCTTCGTGCTGAGTTTCCTTCGGACTCAGAAACTCAACCTCGGAAGCCATAATCTCCATGTTCGCTCGTTCTTTGCCGTCCTGCCCCTTGTACTGCCGAAGGGAAATAGACCCAACCACGGCAACCTTTCTTCCCTTTGCCGTGTATTTGTTGCAGATTTCAGCCAACTGCCCCCAAGCGCACACCCGGAAGAAATCTGCATCCGGCTGACCTTCAACCTTGTTTCTCCGGTTCACAGCCACGGTAAAATTGCAAACGCTTTTTCCGCTCGTTGTCATCCTCAGTTCCGGGTCTGCCGTGAGGTTTCCAATGATGGTAACACGATTCATTCCTTTAATCCTCCCAATCTGTCTGTCCAATAAGTAATCGTTGACGGTGTAACTCCTAACTTTTCGCTGACCTGTTTCCGTGTCAATCCGGTTTTCAAAAGCCGTTCAATATCCAATGCCAGTTTCGGAGGATTGTCCAACCTCCTTGCTTTTGCTCTCAGGCAATGCCACGAACAATATAATCTGACCCCGTTTGAAACCTCTTCCTTATAACCCCATCCGTCATGGACTACGAACCTTTTCTTGCATACCGGACATTTCCTTTCGTCCCATCCTGCGCCCATTTTTATTCCTCCCACTCTGCCAAGGAATAAGGGCAGATGAAATCACTATAGCCCTCAAGCGGAACCATCACAGTCAGGATTTCATATAGTTTACATTTCCGGCATGAATCCCCATCTTCTACACAACCGTGACATTTCGCCCTCGCACAGTCAATCAAGGCTTTTCCGGTTTCCTTCTCCATCACGAAGTTTGCCGTGCCTGATGTGAGCTTCGGAACAATCCTCATTTCCATATCCTTCATCGTATTGAGGATGTGCTTTGCCTGTTTCTTCGTGATAGTCCCGGTTAGGTCTTCAAAGATTGCCCGTGCGCTTCCAATCAGCATCCGCATCCGGCTTTTCCCTGACGGGATGCAATCTAATCTGTTCTTCAGATCATCTTGGCAATAAACCAACACATTCAGAGCCGCAAGCCCCATTTGCATCGCTTGCATCTCCGTCCGGGTCAAACGTTCGCAATCTTCCTCAGGTAAACTGTATGCCGCCCTCAAGTTTCAGACCTCCCTAATTTCAATTCCGTATCTCCACAACATCAGCTTCTTTTTGATCTTATAAACATCCGTCCGAAAACCTTTCGCATCTTCCACAATGAAATTCCCTTCAGAATCCCTATATGTGAAATCTGCAATATACTTTACTTCCCTCTCCTTTCCCACCTTCGGAATAACTACGAAAGCTGTCTGACAAGCCAAGTCTTTAATCCTTCCTGCCAGTTGTTCAGACCGGAGGAAGAGATACCGTTCGCCCTCTTTCTTGCTGTCAAACGTTATTCCGTAATAGGTGACTTTCCGGTTTCCGTACTTTGAGCGAACATTTTTCGCACCGTTTCCAAAGCTTCTTGCTGTGAATCTAACCACTTCAGCCGCTCCCCTAACTCTTCAATCTGTTCTGTAACCTTTTTCTTTTCAGATTCGATCTGCTTATACTTTTGCTCCAACTCTATTTCAACAACCGTTTTCCCGAAAGCGGCTTTCTTTTCCGTTTCTACGGGCTTTTCTTCTTCGGTTGGTATTTCCTTTACCTCGACCTCAGAGGGCTGTTCTACTGCCGTTTCTTCCTCGTTTTCGGGTATATCTTTCAGAAAATCCTCAAGGCTGATTTCGTCATCCGTTTTTCCTTTATTCATGCTCTCGTAAAGCTCCTTCAACTCAGGGTGAACCGCAAACTGGTTTTTCATGATCTTGTCAACATTAGCCTTTCCCATCCGGCTGTTTTTTCGGTACCACCCATATACATCCCCGGACAAAATAGCTTCTTTCAGCCGTGATTCCTTGGTTCGGGAAACAGTAAGTGACATTGACCTTTCTCTCCAATTAACCCCTTCCATGATATCCGGGTATTTCTGTTCCCAAGTGTGAAGCCGTGTCCATGCCGCATTTCTTGTGCATCCCGTTGTCTCCATCAGATATTTTATCGGGTCTTTAGCCTTGACCGCAGTCATACAAGCTTCCCTTGCTTTTGCTACAATCTTAACGCTTGCCGGATTGACTCCCTGTCTAATCAATTTCTGCTTTGTGGCTTCCTCCAATAACACGTTTGCCCTCTGTCCTGCCGGACACCCGGAAAGAGATTTACAACCAACGCATTTTAAAGGATCATGATTGGAAATCGGACACAGCATCGTTTTGATCTGCTCCAAATCCATCTGCGGAATCCTGACCTCTTCCTGCTTCATCATCTGTTCATATGCTCCCATCTTGATTGCCCTCCTTTTATGCTCTCGACCTTAAACTGTTCAAAACATCATCCAAACTCTCTTCGTTTGAATAATCCCTTTGATCATACTGCTGTGCAATAACCTTTTTAGCCGGAACCTTGTCCCGCTGTTCCCATGTCCGCACACAGGCTTTCCAATCCTTCATAGCTTGATCTCCAACCTTCCAACCCTTGGATTCATAGAAATCAATGAACCTTTGAGGATCAATGCTGTTTCCACGTTCCTTGCAATATGCCCGGACTTCCTCAAGCGTAGGCTTTACAAACCTTTTTACCTCTCGTTTAGGCTTGTCATCGTTCGTTAACGTTTGTTTGCGTTCGTCAACGTTCGTCTTCGCCCGTTCAATTGCAAGAAGCCTGTTCTGCTTGTTCTTATCGCATTTCTCCCGGTAAGCATATTCAGCCTTGTCTATGTCCTCTCGGATGAAATCAAATGCAATGCTTTCCCTTCCATCCAGTTCAAGGGTTTCTCCTGTCGCGTGATATGTCATGCAAGCCCTAAACAATCTTCCTAATTCCGAGTCTGACAGCTTCTCAGTTTTGCTCAAGTAATCATCCTGACAGAAGAAACCTGTCATGCTCATGCCTGTCACCCTTTCGTGTATTTCATGTAATGAACCTTTGCTCCGTAACGATTTTTCCCGGTAACCATTTCCCGTTTTATTGTATATCCCATCTGTCCGAGATCATGAATCCGGGAAGCTAATCTCATAATTCCCAAATCATTCATGGCTTCCATAGGAGTGATGGAGCCGAAATCCTCCATGTATTTCAAAACCTGTTCCGTCTGAGTCATTCAAACCTCCAAATAATTCTTGCGGAATCTCCGCATCCATTCGTCATGCCCGTACTTCTCTTCAAAGACCTTCTGAGCTTCCCTCTTCAGTCTGAGATTCAATTCCTTTTCATACTGCGCTCCACCGTCCCCGGTATGGCATTCATGGCAAAGCCGAACCTTCAAACCATATCTTTCGGAAAGCTTTCTGTTTGAAATGCCGCCGAGAACGTGATGCCACTCAAGCCCGTTCCTGCTTCCGCAGATATAGCAATATTCGCCATCGTGCATGATTGATTTACTCAAGCCCGTCCTCCTTCCGTACCTTCGCCAAATATTCCTCATAAGCGAACGGAGATTTAATCACATAATTGTTCGTCCGCTTGGTCTTTTTGTGGAAATCCTTCATTGCGAGAATCAGAATTTCAAGCTGTTCCCTCTGCACCATCCGTCCCGTCTTATTGATGAACCTTTCATCAAACATCTTCTTTGCGATCATAGCCGGGGACGGTTCGTAACCATCAAGCCCAACCAAGTCTCCGGTGATAAATGTCCGGTAAAACACCTCGACTTCATAATACGGAAGAGCATTTGCCCTAAGAACCAAGTATGATGCAAGAATCATCGTGGACTTCCGAAGTGATCTGTCAGTCAAACAACATGCCAGGTATGCCCTCATCAAATCGTTGTAATGGGCTTGTGCGTAATCAATAACATCGCCCTTAATTGCGTTCTGCGATTGATTGAGGAATAAATTAACCGCCGCCATCACAACCGAATTGATCTCATAGCCGTTTGCATTAACGATCTGCGTTGTTGTCCGGGTCATTCCGAGATCGTAAATCTTTACCTCATTTTTGACCCCACGAATAACCGCCGTTTCAATGCTCCGTCCGCTCTTGGCTATAGCCGCCAACCTATGCTGACCGTCCTTCAGAACTCCATCCTCACCAAATACAATCGGCTCTCCGTTAAGCTCCCACCTCCCGGCTTTGATTTCCGCCATATACTGATTGACCTTTGCCAAGATGATTTTCCGATAGTTGTTTGTGTTGTGCCTGAGATATTCAGCCGCCTTTTGCGGCGTGATCTTCTCCACGGTCATTTCCATCCTGATTGCCCTCCTTCTTACAACCCCACATTGAAACCAGTCTTTCCTCTTCCTCCGGTGTGATTGTCGGAATCCCCAAGGCTTCCGCATCCTGCACAAGACTGTTGATTAACTGGCTCATCTGATCCACATCGTAAACGCTTGAGCCATAATACAGAGTCACATTAGTGCAACCGTCAATCTTGCTTTCCTGCGTTTCCGTCTGCCATCCAAGCCCATGCGCTTGCCAACTTGCCTTGAGCCTTTCAACGGCTTTGTCCATTACACAAACCGTTGTGCTGACTCCCCCAATCTCCCGAATTGCGTTCCGGTAAACTTCACTTTTCTTAACCCCGGTTTTCTGAGCAATCTTGTCAAGTAAAACCCACGCATAAGCATTGGCATCTAAACTTCGCTTGCGGCTATATCTCTTGATCTCAACCTTGACTTCCTTGTCAGCAAGGGAATCAAACTCTTCCCGGAAGTCTTCCGGGGTGGAGAATGAGATAACCCATTCCCCGTCCCGGTTCCGGTAAAGGTCTTTCAACCGCCCGATCATGCCGCACCTTCCATGCTCTTCTTCATATACTCAAGAGCGGCTTTGATTTCATCCAACGTGTATTCAGTAACCTTCTTGTCAGGGACAAGCTTCTGCTTCACAGCCACCTTCCGGCAGACTTCAAAGGTTGCTTTCATGCTCTCCATAGAGGTTTTCTTTTCCTGCGCTATGAAGCTGAGTTCGTTGCTCAGAAACTTCATTTCTTCGGAAAGCGGAGCCTTTTGAGGAACCTTCTGAGCCATTGCTGTTGTTGATTTCGGAGGAATCTTCTCCTGATTATCAGGCATCTGATTCTCACATTCGGGAAGGTCTTCCCCGGCGTAAACATACAGCCCCAAACCATGACGGGCGGCGGCTTTGGTCAAACTGCGCTGAATAGCCTTGTTTACATCCATGCTTGTAACGGACTCAAGAGGAATGCTCCTGTTTTTGAAATCCATCACAGGGAGCATTTCGATATGCTCAACCCCGTTCACGGTCATCCCGGTTTTTACCCAACAGGTGCGCCCATCCGTGTGATAATTCCATCCTTCACGGTTCTCATAAACCGTGTATGTGGCATCCGGAAAACGCTTTTTAATCTCAGCCCATGCATAAGACCAACTCACATAGGAAAGACCGTTTTTCTTTTCAATCTTGTCGGAAACATTCACATCAAAGAGTGTCTGAAAATAATTATCCATGATCACTTGCCCTCCACTTTGAAAATCGGTTCTCTCGGAATCACCTTAATGCCCGGAATGATTTCCCCGTCTTCGGTTGCCATGCTTTCACCAACCACGGCAACCTTCTTTTTCAGCCCTGCCCAATCAAGGCTTTCTTTGACCTTGATAAACGCCTGACCATCATTATTTTTCAGCCAATCAATGACCTCTTCGTCATTTCTCTCATACTCCGGTTCCTGCTTCTTCAGAACCAGTTTGCCGGACGGAAGCTTGTAGTATTCCTGAGTAGCCGTCTGTTTGTGGGGAACCGTTCCGAAATATTCTGCAAGCATGGTTTCCATGTTCTGAATCGTTGCATCAGCGGATTCCTCAACTGCCTTGTATTGCTCTTCATAAAAGGCTTTCCACCGCTCCTTGTCTGCCTGTGCTTCCCTGATCTTTGTCAAGCACCATTCAGCCTTTTGATCATTGTCCACAACGAATTTCGGCTGTTCCTCTACCTGTTCAAAGATTGCTTCGCTCATTTTATCCTCCTATATTGACTTTCGACTCCATCACGGCTATAATCAAACCGTGATCGCTTGATTGCCCTCAAGTTTCACACCGCTTCGGTTCCACCGGGGCGGTTTTTTTATGCCCAATATCCGGTGACGGTGAAAACATCCATCCGTTCCTCCTTCCGTTTCCGCCTGAGGTAAGCCCACCGGGAAAGCTTCTCAAACAGGTTTAATCTGAATCCAACCTTCCGTCCTGCCATCGGGTTGAAGCAGTACCGTGATTTCATCTTACCTTCCTCCCATCCGTAAAATCTGCCCATAGATTTCACCTAACAGCTTGTCAACCGCTTCATAAATGGAATCAATTCGCATTTCATTCGGCGTTCCCTTGACCTGAGAAGAAGCAAGCGCAAGTGCTTCCCGTGCCTTTAACAGTCTGTAATCTGCTTCCCACAGAGTCCCAATGGCTTCAGCGGCATCCGGGTCTTCCTCAAAAACTTCCTGCACCATCTTGTCCGTATAGGTTTCAACCATCTGATCAGCTGTCACTTTCTTGCCCTCCTTAATCTGTCCGAGGATGGAATCATCTTTGATTCCTCCCATGCCCTTAAATCTTTTTCCCTGACCATCAGTGGCTTTTCAATGTGTGCCATCTGCCGGACGTATTTCCGGGCGGTGCTTGCCCCGCATTGAAACCTTCCTGCGATATCCTGTACAGAATACAGTCTATCAATCATCGTAGAAGGTTTCCCACGGAACTCCGTAGATGTTTCCGAGCTTCTTTGCAATCGGAACAGGAAGCTGACGATCTTTGGTTTCGTAACGATAGATCGTTATCGTTGAAATCCCCAACAGCTTACTTACATCCGGGGCTGTCATTCTCATTGCCCTTCTTGCTTTCCTGAGATTAGTCACTTTGGCAATCACCTCCATTTCCAAATCGGATAATGTTATTATAATCCATTTCAGAAATAAATCAAGCCTTTTTTTGAAAAAAATTCTGATTCGGTTATTTTTTATTTCTTTCCGATATGCCGGATGGTAAATCTGCCCGGAGATGTTAAAGGCGCACTCCGGGTAGACAATGACGATTTCGGGAATATTTATATCAATGACCTTCTTTCACCAATTGCGAAAAGGAGAGCATTCCTTCATGAATACAGACACCTTCAACGCAATGACCTTTACAACAGCCTATCCATCCAAGAGGTGGAGGGCTGACTTTTTCTTTTTATATATTTTTCTTTTTATTATTATATTTACATATATTTATATTTATATTACATGACAACGTTCCTTGACGATCCTTAACGATCCTTAACGAACGTTGACGGAGGTCAAAATGCCAAGGCAAAAAAGACAACATCTGAAACGCCGGAAGGATGGACGATACTGTTGCAAGTACCACGGAATCCAATTCATGGGCAACACGGAAGAGGAAGCCCTCTCCCTCCGGGAAGAATACAAACAAAAAGTGGTATGCAAAACGGTATGCAAAAGGGAGGGGATTTCTCCCCTCCCGGTCAGGACAGCTTATTCATCACGGCATTATACAATCTTGGTTGGATGACCTGCAAAGTCTGCATCAATTCTTCAAGGATCGGCAGGACTTCATCCTGTTTTCTCCCGTCAATTGACTTTGCAAACTCGCTTTCTCCATCATAATCAATCAAGCTTTCCGGCGCAGATGCGTAAGAATAGCTTTGGGTTGGTTCGGCTTGCTTTTCTTCCCCGAACATTTCCCTTTGGATCGTATAAAATGCCGCCAGTTTGATGCAAGTATTAGCATCCGGGTTTCGCTTGCCCTGACATTCGGCAATAGCCGCTTTCAGATCGGTTTCCGTGATCACGGCTATTCCCCCTTGTTACATCTTGTCAGCCAGTCTTTTAATCTCCATCCGAATATGCTCGTCCGGGGCTTCGTCCATCAGTTCCCGAAGCTTGTCAGCTAAACCATCACGGGAATAGCCACGTTCCCCGGAATACCGTCCCATGCTATCCCGGTTCCGGGCATAACTGCCACGGTAAGACCGACCTTCATAGGCTCTGCCCATATAGGGATAATTGCCGGAATAACCTTCTCCATCCACAATATTGCAGATGTGGTCAATGGAGCTTGCAAGGTATTTAATAACTTCGGCATCTTCCTTGGAGAATTTTCCATTCTCAGAATACGCCTTGAGTTCCTTAACCAGTTTCTCTTTCAGATCATAGAGTTCATCCATGTTGTCCCCCTCCTTCCTCAAGCAATACGGTTTACGGTCAGGTTTGCGTTCTGCATCTCAATAACAGGCGTGGGAACCGTTGCAGGATCATCATCAGCCGCAATATAGCGAACAGACAGAGTGAAGCAACAGCCCTTCGGAACGGTAATGATTGCCGTGCTTGTCACGTTTCCATAGGTATCAACCGCCGCAGGAGTGAAGATCGCTCTGCTTGTCTGACGGGGTTCACCATTTACGGTCAGCGCAATAGCAATCGGAGTCACCTCGCCGCCCGTAGGAATTGCAATATTGCCGTTGAAGGTCACCTGATACCGAGCAAAGCAGTTAGGAGTGATCCCACGGAGAATAAAGATTCCGGTTTCGTCTTCGTGAAAAACGTATCCACGCTGACACGGAATGGATGCCGTAAAAATTGCTGGTTGATTCAGAGCAATAGTCTGTTCCGCATTGGCAAGATATTCAGCCATGTTCAATCCTCCTTACATTCCGCAACCGCATCCGGGAGTCTGACCCTGACAAGTGAAGATCGGAGTCCGACCATAGACGGGAGTAGTAGGAACGGGGCAAGAGTTCAGACGGTTATACAGAGCATCAACCTCATTTGCGAATCCCTGAGAGATAAACGCATTCTGAGCGGTCTGAGATTCCCTCATGGTAGCAATGTTCAGCTGATTCTGAAGCCCAACGTTTTCCCTCTGAGCCTGTGCAAGCTGATTCTTCACACCGTCAAGTTCAAGGGCGCACAGCTTGTCGAGAATAGCCTGTGTTCCACGGGTCTGAGAATCAATGATGTCACGGGTGTTCTGAGCCGCCGCCGTCCGATCCGCACAGTTTTCCGTTGCAACGGTGTATTTCAGATCGGCAGTAGCCGCCCTGCTATCGCAACAGCACTGAGCCAACTGGGACTGAAGAGCAAAGGACTGCTGAAGGTCTGCAATCTGATTGGCGTACATCTGCTGAGTGATAGCGTTCTGCGCTCCGGTCACAGCCGCCGTTGTTCCGGCAAAGCCATTACAAATCTGATTGGAGATGCCATATACGCCATCCCGGATAGAAGTGATGTTGTCATTCAGCATCTGATCCCGGAAGCCGCTGTTGATATTCTGAGAATTGTTCATCCACGGGTACAGACCATCGCCGCCGAAACCGCCGCCAAAGCCGCCGTTGTTCCATCCACCAAGCAGAATAAAAAGTAGGATGATCCACCAGCCATTTCCATCCATGAAGCCGCCGCCATTGCCGCCGTACATAGGAGCAACAGGCATAACCATGCCGCCACCATTTTCATCAGTAAGAGCCATTTTCTTTGATTCCTTTCGTTTGATTTATCTCAATCGGTTTATGCGCACTCAACCGAAAGAAATCATTTTTATTGAATAATCCCAAACGTTCGTCAACGTTGTGAGAGATTATTGATTATTTACCAAGCATCCCACGAAGCTGATTTACCATCTGCACAGCTTTGTTGTAGTCAGCCTGTGAAACCTTCCCGGAGTTCAAAAGCTGTTGCACCTGTTCCTGCGGATTCCCCCGGAACATACGCTGAAACTGCTGAAACCTTTGGATAATGTTCCCCTGATTCTGAATTAAAGGATTCTGCACTTGATAATTCTCCTTTCATTTTTAAATAAATCGTGTTATAATAGTCCCATAAGAACGGAGGTTTTTTATGGGAAAGGAAAGAGTAAAAATCATAGGAAAAAGGTTCGGAAGACTGATTGTTGTTGAATATTCACACAATGTCGGTTATACAAGATATTTCCTATGCAAATGCGATTGCGGGAATACAACAACCGTTGCAAAAAACGCATTAACAACAGGGAAACAAGTAAGTTGCGGATGTTTGCGTAGATCTCGTATAGCAGATCTAAATCGTTTACCGGAAGGATATCTTCGGCTTGGGAAGATATTCATTGCAATGAAAAGAAGATGTTACGATCCTAAATCAAATAGATACTACAGGTACGGTGCAAGAGGAATAACAATCTGTGATGAATGGTTGAATAACATAAACTCTTTTAGGAAATGGGCAATATCAAACGGTTACAAAGATGGTCTTTCTATAGATAGAATCAATAATGATGAAGGGTATTCCCCAAACAACTGCCGTTGGGTTCAAAAGTCTGAACAAACATCAAATTGTTCAAAAAACGTTTTCATTACATTTAACGGAAAGACGATGACATTGGCACAATGGGGAAGAGAACTTGGTATTCCACATTCAACATTGCACAACCGAATTCGTGTTCATGGTTGGAGCGTTGAAAGAGCATTAACCGAGCCAGTTAGGCAGAGGGTATCGCAACGCTAATTTCACTTATCATTTTCTCAAGTCTTTCTATTTCTTTTTTTACATCTTCCTTTAATGCATAATCTTTCTCAACACTTGTTTCCACCTGTGCGGCTGTTTCTTCCTTGACCAATCTATACTTTTCAAACTTCGGTCTATCTAATTGCGAAAGATCAACCGATTTCGTATAACAATAAGGAGCATTTTCGTTTATAAATGTTACGCTGTTCCCGGGAGCAACAGGATACATTCTTGCTTCGTTTTCGTTCTGAACTCTCACAAATCCGCCATTCTGAGAAAGCTGATTTTGCGCAGAATATGACTGTTGCGAATAGGGTTGATACATCGGTTGATAAGACGGATACCCACCATACAGAGCCATGCTCATTCCTCCTTAGTCCAATAGTAAATCGGAATTTCCTTTGAAGAATCCCAACTATCCCAAATCAAGCCGTCTTTGATCGTTGCAACGTGGTTTCCAGTCCCTACAACGAAAACGCCTTTCGGATTATCCTTTGCGAAATCATCCAATGTGTAACAATCGGGGCATCTATTCGGGATCGCATACCGCTTGAAACCTTCCTGACGGAGAACCGCTCCCCAAACCGCATTTGAACTGGGCATATCTCCCATCAAATATCCATTCAGAGCAATCATCGCATAAGCTGTTTCCCAATCCGTATTTAATGCTTTGGCAACTGCTCTAATAGCACAGTCCCCGACATTACGCCCAACTGGCGAAGGGTTGTAATTCTTCCATCTGCTCACGATATTCTTCCTCCACGCCCTCAACGTATCGTTCAAACTGGAACAGATCCCCTTTCCGCTTGTAACTGCGATAAACGGACAAGGCAACCTCCCTCGGTATTTCACAATCAATGAGCCGTGCAATCAGGTGATTCATTCTCTCCACCTCCTGCGTAAATTATGGCAAAGAAAAAGCCCGTCCACGAGGTTGTGAACGGGCATCTTATAGGCAGTTTTTAGGCATTAAAAAACGCACCGAAGGGCGTCTGATTGAATTATATTATTTTTTCATGTCCTGCCGGATCAACTGCTTGATATATCCTTGGACATTCTCTTGCTTTTCAAGCCAATCAAGGATATCAGCATCCGTCTTTAGGTTCAGCTTAAAATGGAGTTGCTTTGTATTCTGAGCATCGTATTTCCTAATTGCTTTTAGCTGTGCTTCAGATGTTTTTATCGTTTTCCTTCCCCCTTTTCCAAATCATAATGCGAAACCTCTTCAACTGTCAATTCCCTGTTGTATTCAGCCCATCACCAATAAAAATGACCGGACGGGGCTTGACCTTCGTCAAACCCCACCTCAGTCAATCCTTCCCGTGGCATGGCTCCGGGCATCGGAGGGCGCAACAGAAAATAATATCTCACGTTCATTCCTCTTCCTCCTCATCTTCGACTTCGTTAATATCATCATATGTGATGCTTCCGTAGGTGTACCACCAACCATAAGACTGAGGATCATTCCCAATCATGATCAAAGCCGTTCTCCTTGAGAAAGATTCAAGAGCCTTCAATGATCCAGCCCTTTGTACACTTTTTCTGCATTTCCGGAGGGATCTCTGCCGTTTCGTATTGATCGAGCATATTAAACATGCTGATCTGGATCTCCACCGTTATCCCTCCTAAGTTAAGTCTGTCCAATCGTCAGGATTATTGGCAGTTATGGTGTATTCGTCCTTGCTGGTTCGTGAAAATCCATAGATTGTTCCATAATTAGCCTCTAGCTTGATTTCGGGGATCTTTTTATTGATCTTCCGAAGCTCGTCAATCGGAGCCGTGTTTCCTTGCGAAAGAATGGACGCCAGGCCGATGATGAATGCTGTATTATCATATTTCGTGTCCACGTCAACTGTGTTCACAAACATCTGCGCTGCCTTCAGCGCATCCCGGCCCCCTGGAGTTTCGCATTCATCCAACGATTTAAAAAACCTCTCGATATACTCAAGCGCTGCGTTATAGCGCCTGTTTGCCAGGTCGTTTATTTCCCTGATGATATTTTCCATATTGTCCCGGATCGCATTCCGCTTTTTTTCGTATTCCCTGGTTTCAGCTTCTAAGCGCAACTTGCGGTTTTCCAAATCATTGACTTCATCGATGATTTTATCCATTTTCGCGTATTGGCCATTTGATCCGCTGAGTATTTCCAAAACGCCAAGCACGACTTTACTGTCGGCCTGCTGTTTGGTAAACCCTCGTTTCAGGAGCTCGGTCTTTAAACATTCAATCCCGTTCATTCGTGCAATCCTCCAATTCATACCCAACTGTCCGCAGTGTTCTTCTCAGCATTTCAACGCCATAGGTAAAGGTATCATTCGTCCCGCTGCGCCGGACAACCGCTGTACCGCTTTCGATGCTTTCCAGCTTAAAAAAGTCCTTGCCGACCTCAAAGGTATCTCCGATGCCGACCGGCGTTCTGCCGTTTATGGTGTAGCTTCCCACGGTCATCCCTCCTCAATGCTTTTTCATGAAGTAATAGTTTTCGCCAAGCTGGCCCAGGTCTTTGTCTATTGCGTAGCACTTTGCGATATGCTTGATTGCAGCTTGCGGAGTTTCAAATGTCTGGTTGACGCAATCATCCCTGCCGCTGGCAATGCTCTTGCAGTATACGTACCACATCGTCACGCCTCCTGTTCTATGTATTTCCAGCGTTGCCGCCCGTGTCCCCATACCGCCCGGAAAGGGAAGAAAGTATAATCTCCGTGGAAAGGACAGTCTGGTTCACCGTCAAACTCGTTATTGCAAGATGAGCAAAGGTGTGGTTCTATGTCTTCCATCGGGTTTGTATCCTTCCATAACCGTCCTTCTTGGTCTTCATATACTGGGCGATCCCATGAATCAATACCTTTGAAAGTAAGTATCATGTTTCTTCCTCCTTCATCAATGCCGGGGGAAACCGCCCCGGCTCGGAAACTATCATTCTTTGATCACCGTAAAATAAGCTCCAAATATAGGATTGAAATCAGCTTCTACCTTATACCCGTTTGCCGGAAGAAGCAAATAAGGTCTATGCCCCCTCACTTTGTAAACGCAAAAATCTTTTCCTTCATCATATCTTTTTCCACAATCAGTACAAATAACATAACCCATGTTCATTTCTCTTTTGCGCATTGTTACCGCATCAAGAACTGCACCTTTATTGCTAATGGGACTCTTTTGTACCGTAATCTTTTCGGTATAATACTCAATGTTCCCACCGCAAGAAATGCAACTATGAAAAACAAATGCTCCTTTAGGAATACATGATAATTTGCGTTCCATAAAAACCTCCTGCCGGGGAATTAGCCGCCCCGGCTCGGCGTGTCGGTCATCCATAAATCTCTTTCAAGCACTGCCCACAAACGGCTTTCTTCACGGTGTCATAATACCGCTGATCGCTGTAAAGTTTGAAATATCCAGCAAAGCTCAGGAAAACTTTCTTTTCCTCCTCGGTGAAGCATGAAAGAATAGCCTGCTTTTCGATATCGCTCCCGTGAAGATACCGGTTTGCGACATCAAATGCCATTTCTTGCTGTGTCATGCCGCGCGGCCATCCTTTTCCTTCCATTCCTTCAGCTTGCGCTCATTCTCACGTTCGATCTCAACGTGAACCAGAATCTTTTCCTTCATGGTCATCTTGGTTGCCCTCACTTTCTCCAACGTTTGGCGTTGGCATCCGGGGGCGGCGTGCGTCCCCGGTTGTCAGCGTCAACCACGGTTCAACGTGTTCAGTATTTCCCGGAATCCTTTTGCGGTTGGGATATACCCATCATTCCCGCCATAATAACCGCTGTTGCGCTGTTTGCGAATGAACCCCGCCTGTTCGTCTTCTTCTGCGCCGTCCGTGCCGGATTTGACTTGTACGCCCTTCAGAACCACTTTCAACGCATCAACCGTCAAGGCGTTGACCTTATACATTGCACGTCTTCCGGTTGTGCGCCCCGTGAATACTTCAGCGAAAATCGTTGCTGTGTTCATTGTGTTTGCCCTCCGTTTCTTTTCTGTTCCCCTTGGAACAATTATAAGTATACACTTATTTTCTAAAAAGTCAATAGGTTTTTGAAAAAAATTAAAAAAAATTCCCGGCTTTTCAGCCGGGGATATGTCTAACAAGTTTCGATTCTGCCTTGTGGATGATCTCCCTTGTTTGCCGTGGGGATAAATCAAACTCTTCTGCCAATCTTTCAAAGGTGATCCCATCAAACAATCTTCGCTTGAGCATAGCCCTATCTCGTTCTGAGTTCCTGCCGATGATCCATTCATCAATCAGGAAATCCAGTTCCGTTCTTGAAACATCCGATATCATCTGCTTCTTACCCGTCCTGTCCCGTTGCAGATTGAGCATTTGCGGAAGCCGGAATTACCTCCGGTTTTACGGGTTCTCCGCTTAATTGTTACCTTTTGTTTCGCCATAGCTTATCTCCCCATCATGACCAATGTAATTATTGGTTCCGGTTTCGCTATCCTGCTCAACAGTAACAACCTCATCCGTAAACTGGCTCTCATAGACAATCCATCCGGCATTGGTTCCCACAAGGCAGATGATCAAAACAAGAATCACAATCCAAAGCCGTTTATTCATCCGTTCTGCCCGTGCCATCTCACCTTCATGGGCATAATACGGAATCATGACAACATCACTTTGCATCCTCTACCTCCGGCAGACCTGTAGCCAATGCCAACAGAACAGCCGTGACAGCACCGAAAGCCCCGGCAGACAGAACACCGAGCCAGTTCACATCACCTAAGACCATAGCCCCGGTTCCAATGTAGGCAAGAGCCGCTTCAGCAAAAGTCCGAATAGCCCGAATCCCCGTTGCTTTGAGAAACTTTTTCCAATCCATGATAATGTCTCCTTTCACCTGTCGATCAAATAGTTGGTCATTTCCGATTGGGATGCTTTCAACTTGTCAATGCTGTTGCCGTTGATTTCATGGCTGAGTAAAGCGAGGATTCCACGGCAGACAACCTTGTTCCCGTCCTCCATCGTTTTCAACCGCTCATGATCTGATTTCAACCTATCGTCAACGGACTTCTGCCATGACTTGAGGTCTGACTGCGGCTTGCGCCATTCCTTGATGGTTTTAACGAGGTTCCCAACCAAGACGATAATCCCGGCGAAAGCCAACAGAACAAGGGCGGTATCTTTCAGTTGGGGAAGCGTAATGCTTGAAATCTCCAATGGAATCACCCC
>Ga0256405_10007587_pt1 | contig 16163 bp, 21 predicted proteins | sample RumenRJG_02DNA_FD_189096 | JGI IMG/M metagenome (GOLD analysis project Ga0256405, IMG submission 189096) | Bovine rumen microbial communities from Lethbridge, Alberta, Canada - RJG_02 | ecosystem: Host-associated > Mammals > Digestive system > Stomach > Rumen | place: Canada: Alberta...
CGGACGGGGACATCCTCAAGATGATCCAGAAGCTCATCAAGCAGCGCAAGGAATCAGCCGAGCAGTACACCGCAGCGGGCCGTCAGGAACTGGCGGACAATGAGCTGGCAGAGGCTGCTGCCATGGAGAAGTATCTTCCCAAGCAACTCTCTGCTGAGGAAGTGAAGGCCAAGGTCCGGGAAATCATCGCTCAGGTGGGCGCCACCTCCATCAAGGACATGGGGAAGGTGATGGGCGCTGCAAACAAGGCCCTCGCCGGGCAGTCGGACGGCCGGACCATCTCGGCAGCCGTCAAGGAGCTGCTGTCGTAGGGGAGTAGACCGTGACAGGGCCTTTCATCCGTTGAGTGTGTCTATAAACCCGAGCCAGAAGCCCGGCCTATTGGTATGCTTGAACCTCATGGTACGAAGATACACATTTTATACGAAAATCGGCAATCTCTTCCATCCGGGCAGCCCTGCGGTTGGCGAGCATAAAGTCCGCCTGCCCGGCTCTCCCTCTCACGGAAAATGAGTATATTTGTAAGCTAAAATCACTTATTCATGATACTCACAACCACACCGTCCGTAGAAGGACACACCATCACAGAATACAAAGGCGTTGTTTTCGGGGAAGTCATCTCCGGCGTAAATTTCCTCCGCGATTTTGCCGCCAGCATCCGCAACATCGTAGGCGGGCGTTCCGGCTCCTACGAGGAGGAACTGATTACGGCCCGTACACAGGCCATGAACGAAATGTCCGAGCGTGCCGCGCAGCTTGGCGCCGATGCCGTCGTGGGAATCGACATCGATTACGAAGTCCTTGGCGAGAATAATGGCATGCTCATGGTCACAGCCTCCGGAACCGCTGTAAAACTGGCAGAATAGCTATGCCCGTAGAATTCGGAAGGATGAGGCACGGCGAGATCCGCCAGGCAGCGGAGCTTGCCACACGTGCCTTTGACGATTACGAATACTTCACCAACTGGTTTCCTGACAAGGAAGAGAGGAACCGGGTTCAGTTCGCCATTATCTGGCGTGAATATAAGACCAACTTCGGCCCTGCCAAGTACCTTGTTGCCAGGCAGGACGGGCGGCTCGTTGCGGTGGCGCAACTCAACCCTCCAACCTACAAGAAGCCCTCCGATTTCCGCTACGTCCTTCACGGTTGGCTGAAGGTCTATAGAGAAGGAGACCGGAAGACAATTGACGACTGGCTGAAGATGGACTCAGATGCCGGCATACCCTGCCATGAATACCAGAAGACCGGCCCCGGAATCTGGTATGCGAGCTCCCTCACGGTGGACCCGTCCGTACAAGGGACCGGCATCGGCACGAAGTTCATCGCCTACTGGGAGCAGTATATCCGCGAGCGGGGCGGTCGTGAGCTCGTTTTCTTCACCAATTCTCAGAAGAACATCGCCTTCTACAAGAAACTCGGATACGAAGTCTTTGACTACCGCACCATTGAGCATGACGGAAAGACAATGGGAAGTTGGAGCGTAAAAAAGAAACTGACAGAAGAAATATGAGACAAATTTTATCCATGCTGGCCTTAGGCCTTTTAGTTATCGGCTGCGCCCCAAAACAGGAGAAAATAATTTCCTGCCTTCTTCTCAGGGGGCAGGATTTTTTTGTGTATTTGCGGACGTATGGCGTGGCGGGTTCCCGGATAGTTCACCGGTCGGACCTGCCCAAAGGCAATCAAAGTATAGGGGAGGAAAGTAAAAGAAATTACGCATAAATTTCGCGAGTTTTATGCGTAAATTTATGCGTAAGTGTCTTAAGTGACTGATTTTCAGTCTGTTTTGTGGAGCATAGGAGAATCGAACTCCTGACCTTTTGAATGCCATGGATAAGGATTCTCGCTCTAAGTATATGATACACTGCGACTTACAGTGACTCTATACAAATGGTTATCATCATGTTATCAACAGTCAAAACGACTTTTTTTCTACATGCAAATGTACTATAAACAGGTCTATTTTCCAAGGTTTTTCGCGTTTTTTTACTATTTGAGCCCAGTTAGCCTTGCACTTATCAACATTCTATCAATTTGTGCACATTTTTAAAAGATAAGTGATTGATTTCCAATATACATTAGTGGTGCTGGGTGCACTATTTTGGCCACAAATAAACAGGTATATCACATATAGACCCGCAGCTGCTCGGCAAGAGCGAACACTGTTGTCGCCGACTCTGCTTTCGCCGGAGTCGTACCTTCATTGAAACTGGCAAGGACCGTTTTAGCATGGGAAATAGCCGTGTCCATTTTCGGGAACAACAAATTGTACAGCGCCGATGCGACGCCCGCCTTCTTAGAGTAGGGCATTCCTGTCAGTTTAGTCAGCATCTCGGCGTACTTGCTCCTGTGAAGAGGCCCTTGGTACAAATGGAAGTGTAGAATAAACCAGAACTCAAAAGCTTGATTGGACCATGCCACCTGAAAACCTTCGGCATTTGCCTCCTGTATGGCAAAATTGAAATCTTCATCTGGAAAATCATCTTTGTCAAAGACCACCCAGTACTGGTCATAGGTTTTCCCTTTCCGTTGCTCTTCCTGCCGGATGCCCACAGCTTCCTTCACCAGTACGCGTGTTCCAAGTCCTTTACCGACAGCTTTTACCGTAGCTGATGTCAGGCGGAAGGAATTGAAATAGTCCGGTTCCGTGTTCTGTCCCTCACACACAATCAGGAACGATTTCTTGACAGGCCGGACGCCGACCTTTCTCCGGATATCCCGCTCTTTCCGGGGTGAATTACGCTTTGCCGCCATGCTACTGCTCCTCCTTCACAAACAGGTTGGACATATTGCCGAGGATTGGCGTTGCGCCGTACTTGCCCGCAAGGTATCCTTTCTCAAAGGATGCTCCGCTACGTACTTTGTATTCGGCCAGGGAGAAGAGTTTCGATGCGCCCAGGCGGTCTTTCTCCGTGAACCACACCTGGTCTCTGCGGAAGGCGCCGGAAGAAAGCAGATTGCTGTCGTGTGCAGTAAATATCAACTGTGCTCCTCTGGGGTTGGTATCCTTGGAATTGAACAGGGTAATAACACGTTCCGTAAGCAGCGGATGCATCTTGGAGTCAAACTCATCGACAATCAGACGCTTTCCATGATCCAGCGCATCTATAATTGGGTATGCCAGTGAGAAATACTTGATGGTACCTTCGGATTCATTGTCCAGGAAAGGGAAGCTCACAGATTGGGCTACACGGCCATCTGCATCGTATTGATTGTGCCGGCTTGTCACTCTGTCGCCGGATTTCTCGATATCCTCAATGCCCAGGTCAGCATACTGCGAAAAGGCAACAATCCTTTTACGCATGGTTTCGTCGTCAAAATGCCGAAGGGCGTCCTTCCAGTTAAGGTCTTCTTCCGAGCAGGACAAGACAGTCGTGTCTGTCAGCCAACCGATAATCTCCACGGCAGTGGTGTCGTTGAACTGGGCGCCAGCCGAAAGCAGCAAGGCGTTGGGACGGACCATTTTCCGGTTCACGATGTCCTGCAACAACGGCATGCTGGGATGTACCTTGAAAGTATCTTCTTCGCGCAGGAAAAGCTCCACCTCTTTTGCGCGTTTGCGGCAAGCTTTCCGATACAGCCATTCGTCCAATACTTTCTCCCGTGTCACGTCGAAGCCATAGCGGTACTGATTATCGCCGCAGATGAAAATGAGTTCAAAGCTTGTAGGCTCAGAAGCTGTTTGGACATCCAGCCGGAAATTATCGACCCCGATTTCCTCACCTGCCTGGACATCTTTGAAGGAGCTTACAAGAAAGCGTTTGAAAAAATCGAATGCTTTTATGACATTGGACTTGCCGGAGGCATTGGGGCCGAGAATCAGTGCGCTCTTGAGAAGGGAGATTCCTGTGTCCGAAATGGGCACTAGTACATTCTCTGTTAGTGCCGCGTCTTCCCGCAGCGGAGTAGCCACCATGGAAAGTGTACTCTGCTCTTTGAACGAAAGGAAATTCTCTAATGAAAACTGGACAATCATAAAATAAACTCATAAATTTGTCAAACTTTTGCAAATCTAAGAGTTTTCTTTGGAAAAACCAAAAGATTCGGTTACAGAATTTTCATCGCAATGGCCGCACAAGCCTCAGCATCGGCCAGGGCATGATGATGCCTGGTTAAATCGTACCCGCAGGCGGCCGCTACTGTCTGTAACTGGTGGTTCGGTAAGTCGCGACCAAAGTGTCTGCGGGAAGCCCGCAAGGTATCAAAGAATTCATAGTCAGGATAGTCCATCCGATACACCTTGAAAACGGAACGAAGGCACCCTTCGTCAAAAGGGGAGTTGTGCGCCACCAGTGGCAGGCCTTCAATCATGGGCTCAATCTTGGCCCAGACAGCAGGGAAAACAGGCGCATCCTCCGTATCTTCGGCCGACAGCCCATGCACCTGCATGCAGAACCACTGGTAGTATTCCGGCTCCGGGTGAATCAGCGAATAGAACGAGTTCACCACAGCACCGTCCCGCACAATCACCACGCCGACTGAGCAAACGCTGGACGGACACTCGTTGGCTGTCTCAAAGTCAATCGCCGCAAAGTCCGTCATACACCGTACAATTTTGACATTTGCGTCACAGTAAAGTAGTCGTTCTCTTCCATAAACTTATGCGTATAGCGGCTTGTGGACACATACACAATGAAAACCGGCTTGCCCCAAAGCTCGCCGATGCTGCCCCAGGAAATGGTCATCAGGTTCATATTCCCCTCCTTTCCGGCCGACACCTCCAGCCAGTCCTTGTCGATCATCTGGACGGGATTCAGTTCAATCTCCGTGGGGGCAATCTCCTGCCACGCCTTATCTTTCAGGTCTTCCGCCTGTTTGGGGGTATTTCCGCAACTCATAATGCCAATTGTTGCAAGTAAAATGGTGATAGTCTTTTTCATACGACTAAGATAATCATTTTCTCGCTATCTTTGTATGTTTTAGAAAGCAAAGCACCATGGACCTTATCGAAGCCATACAAACCCGACACTCCGTCCGTAAGTATACGGACCAGCCCATAGAAGTGGCCAAGCTGGCCACTCTCCGAAACGCAATAGATGAAGTCAACGCCCAAAGCGGCCTGAATATCCAATTGGTGATAAACGAGCCCAAAGGCTTCAATGGCCTTTTCATCAGTACCTACGGCCAGTTTTCTGGTGTAAAGAACTACATCGTCATGGCCGCGCCCAAGGGTAAAGAGTGGGAAGAGAAGGTGGGGTACTATGGTGAGAAGTTAGTCCTCCTGGCCCAGACTCTCGGCCTGAATACCTGCTGGGCGGGACTCACCTATAAGAAGATTCCCGGGACTTTCTCGCTGCGTGACGGCGATATCGTCCACTGCATGATTTCCCTTGGTTACGGTGCCGATCAGGGCGTACAGCATCCGCAGAAGAAGTCTGCCAGTTATTTCTTTGAGCCATACGGTCCAAAACCGGAATGGTTTATGGGAGGCGTCCTGGCTGCCTTGCAGGCACCAACAGCCGTCAACCAGCAGAAGTTCAAGTTCATCCTTAAGGATGGCAACAAAGTGGCCACCAAGACCTTCTTCTCTCCGTGGGGCTATACCCAGATTGACCTGGGTATTGTCAAATACCATTTTGAAATTGGTGCCGGAAAAGAAAACTTTGAATGGGTATAATTATCCGCGACGCCCGTCCCTCCGACGCTCCTTTTCTGGCCGAATGCATTCTGGCCGGTTTTCACTTCGCGGACTTCGATGACCTGCTGAGCGACGACCTCTCCGATTTCCTGGATCAAATGACGGAATGCGAGGGCAGGGAAGACACGCTCTACACGTACTCTCGTACACGTATCGCCGAGGTTGACGGGAAGCCTGCCGGCGCCCTGCTGTCCTATCCTGGTGAGCTGTACAAGGGCCTCAGAACTCGAACCTTCAAAGAGTACTGGCCAGCCGCATTCGCCCAGTTCGCGGGCGACGAGCCGGAAACCGACCCTGGCGAGTACTACCTTGACTCACTGGCCGTTCACCCCGCTTACCGGAAGCAAGGCATCGGGCGCGCGCTCTTGGAAGACGGCATCAAGATTGGCATCAGCCAGGGCTTTAATAAGATTGCTTTGGTGGCCGATAGCGAATACGATCATCTCATCCGCCTCTACGAATCCATTGGCTTTGTCCCCGCAGAGCACCGCCACGCCTTCGGCACAGACTTCATGCGGATGATCTACTCCGTCTAGCTATGCTCCTTTGTACTGATTGAAAATGAAACGAACACGAATAGACGAAGAACGTCAGGTGATGCGATTCAGCGGCCCACGGATGTTTATCTATCATCCTCTGGCAGCCATCAAACACCTGATGCGCTGATTATTCCATTCGACCCCATTTCATTTCTTCACCATCTTTGTCATACTGCTTGCGCTTTCCAACGGGAGGCTCAATCAAGGTAATCTTAACCACCGCCGTCCTTTCAAGGCTGCGGGCAATGGCATCATCGAAGGCATCCATATGGTGGGGGAGGAACCGCTCACTGATGGTTCTTAAACCGGCTATCTTCTCATCGCGGTCTGTCACAATCTCAGCCTTACCGACGGCTGTCGCCGATTTGTACTGTAAAGTAAAACTGCCGTCCTTCGGGCCGACAGTGGGCGCACATCTGGTAACTGCCGACAGGAATACCGTCGGACAGTGTGCTATGCAGTCAAGCTTTTCGCCATCCAGGGCGCAATGGAAATAGAATGTTTTTTCATCTGTACGGGCCAACGACAGGGGCAGCCCATAGGGAGTACCATCCGGCCTGATCATGCTTACTGTAACGTATGGGGCCTTATCCAGCACTTCCAATGCGAAGGCGGCATCCATCTCTCTGCTTGCTTTTCTCATAGCAACGAATTGTTCTTATCTTTCACAAAGATACGACGAAATTCGAAATCATTGAGAGTACTGTTATTTGGAAAAGAGAAAAAGAATCTGTATCTTTGCTATAGACCACATTATCTACGACTTAATGGCCATTCACATCAAGCTCAAACTTTGGCAAAAAGTGCTCCTGCTGTGCCTGGCGGGCGTTATCGTCGGCGCGGGATGTCTCTTCCTGTATATGCTGCGATTCACGACATATCTGGGAGACGACCCTTCGGCTTGCGTGAACTGCCATATCATGCAGCCCTATTATGCCACCTGGAATCACTCCTCGCATGGCAGGGGTGAAGGTGCTGTCGCTACTTGCAATGACTGCCACGTCCCTCACGAGAACATGGCCCGCAAATACGCTTTCAAGGGCTTGGATGGTATGAAACACACTGCTGCATTCCTCACTTTCAGTGAGCCTCAGGTACCCGCCGCAAAGGATCCCAGCGCCCAGGTCATCATGAACAACTGCATCCGCTGCCATATGGAGCTTACCACCGAAATGGTAAAGCTGGGCAAGATGGATTTCAAGATGACGCAGGGAGGAGAAGGAAAAGCCTGCTGGGACTGCCACCGGAATGTTCCGCACAGCGGCAAGAACAGCCTGTCGGCCACGCCGGATGCCAAGGTCCCTTTCCCGGATTCACCTGTGCCTGAGTGGCTGCAGAAAGCCATCGGCCATCATTCTCCCCACGGTCACTTACATGGAAAATAAAAACACAAGGATATGAGCGAAAAGAAACTGAAACCCATTCATAGCTGGCTGATTTTCGGCGGCTGCATGGTCATCGTTTTCGTCCTGGGTCTGCTGGTCTCTTCCCTGATGGAGCGCCGCGCCGAGGTAGCAAGCATTTTCAACAACCGCAAGAACCCCATGCAGGGCATTGTAACTCAGAACCAGAAGTTCAAGAGCGATTTCCCGCGCGAGTATGAGACCTGGAAAGCCACCGAGAAGACAGATTTCCAGTCCAAGTACATGTCTTCCGATGTCCAGGACGTTCTGGAGGCTCGTCCCAATATGGTGATTCTCTGGGCAGGATACGCGTTTTCCTGGGACTACAAGGCTCCCCGCGGACACTTTCACGCCCTGGATGACCATCGCGAAATCCTTCGCACCGGCTTCCCTACGGAGCTTTACGACGGATCCAATCAGCCCGGTACCTGCTGGACCTGTAAAGGCCCGGATGTGCCCCGCCTGATGGAAGACGTTGGCCCTGCCGAGTTCTACAAGGCCAACTGGGCCAAGTGGGGCGCCGACGTGGTGAACCCCATCGGCTGCTCCGACTGCCACGATTCTGAAACGATGGATCTGCACATCTCCCGTCCTGCCCTGCGCGAAGCCTTCGCCGCCCGCGGAATGGATGTGGACAAGGCCACACACAACGAGATGCGCTCTCTGGTGTGCGCCCAGTGCCATGTGGAGTATTATTTCCATGATTATCCTGAGACACCGGAAAAAGACCAGTATCTTACCTTCCCTTGGAAGTACGGCCTTACGCTGGAGGACGCCGAGAAGTACTATGACGAAATGGGCTACGCTGACTACATCCACGCGCTGTCCAAAGCCCCCATCCTCAAAGCTCAGCATCCCGGTTATGAGACCTCTCTCCAGGGCATTCACGGTCAGCGTGGTGTCACCTGTGCCGACTGCCACATGCCTTATACGGCCGATGGCGGCGTGAAGTATTCCGATCATCAGATCCAGAGTCCCCTGGCAAAAATGGACCGCACCTGCCTGGTTTGCCACCGCGAAAGCGAGGAAACGCTGCGCCAGAACGTGTATGAGCGTCAGGAGAAGTGCCTGGAGGTTCGCGGCCGTCTGGAAGACCTGCTTGCCAAGGCTCACATCGAGGCTAAATTCGCCTGGGATAAGGGCGCAACAGAAGCTGAGATGAAGGACGCTTTGCAGGACATCCGAAAGAGCCAGTGGCGCTGGGACTATGCCGTAGCTTCCCACGGTGCTTCCTTCCACGCTCCGCAGGAAGTGCTGCGTCTGATGGGTGACGGCATCGACTATGCCGGACAGGCCCGCCTGAAGATTGCCAAGGTGCTGGCCAAGCACGGCTTTGCCGGCGAGGTTCCCATGCCCGACATCTCCACCAAAGCCAAGGCACAGGCTTATATCGGCCTGGATATGCTTGCTATGGAAAGCAAGAAGAAGGCTTTTATGGAAAACATCGTTCCCCAGTGGCTCACCATTGCCAAGGAGAACGGCAAACTGCTTGATTATTAAGAAGTATGTGGGTTAAACCCTGGAATATGAAGGAGGGCTTCCTCGTGGGAGGAGGCCTTCTTTTTGTGGGCCTGATGCTGCAGGTGGCCATGGGACCCATCCGCTGGGAGCTTTTCTCCTGGCCGGTGAACCTGATTGTGCTTGTCCTGCTGCTGGCCGCTATCGGCATTATGTTCTTGTTGCGTCGAAAGGTATATGCTTTTGAGTGGTTGATGCATGCTGGGGCGGCCGTTCCGTGCCTGGTGTACGCAGCGGCGCTTACCATCCTGATGGGATTGCTTCCGCAGGTACGCACGGGCGGAATGCCATGGCTTAGCCAGATGCTGCGTTTCTGGCCCTTTGTCCTCATTTGGACATGGATGATGCTGATATCGGCCCTGGCGGCGCTGAATCACATCTTCCGGTGGAAGATGAAGGAGATCCCGTTTATTCTTAACCATCTGGGCGTAGTGGTGGCCATAGTTGCAGCTACGCTGGGTAATGCCGATATCCAGAGCCTCCAGATGACTGTCTTTACTGATGAACCGGAGTGGCGGGCTGTGGATGACGCCGGAACCCTTCACGAGCCGGGCCTGGCCATTGAACTGCACAAATTCACCCTTGAAGAATATGAGGATGGTACGCCCAAACGCTTTGCCTCGGATATCACTGTCTATACAGAGGACGGAAAGACGATTCCCGGAACGGTGGAAGTGAACAAGCCCCTGAAGGTAAACGGCTGGAAGATTTACCAGTACGGATATGACGTAAGAATGGGCCCTGAAAGCACCTACAGCGTATTCCAACTAGTACGGGATCCCTGGATTTTTTGGGTGTATCTGGGTATCTTTATGATGATTGCAGGCGCTCTGTGCCTGATGCTGTTTATGGCCCCAAAACCTGTGAGAGTATGAGTTGGGATTCATTTATCTGGTTTGCACTGGGAGCCGTGCTCCTGTGGGCCGCAGGCGCCTTCTTCGCCTGGAAAGAGAAGAAGGTTTGGGTGTATGTTTGCACGTTGGCCGGCATTGCAGTCTTCTTTGCCTTCATTCTTGGTATGTGGATTTCCCTTGAGCGTCCGCCGCTCCGAACAATGGGGGAGACCCGCCTGTGGTATTCTTTCTTCCTACCTGTTGCCGGCATCATCGTCTACAGCCGCTGGCGCTACAAATGGATTCTGAGCTTCTCCACGTTGCTGTCTTTCGTTTTCATCTGCGTGAATCTGTTTAAGCCGGGCATCCACTCCAAGAGCCTGATGCCGGCGCTGCAGAGTCCATGGTTCGCCCCGCACGTCATAGTGTACATGTTCTCCTATGCTCTGCTGGGAGCCGCTACCATAATGGCGGTATATCTGCTCATCCGCAAGCGGGCATCGGACTCGGAAATAAACCTTACAGACAATCTTGTGTATGTAGGCTTGGCCTTCCTGACTTTCGGGATGCTATTCGGCGCCCTTTGGGCAAAAGAGGCATGGGGTACCTATTGGGCCTGGGATCCAAAGGAGACCTGGGCAGCCGCCACTTGGCTTTGCTATCTGGTGTATCTGCACTTGCGCCAGGCAAAGCCCGGAGAATGGCAGACAGCCTGCGTCATCCTGCTGGTGAGTTTCGTCTGTCTGCAGATCTGCTGGTGGGGCATAAACTACCTGCCTTCTGCCCAGGGACTGTCCATTCATACCTACAATGTAAAGTGAAAAAAATTGTTCTCATTATATCTTGCCTGTCTCTGTTTTTCATGGCTGGGGCACAGGGAAAGAAATTATTCCGTGGTTTTGACGGCGGAATGATGATTCATACGGGATTTCTGTCCGGTAGTTTGGATGCAATGGGTTATGAGGTTAAGGGAGCCCCTTTCGGTCTCGGAGGTGTTGCGCGGCTGCATATCGGCAATCATTTCCGCATAGGAGGGGAGGGCTATATCTCAACGCTTAACCAGCTGGAGAATGGCAGTTATCTCAAATATGGCTGGGGTGGCCTGCTGGCCGATTTCTATACTGTTCTGGGCCGATTCCAACCCTATGCCGGACTTACCCTGGGTGGCGGTGCCATGACCACTCTTTTGATGATGGAGAATCCTTCATCGGACTGGGCGCCCATTGACTACACCATTTACAACAAGCAGGGTTTTATGGCCATAGACCCTTTTATCGGTTGTGATTTCGTTCTCTCCGGGCCGATGCATCTGACCCTCAAGTTAGATTACCTGTGCGGCCTGAGTAAATCAAAGTTGCTACCTCATGGTCCCAGGATTTATTTCGGCTTCCTGTTCTACCGCTGAGTACCGTCCCGCCGCAGCAGCATATAGAAAAGGAAAAAAGTCCGGCCGTAAATAAGTCGATGAAGACAAAACAAGGCCGTGGTGGCATATTATCAACATTCTATATATCTTCCCGGATTAAACGTCTCGTGCTCTTCGGAAAACACATATCCCAGCTGATTGGAAACACACTGCGTCTTTCCAATCACGCCGTCAATATTCCGGTGCGAATGCCCGTAAATCCAGTAATCGGCCCCACAATTCTCCACGAAATCGTATTCCTCGGACGTGAAAGCACCGTTAATCCGGCTTCCCTTGAAGTCGGGGGATGAAAGTACAAAGGACGGAACGTGATGGGTAACAATTACCCTGCGCGGCGCTTGGGCCGATGAACATGCTTCCCGAAGGAAATCCATACAGTGCCGGTGTTCGTTGTTGAACTGCTCAAAGTTCAGCGTTTCACCATTAAATAGAATCCTGTGGAAGTCCGTTACGCCTGACTCTGTGGCAAAAGCATCCTGCAGGGGTATGTGTGCCCACATCGTGGAAAGGATAAAATCCACGTCGCCAAGAGTAACTACAGCATTGTAGTAAACCCTCACGTTCGGCCGAATCTGGAGCAATTCGCCGTCCTTTAGCGTTGCAAGGTCATAAAACTTATAGAACTCATGATTTCCGGGAACGACCAGTACTTGTTCATATTGTTCAGCCACGATGTCCCAGAAAGGATGAGTTGAATAATTGTCATCACCTAGATAGCCGATATCCCCGGCCAGCACCAGAACGTCACCCGTCTTTTCCAACGGGTGCTGCTTCAAGAAGCGCCAGTTGTCGGCAAACTCAAGATGAAGGTCGGATGCAAATTGGATTCTCATAACACAAACCCCTCTTTCAATACTCCAAGAACGCCATTCAATACAGCGTCGTCTATGTCTAGAGAGCTTTTTAGTGACTGCCTAACGGAGGCATCTTCTACGGCAATAAGAAAATCATCCAGCATCTTCCGGATACTTTCTCCTACCTTATACTGCGCGCCGCCAGGCAGATAAGCGGCCGCCATAATGACGTCTCTGCGATGTTTCTTAATGTCGTCGGCATTCACTTTCTTACCCGCCTGCTTGTCGGAGAGTAAATTCAAGTACGCCAGTGCTTTCAGGCACACCAGGGCATCGGCTGATGCATACCGGATTCCGTCAACCATCTCGAAGTGAGCCATCAGATAATCATAGTAGTTCCTGTCCAAGATAATGGCCGACAGGTGGGAATACTCTTCATCTGTATCAATGTACTCAATATGGTGATCAGCCGGTGTGCCGATGGACTCGTCTGGCTTTGAAAGAAGTTCTAACTGATCCGGATAGCCATCCTTCCCGTCTACGAAACTATAGAACACATAGCGATTGTCACCATCCTTGTTTTTTCTAGAAGCGAACTTATATCCGCCTTCTTTTATGAATTTCCAGAAAGTGCCGATAAACCCCGCAGACAACTCCTGAGGCACCAGCACCATATCGATGTCGGTCGTCTTTCGGGGCTTGATGTCGCCTTCGGGAATGACAGCCCTGCACGCACTGCCACCAATGACGATAAATGAATCTGCAAAAGGAGCAAATGCCTCCCTAAAAACCTCAATCCCATTTACGATCATTTCCATACACTTTCAAAAACAAATTCAAGTTCTTTATGGACCCGGGGATCCGGATCATTCTCCAAGCTCAAATATAGCGATAATTTGTCCACGCTCGAAGTGCCGATGACCGGATATCGCCAAAATTCTACGATATTGGGCCCGTCAAACGTATTCAGGTTATCAAATTGCTCTTTCTTCCATTCCTTACTATATACGGCAATGGCATGCTCCGGGTCCGGCGCCAGATGGGAATACATCGAAAGCGCCGATATTCCTGAGGCGGGGAAGTGCCCTTCCGGCAGGTCGGTGCAAAAGTAGCGCTCCTTGACTGGGGACGACATAAAAGGCTTCGCTTTCTCCCACAAATCTTTTCCTGCCGATATGAAGACGATGGATTTGCTTCCTGCCGAATCCCGTTCACATCGGCACAGCCCCAGTTCTTCCAAATTCTGGACGGCCTTGGCAATGCTGACATAGGTGTAGGGAAGAGCATCTGCCAATTCCTGAAGGAGCCGATATTCAACAGACTCTTTCTGGAGGTGAACCATAAGAAGGTACTGGGCGGCTGCAGAAAGCTTTGTCGATGCTCTTTTCTTCTTTATAGGGGAAGCTACAAGCATCGGCAGGAAAGCATCTCTTTCCCCTGAGATATAAAACACTTCGTGTTCTACCAAACGCTTCCGCTGGTAGTACAAAAGTCTGTCGAAGAAAAACACAACCGGACGGCCGAATTGCTCTTCTATGCGATCCGCTGTCTTTTTGCATGTTGAAGGCGTAGATTGCTTCTGACTCGACTCCAACAATATCATCTGACTTCCTTTAAAAGAGAAGTCATAAAAACGGTAACTATAGGAATAAATGATGGGCACGCCTTTCAGCTGATCCCTTGACCATTCCCTCAGAGGGATGGAAATACCTGCGACAGTTACTTTTTCCATATATAAATTGCACTATTATACATACAATATATAACAGTGCAAAAATAAGAATAATATTTTGGAAATCAAAAATATTACTATTTATCAGACCAACGGAGAGTTTCCAGAACTTTGTGGTTCATCTCCCATACCTGCTTCCACTCCCGGTGGATGTAGATGTCACAGATGCGGTTTTCGCGGTTCTTGTGACCCAATCCGTCGCAGATGACGCTTCTCTGGACGCTGGTTTTGTAGGCGATGCTGGCCCAGCTGTGCCGCGCGCAGTATAGGGTTATGGCTTTGGGATAGTTGATACGCTTGGCAAATTGCTTCAGTCCGGCATTCACATTTTCGCCCATTATCTCATACGAAGTGTAACGCTCGTCAAAATCAAAAACGCAGTTGGAGTCGCTGTCATGGCTATAATATTCGGAGAGGATGCCTTCCACCAGCGGATCGACGAGAACCATCATCTCGGCCCTGTCGTCACGACGGTCCCGCGTTTTGGTTCGATTATATCTAATTACATTTCCATCGGCCCACTCGCAAGAAAACAGGTCGGGACAGTTCATTCCCATCAAGGCAAAACTGATAAGGAAGGTATCGACGCCGAATCTTTCACGCCCATCCAGTTCCAGACGATGGTCCAGCATCTTCTGGATGATGTGGACATCCAAATCCCGATGGCCGACTGCCGACGCACGTTGGCGCGGGACGGGGTAGTTCTTGAAAGGATTCTGGATCACAATCTCGCCGGTATCCTCGTTGTTGTACTCCATCCGCGCCTGTGCGTGAACTGTAGAAATACAGGCAAAGTAGGCGCTGACACTCCTGGCGCCGTCGCCATATTTTTTCCTCAGCCACGCTTCCCATTTGCGAAGAAGCTGAATGTCAATCTCGGAAATCGGAAGGGAATCGCGTTCAAGGAAGCTGATGAATGCGTTTAGGGCAGAATTGTAAGTGTTTTTCGAGTGCATTCTCTTGTCTTCGATATACTCCCGATAAAAGGCGATGAAATCCATATTAGCAGCCTCATCTTGCATGATATATGCCACAGCTTCGTCCACATTCATTTGGCTCAGCTGGGCGTCGGTAAGTTTGGAAATCTTTATCTCCACCTTGCGGAGATAGTCTTCTGCGCGGCGGCGTAACTCCGGGACTTTAATATTCCCGCCAGCCCCCATATCACTGCGCTGAACGATTATGGGTGTCTTAACGTAACGCGTTACACCCTTTGTAGAAACCCGAAGCCTTACGAAGTTGGTTCCGTCATTCTTCCACGTGGCGCTTCTGACCAGAGTGGATACGGATAGATTATTATTAAGCATAGTTTAAAAAATTATTAAGAAGGTAAGATACTATGCTTCCGGGGTTTTATCAACTGAAGGAGAAAAACGTGCAGTATTTATGCAGTGGCTGTTCCATTTTTTTCAAGCAAAATAGATTTTTCAAAATGGAATCGGCCTTCCTGGGCCCTCAGGGGCCGTTTGACCTTTTGAATAAAAATAAAGAAAAACGCCTCGAGTAATACTTTACTTAAGGCGCGTAACTGATTGATTTTCAATCATTTAAGGAGTGGAGCATAGGAGAATCGAACTCCTGACCTTTTGAATGCCATTCAGATAGGTCGTGCTCTATTGCATTGATTTTCAGCGTGTTATGTCTTTTCTCGGGAAAATCTTCAAGCATGTTTCAAGGAAAAAATGCCCTCATTTTTCCAATACAAAAGTAAGCTTTTTGAATGGATTTTGCAAGCTTTTTTCATTGAAAATCAGCGGCTTTTAAATCCACCTTTTGTTCAGGTGCGCAACGGAATCGAACTCCTCTACTTCAAGACCTTCACAAACCCCTCCGGGAGACACACATTTTCCAGGCCGATGGCACCCGCAAATAGGGGAGCGATCTCCTTCTCCCGGAAGCCGGCAATGCCGCATCCGATGCGCGTCACATAGAAGAACAGCTCCGGGTGTTCCGAGGCAAATGCGATGAAAGAAGAAACGTACGGCTCGATGGTCTCAACGCCGCCCTGCATGGTGGGAATGGCGTAGCTCTGGCCACGAAGGCCGACCCCGCAACCCATCACAGCCCCAAACTGACGGAAGGCTACATAGGCAGCCCCGCCCCCGTGCATGCCCTCCAGGTTGCTGCCTTATGTAAACGTTTACATAAGGATCCGTATGTAAAGCCTGAGGTTATGTAAAGAATCATCAGAGTACAGACAGATACATTTTCTCTTTCACGTAGTTGCTGCCATAAATTGTTTTTGAGACTTTACATAATAGTGGAATTGTAAGCACCTCC
>Ga0256405_10007590_pt1 | contig 16159 bp, 10 predicted proteins | sample RumenRJG_02DNA_FD_189096 | JGI IMG/M metagenome (GOLD analysis project Ga0256405, IMG submission 189096) | Bovine rumen microbial communities from Lethbridge, Alberta, Canada - RJG_02 | ecosystem: Host-associated > Mammals > Digestive system > Stomach > Rumen | place: Canada: Alberta...
AATAGCGACTGGCTTATTTTCTAAAGATGGATTACGAATTTCTTCGCAACGGACAAAAAAGGCGTTTAAATCAATGTGAACAATAACTTTTGCCATATCATTATTATATAATGAAAAATATTATTATGTTAACTAATACCTATAAAAAATATAAAAGAAAATCGACCAATTAGAGGAGGTCGATTATATCTTTAACCTGAAGCTTATACTCTTCACGTTGTTCTTCTATAGTTGCTTGTCGGATAAATTTTGTTGGAATAGCTTTAACGATTACTTGTCCGGCATAGCCTAATTCAAACAATCGATTTTCTAAAGCGTTAACAAATCCTTCTTTTGTTGAGTATGGATCATAAATAATGATTTTCTTATAGCTGAGAAGTTGCTCTATTTTAGCTTCATCCATTGGGCGGAGATAAATCGCATTATATAAAGAGACATTCTTTTTCGCTTTTGTGATTTCTTCCTTTAACTTTAAGGTTAATGGTCCGGTTGAAACGACTGCGACATCTTTACCTTCAAGTTCAATTTTCCAACTTCCATAAGGAATCTTTTTAACAGTCTCACCTTTAGTGGAGAAAAATTCACGAGGATATCTAATGGCGAACACTCCATGGTTACAAAGGCTTTCTTTCATTAATGAAAGGGCTTCGTTACTTCTACTTGCCATCGCGATTGTGACATTAGGAATTGTATATAAGAAAGCTTCATCATATATTCCTTGATGAGTTTCTCCATCATTTCCTACTAGTCCAGATCTATCAATTAAGATTGTGGCATTTAGATTCATCCTTGCTAAATCATGAGACAATTCATCATAGCTTCTTTGTAAGAAAGTTGAATAAATGGAGATGACTGGATGCAAACCAGAAACCGCTAATCCGCCAGCAAAAGTAAAGGCGTGTTCTTCGGCAATACCAACATCCACTATTCTATCTGGATAAATTTTAAATAATGAATCAAGAGCGCTACCGTGTCCTGTAGCTGGAACAATAGTAATAATCTTATCATTCATTGCCATTTCATTCTTAAGAATGATTGCGTATTGAGAAGACCAAGATACCATTGCTTCTTTAGTAGCGATTTCTCCACTAGCAACATCGAATTTACTAACGCCGTGCCAATCTCCTTCAATATCGTTTTCAGCAAATTTATATCCTTTGCCTTTGATTGTTTTAACGTGAATAACAACGCTCTTATTGAGTTTCTTGGCTCTTGCTAAAGCGTGATCAACTTGTCTAATGTAATGACCATCAATTGGTCCGATAACTGAATAGCCAAGGTTATCAAAGATAGTCATATTGACTAGTTTTCTTTTAAACCAGTTTTTAACTCTTGTGAATTTGACGAGTAACCAGTGGCCAAATCTTCCTCTTAATAAGAGTTTAATAAAGCCTTTCGTCTTACGATAAATAAGAGATGTTGAGAAATTTCTAAACATTGTGGATAAGCCACCAACAGGTTTAGAAATAGACATATCATTATCGTTTAATACGATAATAACTTTGTGGCCTGATTGGGCCAATTCATTTAATCCTTCAAAAGCTAATCCGTTTTGTAAAGATGAATCACCGATAAAGGCAATGATTTCATATTTCTCACCTTTTAAATCTCTAGCGAACGCTAATCCTGCTGCAGCAGAAATTGAAGTTGATGAGTGACCAGCTTCAAAATGATCATAAGGTGATTCTTTCATTTTTTGGAATCCACTTATTCCATCTTTTTGTCTAAGGGTGGATAAATCTCTTCCAGTTAATAGTTTATATGTATAGGCTTGATGTCCAACATCAAAGATAATCTTATCTTTGGTAAAATCAAAATTCTTGCATAATGAAATAACGGTTTCCACAACTCCTAAGTTACTTGAAAGGTGTCCGCCAGTTCTAGAGATTGTTTCAATGAGATATTGACGGATATCCTCACTTAAAACATCTAGCTCCTTATAGGACATGTCTTTTAGGAATTCTGGATTCTTAATTTCTTTTAGATTGACGTGTTTGATTTCTTTTTTGGCCATGACAAATATTATTTACCAACTTTGACGATTTTTTCAACCTTGCTTTCAGCATTTTCTAATTCTTTTGAAAGTAAGCTGATGATTTTTTGGCCTTCTTCGTATAAGGCTAAGCTTTGATCGATAGAGATATCTTTTTGTTGAATCTCATTCACAATTTGTTTTAAACGATTAAGTTCTTCTTCGAAGTTAATTTCTTTTTCTGCCATCGTTTACTCTCCTTTAATTTCTTTAACAACACTGGTGAATTCACCATCTTTAAGTATTGTTCTAACTTCTTTATCTTTAGATAAATCTTTGACTGATGAAATTGGCTTTCCTTTTTCATCAATAGATATTGAATATCCCCTCGATAGAATTCCTTTTGGATTAAGCAACTCTAATTGGACTTTCAAATGTTCTAATTCATTTCTTTGGTCTTCCACTTTACTTCGTAAAGACTCTAACAAGTCTTCTTTTATGGATTCAAGTTCTTCTTTCTTAGTGCTCACTAGGGAAATGATTGCTTGCTCCATAGTTAAGGTTGCGTATGAGAATTCTTTTTCAATCTCTCTTTTATCAACAGTAGCAAGTTCTGCTGCTCCTGTAGGAGTTGACGCTCTTTTATCGGCGACATAATCAATTAAAGTCATATCGATTTCGTGGCCTACAGCAGCGATAATTGGCATTTTACTATTAGCAACCGCTCTAACAAGAGTTTCATCGTTAAACGCGCTTAAATCTTCACTAGCGCCACCACCTCGACCAATGATCAAGGTATCTAAATCATATTTTTGTGATTCGTTAAACGCTTTTAATAATTCCGCTGGAGCTTGTTCGCCTTGAACTAGAGATGGAAAGACATAAATATCTGCAATTGGATATCTTCTTTTGATGTTAGTGACAATATCTCTAATTGCCGCTCCGTTAGGAGCAGTAATAACTCCAATCGCTTTAGGGTAGATATTGATTTCTCTTTTTCTTGATTCGTCAAATAGTCCTTCAGCGGCTAGCTTCTTTTTTAATTTTTCTAACTCCAAGAGTTGTTGGCCTAAACCAAACTCTTCCATTTCAAAGACGTTGAGATTATAGCTTCCTCGAGGAACGTAGGCATCAACACTAGCAAGGACCACGACTTCATCTCCGTTTTTTGGAGAAAAGGCAATACGCTTTGCGTAAGTAGAAAACATTACCGCGCTAATTGTCGATTCGTTGTCTTTGAGAGAAAAATAAAAATGCCCACTTGGATAGGCTTTAAAGTTACTAATTTCTCCTTTTATTCGAACGAATTTCAATCTCTCATCGGAAAGTAATACTGCTTTAACATAGTTATTGATATCACTTACCGTAAGGACTGGTGAGTTTTCATACATTTATTTAAGTGCCCCGTTATCTAAAATCGCATTGATGAATTTAGCTTGTTTGTCGTCAATATATTTTTTGGCGAGTTCAACAGCAACGTTAATTACTACTTTCGCGTCTACTTTCTCCACGTATTTGTAGTGAGCATAGCTCATTAACAAGATAGCTTGAGTGAGAAGAGGTAAACGATCCCATTTCCAATTCTTTAGATATGGAGTAAAGGCTGCTTTAATCTCTCCATAGTTCTTAAGTGACACCATTACGGTATTTAGAATATATGGATCGATTTCATGAGGTTCACATTCACAAAGTGAGCAAATCATTTCAGTCGCATCTCTTGTGAGTTTGCCTTCACCAAAAGTAAAATCAGTCAATTCGTTATAAATAACGGTCATGATGATGAAGTTTTCTTGATTTCTTGATATCTCTTTCATAATTTTCTTTTACCGTCGGTAATTATATATAAAATATAACACAAACGCAAAATAAAAAGAATGGACATAGCCCATTCCCTTTATTTTTCTATTTTGTTAGCCGAGGATATCTTCACATAATTTCACCAAGTGATCACTTGTGAAATCAAATTTCTTAAAGACATCTTTTGCTGGACCTGATGCACCAAATTCATCAATGCCCATATGGTATTTAGCCCATTTGCCCCAGCCAAATGTGGAAAGCATTTCAACAGAGACTCTTCTTTCACTTGGTAAGAGGAGAACGCTCTTACGGTATTCGAGATCTTGTTGAGCAAAGATCTCCCATGATGGCATAGAGACAACTCTAACATCAATCTTCTTTTCAAGAAGCTTCTTTTGAGCTTCAATAGCTAAGCTAACTTCACTACCAGTAGCAATTAAGACCAAATCAGCGCGTTTCTTTTCTTTAGAAACTACATAAGCACCTCTAGCGACACCTTCATCATTACTACCTTCAAGTAATGGGAGGTTTTGACGAGAGAGAATTAAGGCAGTTGGAGTTTCGGTGCTCTTAAGAGCAAGCTTCCATGCAGAATAGGTTTCTCTTTCATCAGCAGGTCTAATAACTCTCACGTTTGGAATAGAACGTAACATTGCAAGTTGCTCGATTGGTTGATGTGTTGGACCATCTTCACCAACAGCGATACTGTCGTGTGAGAATAAATAGATGCCTGGGAGTTTAGATAAGGCTGCCATACGAATGGCTGGCTTCATATAATCTGAGAAAACTGCAAAGCAGCCAACATAGCTTCTAATACCGCCATGTAATAACATACCATTTTGCATACATCCCATAGCGAATTCTCTAATACCCCAGTTAACATTGTGACCTTCGCGGTGATCTGGAGTGAAGTTGACACCATTATCAAGCTTGGTCATAACGCTACCAGCAACGTCTGCGCTTCCGCCTACTAGCATTGGGCAAGCAAGCATATATGCGTTAAGAGCTTTACCGCTAGCAACACGGGTACTTGTGGAACTTCCTTCAACGAAATCTGGGAGTTCTTCTGGGATATATTTAGATAAATCTAAATGTTGGAGATTTTCAAATCTAGTAGCTTCTGCTTCGTGTTTCTTACGATAATCTTCGAAATCTTTCTTATATTGTTCGTAAGCTTTTCTTCCACGAGCGATAAATGTTTCTTCGAAATGTTTTCTAACTTCTTCTGGAACGTAGAAGTCTTCATGATCGAATCCGTAGACATCAACTTTTGCGTGTCTTCCATCTTCAACTCCTAAAGGAGAACCATGGACTTTTGATGTTCCTTGTTTAGCACTACCATAGCCGATGATTGTGTGAACCATAATCATGGTTGGTTTATCTTTTGATTTCTTGGCTTCAGTAATAGCCTTATCAATGGCGTCAACATCGTTACCATCCATAACTTCTAAGGTGTTCCATCCACTTGCTTCAAATCTCTTTCTCACATCTTCAGAGAAAGATAAGTCTAATCCACCATCAAGTGTAACTTGGTTGGCGTCATAGAAAAGAATTAATTTATTAAGTTTTTGGTGACCAGCAAATGAGATTGCTTCTTGTGAAAGTCCTTCTTGTAAGCAACCATCTCCACATAACACATATGTGTAGTGATTCATAATCTTTTTTCCATCTGTGTAATTAGCAGCAATTGATGCTTCTGCAACTGCCATACCAGCGGCTTGAGCAATGCCTTGTCCTAAAGGACCACTTGTTGCATCAACACCTTTTGTCCAGTGATATTCTGGGTGACCTGGTGTCAATGAATCGACTTGTCTAAAGTTCTTAATATCTTCAATGGTTAATCCATAACCACAAAGATGTAACATTGCATAAAGCAAGTCAGATGCATGTCCTGCACTTAAGACAAAACGGTCACGGTTAATCCATTCTGGATCGTCTGGGTTAGACACCAAATGCTTTGTGAATAAGGTGTAAAGAATTGGTGTGCTTCCTAACGCCATACCTGGGTGACCAGAGTTTGCTTTGTTAATCATATCGATACACAAACTTCTAATTGTGGCGATAGATAACGCTTGAATTTCCTTCATGAATAGTTCTCCTTTGTTAGTAGTTTTTTGGTATTCAATTAGTATTTATATATATTTTTAATATATAACCGATTTTTATTCCCAATCTGTGACCGCGATTCCGAGGTCTTTTAATTGGTCTTCGTCAACAACGTTTGGGGCTCCTGACATTGGGCAGACAGCCGCTAAGTTTTTAGGGAAGGCAATGACATCTCTAATGTTGTCTGTGCCGCCTAAAATCATTGTTAAACGATCTAAGCCAAAGGCCATACCTGCGTGTGGAGGTGTGCCGTATTGGAAGGCATCGACGAAGAATCCGAATTTACGTTTGATATCTTCATCAGATAAACCAAGGACTTCAAAGATTTTCTTTTGAACGTCTTGATTGTAAATTCTTAAAGAACCACCACCAGCTTCATAACCATTTATGACAATGTCATAAGCGTAGCTAAGAATCTTAGTTGGATCGGTGTCTAAATATTTTAAGTCCTCATCACGTGGACGGGTGAATGGGTGATGGGTGGATGTGATTTGTCCGTTTTCAATGTCTCTTTCAAAGAGAGGGAAATCCACAACCCATAATAAATCATAGGTGTTTGGCTTGATTAAGTTTAATTGACGAGCGTATCTAAGTCTTAATGCACCTAAAAGTGGGCAGACACGGTTATATTTGCCTGCTGCAATGATTAATAAATCATTATTGTTAATTCCTAATTCCTTTTTTAAGGCTGCTTTTTCTTCTTCAGAGAGGAATTTTACGAATGAGCCGGTAAATTCATCGTTCTCAACTTTAATAACGCTTAAACCGCCTAAACCGAATTTTTTAGCCTCAAGAGTTAATTCATCAATTACTTTTCTAGAAGTAACATCGCTTACTCCTGGGACAACGATTGCTCTAATAGCTTCAACATCTTTAAAGCCGCCGAATTCACTATTAGCGAAGATGTCTTTGACATCGTGTAATTTGATATCAAAACGTGTATCTGGTTTATCGCTACCGTAATTGTCCATTGCTTCTTTATAAGTAATTCTTCTTAATGGAAGTTTTACTTCGTAATTAATGGTACGAGCAAAAATTTCTTTGATTAAGCCTTCCATCATTGTGAGGAATTGATCTTGATCGAGGAAGCTTGTTTCAATATCGATTTGAGTGAAGTCTGGTTGACGGTCTGCTCTTAAGTCTTCATCTCTAAAGCAACGAGCGATTTGATAATATCTTTCCACTCCACCAATCATTAAGAGTTGCTTAAAGATTTGTGGTGATTGTGGTAAAGCGTAGAACTTTCCGTGATGGACACGGCTAGGCACTAAATAATCACGCGCTCCTTCAGGTGTAGAAAGAGTTAAGATTGGGGTTTCCACTTCAATGAAGTGCTCTTTAGATAAATATTCGTGAACCGCCATCTTGATTTGGTGACGAGTATCTAAATAAGATTGCATCACTGGACGACGTAAGTCGAGATAACGGTATTTAAGTCTAGTATCTTCTAGAGCATCGGTTTCATCAGCAATGATAAGTGGGGTTGTTTTGGCGGTATTGATAACCTTAACTTCACTTGCAATGATTTCGATTGCACCAGTTTTTAAATTTGGATTAGCTTTCTCTTTTAGAGCAACCTTACCTTTAACCGAGATAATATATTCATTACGAATATCTGGAATTTGAACTCCTTCACCGACGGTGATTTGGATAATTCCACTACGATCTCTTAAATCAATAAAGACAATCGCGCCTAAATTTCTTTTTTTGCTAACCCAGCCAATAAGTGTTACTTCTTGGCCAACGTTTTTTTCTGATAATTCAGTATTAAAACAGGTTCTTTCCATAATTATTCTTGAGTCTCCTCTTTAGTGAGTAATTCATCGAATTTATCGATGAGTTCATCAACTTTCACTGTAATTTGTTCTTGTGATGATAAATTTTTAACGATAACGGAGTCGTTGTTCATTTCTTCTTCTCCGATAATCACTGCGAATTTTGCGTTCTTTGCACTTGCGCGTTTGAACATGTTGCCGAGCTTGGTCTTATCAAAACATAAGTCGACTTTGAAGCCACCGCTATTACGTAAGTAAACAGCGATTTCTTCGCTGACGAGTAGAGCTTCTTCGCCAAGTGGCATGACATAAGCATCTAATTCGTTTTTGGTATCTTCTAATAAGTTATCGTCTTTTAAGACTGAAACAATTCTTTCAATTCCAAATGAGAATCCAACACCTGGAAGTTCTGGGCCACCTAACTCTTGCATAAGCTTGCCATAATGTCCTCCAGCTCCGATAGCACCATAATTAGCACCAGTCTTTGAAACATAATGGAATTCAAATACTGTTTCTGAGTAATAATCAAGTCCTCTCACTAGTCCTTCATCAATTTCGTATGGGATTTGTAAAGTCGCTAATGCATCTTGAACTTGCTCAAATCTAGCTTTGCTAGCGTCTGATAAATAATCTCCAATTTGAGGAGCACCATCGATAATAGGACGATCCTCAGGGACTTTACAGTCTAAGATTCTGAGTGGATTAAGTTCATATCTGCTCTTACAGTCTTCACACATATTGTCGATGTGATTTTTGAAGTACTCTTTTAAAGCAGTACGATAATTGTTTCTACTTTCTTCATCTCCGAGGGTGTTGATTTTAATTGTGACACCTTCTAAACCTAATGAACAAAGAATGGTATACGCTAAAACGATTACTTCAACATCGTTCATTGGTGAATTGTGACCGATAGATTCAACACCGAATTGGTTGAATTGACGGTATCTACCGAGTTGTGGTCTTTCGTATCTAAAGACCGGACCTACATAGTAGAGCTTTAAAGGAAGTTCATTAGTAGCGTAGAGTTTGTTTTGAACCACTAATCTCATGATACCAGCGGTGAATTCTGGTCTAAGAGTTAATAAGCGATCACCCTTATCTGGGAATGTGTACATTTCCTTTCTAACGATGTCACTACTTTCTCCAACACCTCTCACAAACACTGAATTATATTCAAGAACTGGAGGTCTGACTCCATTATATGCATATAACTCAGCGATGGATTTCATCATTGCTTCAACTCGCTCGTAAGCGTTAGTTTCTTCTCCGAAGATATCGTGAGTTCCTTTGACATTTTTAATTATTTCCATGTTTGATACTCCTTAATGGATGACACGTTTAACATCGTAAACGCCTTTGACGTTAAGCAAGATATTAAATATATCATTTAATCTTTTTAAATCAGAGACATAAATTGTCATTCTCACTAGTGTGAGTGTACGATTATGACTCATTAATTGAGCGTGGATAGAACTAACTGTGACTTTCGCACTACTCATCGTATTCATAATATCAATGAGCAAGTTAGGTCTATCATTTGCTTCCATAACGATATCGACTGGATAAGTTGAATATTCAATATTCTCTTTCCAATAGACATCAATTACTCTTTGCCCTTCCTTAGCGATATTTGGACAATTATGTCTATGGACTGTAATTCCTTTTCCTCTAGTGATATAACCTTTAATCATATCTCCTGGAATAGGAGTACAGCAGCTCGCTAATTGGATGGCGATTCGATCTGCCCCTTTGCAGTAAACTGGGCATGAAGAATCTCCTTCGTTTCTAACTTTGGCTTTGCCAGTTGGAAGAATGAGTGGTTTTTTGATACCTAAGAACTCAATAACTGCCGCTGGAGTTGGCTTACGGTTAGAGAAGCCGATATATAATTCTTCAAGATCTTCGAATCCAAATTGCTTAAGGACTTTTTCTTGTGAAAGAAGTTCCACCATCTCTGCTTCCTCAATTCCCTTATCCTTAAAAGAATCAAGAGCGGACTGTTTACCTTTAGCAATCTTTTCTCCTCTTAATAATTCAGCGTTTTTCTTAGCGATGAATTTTTTAATTTGACTCTTAGCAAGGTTAGTTTTGACAAAGTCAAGCCATCCTTCACTTGGGCCAGGAGAAGTTTTACTAGTTTTAATTTCCACCATATCACCAGTTTTTAAAACGGTGTTAAGTGGGACCATGGTTCCGTTGACGAGCGCGCCTACAGCGCTATCGCCTACCTTGGTGTGGATACGATAAGCAAAGTCAATTGGAGTTGAACCCTGAGTTAACTCAATAACTTTACCATTAGGTGTAAAGACATAAACATTAGCTTCGAAAATATCATGAGTAAGATTTTCCATATATTCAGAAGCACTATTATCCGAACTTTCATTACTCATAGAGACAAAGTCTCTAAACCAGTGTAATTTATCTTCAATTTCTTTTTGTTCTTCTTTAGGGTCATAACCCTTCTTTTCTTTATAGGCCCAGTGAGCCGCAACTCCGCTTTCAGCGATTTCATCCATGTATTTAGTTCTAATTTGAACTTCGTAGACATTTCCATCACCCGAAACAACAGTTGTATGGAGCGATTGATACATGTTTGGCTTTGGCATAGCGATGTAATCTTTAAATCGCATTGGAACTGGTTTATAGCTTTGATGGATTAAACCGAGAATTTCATAGCATCTCATCTCAGTATCGGTAATGATACGAAGGGCTAAGATATCATAGATTTCATCAAAGGTATGACCTTTTACATACATCTTTTCATAAATTGAAGAGATGGATTTAACTCTTGAGAAAATCTCAAAAGGAATGTTTTGTGCGAATAAAATATCAGCGAGTTTCTTTTGGAAGACACTTAATGATTTTGCCAAGGTCTTTTCTTTCTTCTCGAGTAACTTTACGATTTCATCGTATTTTGCTGGTTCAAGATATTTAAGGCATAAGTCTGCAAGTTCACATTTAATAGTGTCTAAACCTAATCGATGAGCGATTGGGACAAATACTTCTTTGGTTTCTTTAGAAAGGGCAATTTGTCTTTCGGGTTTTAAAGAACCAAGCGTTCTCATATTATGTAAACGGTCGGCTAATTTGATAATAATGACACGAATGTCTTTAGCCATTCCGATAAAGATCTTGCGATGGTCTTCTGCTTCAAAATCTTCGCTTTCAATTTTGGAGAGTTTTAATCTTTGAATTTTGGTTAGAGAATCAACGAGTTTAGCGACATCACTACCCCATTTCTTTTCGACTTCTTCAATTGTGACATCGGTGTCTTCAACAACATCGTGTAATAAACCGGCAACAATTGTTGCTGGTCCAGCTTGAAGATTCGCTAAGATGTAGGCGACTTCGATAAGATGGTGATAATATGGTTCGCCGCTTCTTCTGAGTTGACCGTCATGCTTTTTCAAAATAAAAGCGTAAGCATCTTCAATGCTTTTACGGTCTTTTTCATTAGTAATATAACTTTGATACACTTCTTTTAATTGTTCGAATGTATGAAGTGGATATCCGCCATTAACTAATAATTTCTCATTCTCTTTCATATTGACTTTATTGTAGTCCTTTTTATTGCTTTATTAAAGTAATAAAGAAAAATAGTCCATATCCTTATAGAAAATAGAAAACAAAGTTTCTAGATACTTATAAAAAAAGATTCCGTTGATTGGAATCTAATTTCTAAGCTTAATAATTTAGATAAGTAGTTTAATTATCATTGTCGAGAAATTCTTTGCCACTGAACTCTAAATAATCAAATCCTTTATATGATTTTATAGAGATTGTTCCAATGATATCGACGAACTTTTTATTGGCGAGTTCTTTCTCTGGATAATTGAAATAAACGAGTTTTAATTTATTTCCAAGAGTGGTAACAATGTGCTTATGATCTCTAGAATACATTAAGGTATCAACTTTAATGTGTCTAAGCCTAAATAATGGAGCAGGCCAACTTTCTCCAAATGGTGAGAAAGATTTAATTAATTGATAATTTTCTAAGGAGAGCTCGCTCATCCCGATATCAATATATTTATATTCGACTTTTTTGACTTCTTTCTTTGAAATAGCTTCAGTAAATTTCTTTTTGAATTCATCAAAGTCTTCATCTTTAATAGAACATCCCGCTGCGCTAGCGTGGCCACCACTCGTTAATAAATATTGGCCAAGTTCAGAGAAAGCCTCAACAATATCATATCCTTCAGGCGCTCTAGCGCTTCCCTTTAAAGAACCATCTAAAGCTTTAGTAAAAACAATGACTGGAATTTGATATTTAACCATAATCGAATTTGCGATTAATCCGATGATTCCCTCTTTATAATCCCCCTTAATAATTACTGCTTTATCGTTTAATGATAAGTTAAGGTAACTAAGGTCGATTTTAGAGATATTTTTTCTCTCTTCGTTCATACCAACAATGAAGGAATAGTAGTTTAAAATATAATCCTTGTCATCAGAGACAAAGTAATTAACGATTTGATTAATTGAAGTATCTTCGATTAATCTTCCAATCGAATTGATGCGTGGAGCAATTTTCATTCCGATGATATTCTCATCTAATGGTTCATGATCCGCTAATAAGTCAACCGCTAAGAATTCTCCTGGAGTGTATGCTTCAAACATTGCTCTAAGTAAGTTACGGTTATAATCGAGTAAAGGCATCATGTCACTAATCACAGAAATAGTTGCTAAAAGAGCTAAATATTTATCAACTCTTCCTAGTAAGGAAATCGAGTAAATAAAGGCGGTAAAAGCACCACTAGAAGATGTTTCTCCAAAGTTAGAGACTATTGGGTGACAAATCGCATCTGCTAAAGGAAGAGTGTCGGAGGCTTGGTGATGATCTAATATCAAAACCTTAATGCCAGCGTTATGAAGCATCTCTATGCCTTCAAAAGCGGTTATTCCGTTATCAACAGTAATAACTAAATCGTATTTTTGATCGATGTATTCTTGAGCGTGTTTTGCGTTTAATCCATAGCCATCTAAATAACGGTTAGGAAGATAATAATCAACCACTACATCTAAATAAGAGAACATCTTAACTAAGATGCTGGTTCCCATTACTCCATCGCAGTCATAATCACCATAGATGATGATTTTACCTTTATTAGCGATAACATCTTTAACAAGCTTTACAGCTTTATCAATATCATCGAATTCATGGCCATCTTTAAAATTGGCTAAATTAACATCTTTGTTAAGAGAAAGATATTTATTGTAGTCAATTGAATAATAGTCAAGTAAACGTTCTAATAATGATTTGTTCATATTTGAAAAAGCTACACATTAGTGTAGCTGTTTGTTTGATTAATCGTTGATACCAATGAAGATTGCTTCTTCAGGTTCTGCAGATTTCTTTGTAACAACTTTCTTGTTCTTGCGTTCTCTTGGTTTTGTGTTGATTGTGATTTTAGAGAATAACTTATATAAGAAGTTAGAAACAGGAACAAATAAGACAATTACTAATCCTAACGCTGCTAAAGAAGCTAAGATTGATACTAAGTATAAGTAAGAGGAATTAATAATTCCAAAGCCGAAGAAGTTAATGAAGACATAAACTCCGATAACTGCTGCAGCAAAGATTGGAGTAGCAGCCATGCCAAGAGCCTTCTTAGAAACTTCAACGCGGTGTTCATAAGTATTATCTCTATTCTTGTCATCAAGAATCATTTCGCGTTCTCTATTCATGAATAAAATCATGAAGAAGTAGGAAACGAGTGTCACAAGTGGAACAGAGACTGCCGCACTAGCGGTAATAGACATTCCAATAACACCGAATAAAACGGTAATTCCTAAGGCGATTGCACTACTAACGATTGGGAAGAGTAATGTAGCTAAGCCACGGCTTAAACGATATCTAAGTGTTAAGTATAACGTCACGATTAAGATAGCGATAAATGTGGCTAGAGTAATCTTTGACCAATCTGGTGAAGCAACTGGAACAACTTCTGTAACGGTCTTAACAGAGACAACTGTTTCTTCTGAACCAGAGAAGATAGTTGGGTCAGTCATAACATCTTCAAGAACTTCACTTAATGCACGAGCATCACTAACAGGTTCACTTGAAAGTTTTGCATTTGTGTCTAAGGAAATGATTTTCTTTAATTGAACAACATAATATGTTGTTGAGTAGTTTGTGGTAACGGATTCAACAGTTTTACTTTCTTTAACGTCAAATGTATCAAAATCTAAATTTGAATATGTGAGTAAGGAATTATAAACTGTTTCACCATTATCGTTTTTATCTTCGATTTCAATGTATGAAAGGATTTGATCTTTTAAGGTATTTTCGTCTAATTTTGACTTGGAATCATCGTCGATAACTTTAATCTTGTTTTGGACATAGATTTCTCCACGGATTGCGCTTGCAGCCTTGGCCTTGATTAAAGTACCACCATTAAGGCTACCTGCAACGATAACACCAACTAAAGATAAGACGAATGCGCCTAAAGCAACAAAGCTAACTGGTTTACGTTTGACTGTAAAGTCTTTTTCAGCGTATGGACCATAGAATCTTTGTTTTTCTTCGGCCATGTGATTTGGAACGTTAGCGGAATCGATTCCGAAATATTCATATTTGCCAATTAAACCTGTGGTGTTTGTGGCTAACCACATAAGTCCTTTTAATCCTAAGGTGTTAACAATTAAAGAGATGATTGTACCAAAGGTAAGGATGGAACCAAATGAATGTAAAGCACTACCACCAAGTAAGTAAACCATTAAGCCAACAACGATACCGACAAAGTGAATGTCGATAATTGGAAGAAGACTCTTTTTGCTTGCTTCAGTATTTGCTTTCTTTAATGTATGTCCACGATATGCATCTTCTTTGAGTTTATTTAAATAAACGATGGAGCTAACTAAGGAAATAACACCAACTGCTACTAAAGCAGCAACAGCGAGCATGTTATATTCTAGACCAGCTAAAATCATGAACATGAAACCGCTTAAAACACTTAAGACAGTTGTTGTAACAGCACTAATAGCGCCTAAACGATAGAAGACAACAAGTAACAAGGAAACAACGACAACGGCAGCAACAGCAGCAGTTAATGTATTATTCCAAACAACTTTATCTTCGGTAATAACAGCTTCAACTTTTGGATCTAACCAAACTTCTGTACCACTTGTGATACCTTTAATGCATTTAACTTCATAGTCTAAACTTGAAGCGTTGAATAAATGTAATAAGAAGTCTGCTTGGTTAAATGCTGATTGAACTTCGATTGGATCGGCATAGCCGTTTCCGTTTTTATCTTGGTAACCACAGATTTGAGATAAAGAATTCTTGTTGGAATCGTAGAATAATTCATCTGTGCTATCTGGTGCAAAATCAAATGTTAATAAGGTTTTATTTTCTAAGGTATTGTTTTCGCTGAGGATTTGGTAGTTTTCACCTTTTTGGTAATTGTAAATTAAGAATAAACGAGCGACTTCTCTACTATCGCCATCTTCTTGTCCTTCGACAGTCACTGGATTATCTTGGGCATTTTGGATTAATGTATCCCATTCAGTGTAATCGGTCTTAATTGGGAGAATGATTTCTGGGTATTCGTTAACAGTAACACTCTTAAGATAAGCATTGCCGTTTCTAAATTGAGAAGCTTCAACAACATCAGATTGGTTATTCATTAATGCGAATGAACCACTGAATGTTAAGTAAGTAACGATTTGTTGATATTTTTCAACGTTTTCAGCGCCAAAGCTGACTGTGACGACATCGTTACCGGATGTTTGGATGTCATAGGATTCGACATCATAGGAGATTAATCTCTCCTCCATAATCTTTGCCATCTCTTTGGCGGAATCTGCAGTTAATTTTTTAACTTCATCTTCATCATCTTCTTTTTCTCTTTCAGTTAATTGAAAAGTGAATTGACGACGAAGTCTATGATCACCATTGGATGAAAATCCTTTAATAAGAGTTGGTAAAGAAGCAAACGAAATAACTAATGCTGAGAATGCAATTAGTAAGTATGCCCATAATCTTCTCATGTGTTAATACCTCCGAGGTTTATAATAAACCTATTGCGAAAAACGCCTAATTAAAAAAATACATTAATTGAGTGCATATTTCAACATAATTATGCACGCGTGATAATAAGGAATGTAGTGATATACACTACAATAATGTTCCTTGATATGTGATTTTGAGGTGCTTGTAAGCTTTGTCACGAGCAACTCTACCTCTTGGAGTGCGGTCAATGAAGCCAATCTGCAGTAAGTATGGCTCATAGACATCCTCAAGGTTCATAATTTCTTCTCCGATAGCGTTAGCTAGACTCTCAAGTCCAACTGGGCCGCCTTTAAAACGGAGAATTAATGTCTTCAAATAACGGATATCGACATCGTCGAGTCCGATTGAATCAACTTTAAGAGCATCGAGTGCTTTAATCGCGTCTTCATAAGAGACAGTGTCTCGATGTTGATAATTAGCAAAGTCTCTCACTCTTCTAAATAATCGGTTAGCGATACGAGGAGTTCCTCTACTACGTTTAGCAATTTCTATTTG
>Ga0256405_10007592_pt1 | contig 16155 bp, 12 predicted proteins | sample RumenRJG_02DNA_FD_189096 | JGI IMG/M metagenome (GOLD analysis project Ga0256405, IMG submission 189096) | Bovine rumen microbial communities from Lethbridge, Alberta, Canada - RJG_02 | ecosystem: Host-associated > Mammals > Digestive system > Stomach > Rumen | place: Canada: Alberta...
ATTGCTACCCCGCGATGCCCCTCGACTTGCATGTGTTAAGCCTGCCGCTAGCGTTCATCCTGAGCCAGGATCAAACTCTTCTTTGTATCTTATCTCGCTTCCCCTGATCCGGCATCCTTCATTCCTTATAGGAATCAACGCTCTCGATTCTTTCTCGGTACTTGCTTGTACTAATCCTTCATTATTTTCAATGAACTTACCCGTTCCAATTCAAACGGGCTGCAAAGTTAACCACTTTTTCTTTTCCGGCAAATTTTTTCTACGATTTTTTCTAAAATATAGTATAAATTTGCTGTCATGAAAAAAGAAGCAGACATAACCGAATTGGAAAAAGGCACTAAGGCCCCAAGCCTATGGGATATGTTCCTGGTTTTCTCCAAGATCGGCGCATTCACGATTGGCGGAGGATATGCAATGATTCCCCTCATAAGAGATGAACTGGTAAAGAGAGGCTGGATTTCTGACGAAGAACTGCCAGACATCATAGCCCTCGCTCAGAGTGCGCCTGGCGTCCTGGCAGTGAACATGTCGATTTTCTCCGGTTACAGGATGCGCGGAGTTAAAGGCAGCATAGCCGCAACCATCGGGTCAGCGCTGCCTTCTTTCATCTCGATATTGCTCATAGCCATGATTTTCACTGGTTATCAGGACAACCCGACAGTAATCAGGATATTCAAAGGCATCAGGCCGGTCGTGGTCTCGCTAATTCTCGTGCCAATGATCAATATGGCGAAGAAAGGGAATAAGACCTGGTGGGCATGGCTCATATCTGCCGCCACGCTATTCATGGTGGCGTTCCTTGGATATTCGCCTATCTATATTTTGTTGGTCCTGATTGTTGCAGCCTTTGCTGTAGCTACCATTAAAGAAAGGAAGAGAAATGATTGAAGCTGAACTATTCCTACAATTATTCTGGGTATTTTTCATCATAGGCCTTTTCACTTTCGGTGGTGGCTATGCAATGCTCTCCCTCATTCAGACGCAAGTCGTAGTCACGCATCAGTGGCTCACGGAAAGCGCCTTCACAGACATCGTAGCCATATCTCAGATGACCCCGGGGCCGGTCGGAGTGAATTGCGCGACTTACGTAGGATACGAAGTGCTAAGAGGCGCAGGCGCTAGCAATCTGGTGGCCATCCTAGGCTCTGCCACAGCGACATTGGCAGTCATCCTGCCATCGTTCCTGATAGTGCTCACGATAGTGAAATTCTACACGAAGTTCAAGAATAATAAGAAGTTCGAGACAGTGATGTCCTGGCTGCGCCCTGCCGTAGTCGGACTGATCGGTGCAGCAGCCCTCATCCTCATATTCAATGTAAGCTGGTCTGGCATGCCTTTATTTTCTCATGCAGGCTTTTCCGTCATCCATGAAAATTTCTGCGATTGGAAGAGCTGGGTGCTCTTCGCAGCCGCCGTCATGGTTTCGCTATTTTCCAAAGTCAACCCTATATTAATAATAATAGGTGGCGGCATTGCAGGCTTCCTGCTCTATTAACCTTGGGAATACGGAAGGTTTTTGTTAATTTAGAGGCTTCATAAGAATATTTGATTATATATCCATGAATATGAAAAAGATATTTCTATCTATGGCGATTATTTCGCTGTTCCTCCCCCTCTCGCTGAGAGCGAAGAGCGAAGAGGTTAAAATCAACGTAATCCCTTATCCACAGAGCGTCACTATGGGCAATGGCACATTTAAGTCTGCGGGCGCTAATTTCAACTGCGACCAGGCTATTGGTTCCGAAAGCCAGAGAGTCATCAAGGAGCTAGCAGACAAGATTACGCTAATAAGCGGGAAAACCTGCTCTTTTGCAACTCCGGTAGGGCTAACCCCTTCGATTGCGCAAGGAAAGATGAAAGGCTTCATATTCTTAAAGAATGCCTCATACGGTCCCGAAGAATACTCGATAGACATCACCAAGAAAAAATGCATAGTGCAGGCTAATGGGTACAATGGCTTTCTGTATGCAGTCATGACATTGAAGCAGTTGATGCCTGTCGCCATATTCAGTGACGACCTGGATCCTAATCAGGCTTTCCTGATGCCATGCGTCAGCATTAAAGACAGTCCTAGGTTCGCCTACAGGGGTTTCATGCTGGACTGCGCCAGGCATTTCTTCTCGGTAGAAGAAGTTAAGAAGTGCCTCGATGTCATGGCCCTATATAAAATCAACCGCTTGCACTGGCACCTTACTGATGACCAGGGCTGGAGAGTTGAAATCAAAAAATTTCCTCGCCTGACTGAGGTGGGTGCCTACAGAAACGGCACCATGATTGGGAAAGATTGGAAAAGCAATGATGGGAAGCGTTACGGCGGTTATTATACTCAGGCTCAGCTTAGAGATGTCGTGGCTTATGCACAAAAACTTGGAATAACGATCATTCCAGAAATAGACCTTCCTGGCCACATGGTAGCAGCGCTTGCGGCTTATCCGAACCTCGGATGCACTGGCGGACCATATGAGGTAAGCACCAAATGGGGCATCATGGATCAAGTACTCTGTCCTGGCAAAGAGGATATGTTCACTTTCCTCGAAGGAGTATTTACAGAGCTGATGGACATATTCCCTTCTGAATATATTCACATCGGCGGCGACGAGTGCCCTAAGACAGAATGGGAGAAATGCCCTGCCTGCCAGGCAAAAATCAAGGAGCTTGGCCTGAAGGCTACGAAAGACCACACGGCAGAGCAGTACCTTCAGAATTATGTGACTGCCAGGATGCAGAAATTCCTGAACGATCATGGCAGGAAGATCATCGGCTGGGACGAGATTCTCGAGGGGGATTTAGCTGAAGGAGCGACCGTAATGTCCTGGAGAGGCGTCAAAGGAGGAATCGAGGCCTCAAAACGTGGTTTCGACGTGGTCATGTCTCCGAATTCCTACCTGTATTTCGATTACTACCAGAGCCAGAATCTAGACAAGGAACCTCTTGCGATTGGCGGCGACCTTCCGATCGAGAAAGTCTATGGCTACGAGCCTTTTGAAGGAATGGATGCCTCTCAGCAGAAGCACATTCTGGGCGTGCAGGCAAATCTTTGGACTGAATATATCGCCACGCCTTCTCACCTGGAGTACATGATGCTCCCTAGGATGCTGGCGCTCAGCGAGATCCAGTGGTGCAAGCCAGAGGACAAGAACTTCGACCGCTTCATGACATCATTCAAAGCCGAATCCGCCAGAATACTCGACACCCTCGGCTACAGCTACCGCAAACCGGAATAACGGATATCGCAATATACCCAAAGAGCCGCTGCAGATTGCTACAGCGGCTCTTTTGATATTCAAAACAAGGATTACCTGTTCTCGGCGGCTTCAACGGCCTTGAAGTAACGGTAAGAATTTACTTTCAGCTCGCCAGCAGCAGGATCGTCCAGGACGAGAATGCCATCCGGATGAAGCTGGAGAGCAGACAAAGTAACATAGTGGCTCACAGGACCTTCGACGGCAGCCTGGACGGCACGGGCTTTCTTACTGCCAAAAGCAAGGATCAGCACTTCGCGCGAACCACAAACAGTCGCCACGCCAACAGACATGGCCTGCTTAGGAACCTTGTTAGGATCATTGTCGAAGAAGCGAGAATTAACTTCGAGCGTGTCCTGGGTCAGAGTCATGACGCGAGTGCGTGAATTCAATGAAGAAAATGGCTCATTGAATGCAAGATGCCCATCCTCGCCAACTCCGCCAAGGAACAGGTCTATTCCACCAGCCTCAACGATGGCAGCCTCATAATCCTCGCACTCTTTCTTAAGGTCAGGAGCATTCCCGTTCAAGATGTGAATGTTTCCTGCCGGAATGTCGATCTTGTCGAACAGATTCTTGTGCATGAAGCTATGATAGCTCTCAGGATGGCTTTCTGGCAATCCAACATATTCATCCATATTGAAGGTTACGACGTTCTTGAATGAAACCTCGCCGGCAGCGCACATCCTGGCCAGCTCGGCATATACGTCCAAAGGAGTGGAACCAGTTGGAAGACCAAGCACGAAAGGCTTGTCTGTATTTTCCGCCTTGGCCTTTATGGCAGCGGCAATGTGATGGGCAGCCCAGATGGAACCGTCTTTCTTTGTGTCTCTAATAATGACTTTCATGATTATGATATATTAATATATTAACAAAGTTTAAGGAATACTTCAATTGCCTGATACTCAGCCATTCCCAGCTCATCGTAGAGCTTAGCCGTATTCTGCGTGCGTTCTTCGGCTCTCTGCCAGAACTCGCGAGAGTCATCGCCTGGGAAAGGAACGATGTCCTTCTGAGAAAGATGCCTGAATATTGCGTGGCGCTTCTCGATGAGCTCACCAGGGCTGAGAGGAACAGCCATATCTACGCGATCCAGCTCCCACTCCATCCATGCCCCTCTAAAGAGCCAGATGTTCGTGCTGTTCAGCCAAGATTCACCTTCCTCTTTCAATTGGTCGATAGCTTCCAGGGCTGCCTCTGTGCAGACTCTATGAGTTCCGTGAGGATCAGCCAAGTCGCCAGCCATGTAAATCTGATCTGGGCGAATATCGATGATAAGTTTCTTTATGATGTCTATATCCGTCTGAGTCCTAGGGAATTTCGTAACACCGCCAGACTCATAGAATGGAAGGTTCAGGAAATGCACATGTGATTCCTGAAGCCCGAAACTTCTGTCGGCTCCGCGAGCCTCGCTCCGACGGATCGCAGCCTTTATGGCAAGAAGAGCTTTTGGCTCCGGCTCGCCTGGCTTTTTGGAGTCAATGATTTTCTTTACCTCATCGAAATGATCCCCGTAGCCCAGCTGGTACACAGCATCCATATGCTGCAACACTACGTCATCGTGCACGGCCAAGTCGCCAGAAGTCTCGTAAGCCACGTGAACGTCATGTCCTTGATGCACGAGGCGGATGAATGTGCCGCCCATTGAGATGACGTCGTCATCCGGGTGCGGAGAGAAAATCAGGACTTTCTTAGGGAACGGCTCTGATCTCACGGGCCTTGTGGTATCGTCAGCATTAGGTTTTCCACCTGGCCATCCTGTTATGGTGTGCTGGAGATCGTTGAACACGTCAATGTTTATCTTATCGAAAGGTCCTTTCAGTTCAAGCAGCTCACCAAGGAAATTCTCAAGATAATCCTGCTGAGTAAGTTTGAGGATAGGCTTATGCACTTGCTGGCACAGCCATACCACGGCTTTACGGATGAATTTCGGAGTCCAGTCGCAAGGACCCACTTTCCAAGGAGAAACCACCCTGGTGAGCATGGACGCAGCCGTCTCGTCTACATAAAATGTAATGTTATCGTGCTTCTGAAGATAACTTGCAGGACAATTAGAGTTTATCTCGCCTTCTACGACATTCTTAACAACCTGAGCCTTAGACTCGCCCCAAGCCATAAGGATGATTCGTTTAGCGCTCATCATCGTATCTATGCCAAACGTGATGGCGGCGCGAGGCGTCTCGTCGATGTTTCCGTTGAAATTACGAGCCTGCCTCTTGCGAGCATTGTACGAAAGCAATACTGTCCTTGTGCGGCTCTTCTCGGATGTGCCAGCATCGTTGAAACCGATCTGGCCAGCCTCCCCTACGCCGATAACGAGCAGATCCAGGCCGCGAGCCTCTTTATCCAGCTCGGCGCAATAATCGGAAACCTTGTCCTGTGACACACTGCCATCAGGAATGTGGATGTTCTCTTTCTTGAAGTCTACCTTGTCCAGGAAAGACTCATGCAAGCGCCTATTCCTGCTCTGAGCAAAATTCTCAGGTATCTGATAATACTCGTCGATGGTATAAGCCTCGACATTCTGGAACGACACTTCCCCTTTCTTGTATTTTTCTGCAAGAAGAGAATATAGAGAGACAGGCGTGACGCCTGTAGTGAGGCCGAGCTTGAAATTTCTCGGCAGGCCAGACTTCTGATGGTCGCCAATGGCCTTCACGATGATGTCGGCGATTTTCTCGCTGGCTTTCACGGAATCATCGTAGATTTCCGTAGTGATCTTCTCATAAGCGTGCAGTATCCCCTTAGGAATTCCCTGCTCCTTAAGACCACCGTCTTTCGGTAGAGTGAAATGTTTCATGATGCTTCGTGTTTCGTTAAATATTATGATAAATTTCGTTGCTCTAAATCGAGCCAAAAGCAAATATTTAACAAATATACTTAGAATATTCCAGAAATTGTCTATTTTTGCATAGCAAGTTCAGTCTATTATTGCCCGAGTGGCGGAATTGGTAGACGCGTTGGACTCAAAATCCAATGTCCTTTAAAGATGTGCCGGTTCGAGCCCGGCCCCGGGCACCAGACCGGAATCTTTCGATATTTTCGAGGATTCCGGTTTTTTATTCCCCCTTAAGTGCTTCGTTGGACCAAATCCCCTCTACATGGTACCTCTCGTTCATCCTGAGACAAATGCATGAAGCGCAGTCCGGATGCTTTTGCAGCACGACCATATAATTACGACCCGGAAGGACTTGTCCGTGCAAATAGTGGGCTGGGTGCCATTCATTGCAGTGCTGTGTAATGAGGCCATGCCTGCCCAGGGGCGCTTTCAGAAGCGGGGCTGGGCATGCCTTTATGTTGTGCAGTGATTTCTGACGCAAACACGCCTGCCCGCTAATTGTAAACGTAGGAACAGAATCCTAGAAGAGAGGTTGTGATTATTCACAATCGTAGGCACGGTGACATTCATGACAAGCGCCGAGGAGACTATCCCCATTGCCAACCCCCGTTCTGTGAACCGGGTGGGCGACGCAGTCCTTCACTACAAGCCAGCCGGTGGCACTATACCGTCGCCCATAAATTCTCGTCCTTCTGGGCGAGGACTTGGATTATACTTTCCAACCGCATCAACCATATCAACCACAGCCTTGCCGACGGACCCGCATTTCACGATGACGGGAAAACGTGTTCATCCTTCTCGCAGGGACGTGTATAATCCCGATGCAGAACCTGTCCCGGAGCATATCGAAAATTTGCCAGTCTTGAAAGACTTAGCATCTTTAACAAGACTTAAAATCTTTATAATGAAACAGAAAGGAGTTTTTCGGGCATCCGGTTCGATAAAACCTCGTCTACTGGCACAACCTCTATCTGACTTTGCCAGGGGAAGTCTTTTCGTTTCTTTGGAAAATTATTATTTTTGTAGGGATTAGAATAAACGAATATGTTCAAGCGCGTTCTATTGAAACTCAGCGGCGAGAGCCTGGGCGGGCCGGAAGGCAGGGGCCTGGACACCGAGTGTCTGAAAAAATATTCAAGGGAGATAGCGCAGGCTGCGAAGGCAGGACTGCAGATAGCAATCGTCAATGGCGGAGGCAACATATTCAGAGGCCTCCAGGGACTGGAAAAAGGATTCGACAGAGTTGACGGGGATCGGATGGGCATGCTGGCGACGGTCATCAACTCCCTTGCGCTCAAACAGTTCATTAAGGATGAAGGGATAAGCGCAGAGGTGTTCTCCGCAACGCCGATGGAGCCATTCGCAAGATATTACAATCGAGACAATGCAGTAAAGGTGCTGGAAGAAGGCGGCGTGGCGCTAATCTGCGGGGGCACAGGCAATCCATTCTTCACGACCGACTCCGGTGCGGCATTGAGAGCATTGGAAATCAAGGCTGATGTCGTACTGAAAGGCACGCGCGTTGACGGGGTTTACACTGCCGACCCAGAAAAAGACCCGAGCGCAACGAAATATGACGAGCTGACCTTCGACGAAGCCATGAGCAAGCACCTCAGGGTTCTGGACCAGACAGCTTTCGCGCTTTGCAATGACGGGAACATGCCACTGATAGTATTCGACATAAATGTGGAAGGGAACCTCATGAAGCTGGCGAGTGGGGAGAAGGCTGGCACGCTGGTGCACAAATAGGATAATCATTACAAAAATTCAATAATTATGTTGACTGACAAAGCAAAAGAGATAGTAGCTGAAGCCAAATCGAAAATGGCTGATGCCTTGAAATTTCTCGAAGAAGACTTGAAGACATACAGGGTTGGCAAAGCTAATCCTTCTATTCTGAACAACGTGACCGTAGACTACTACGGCACACAGACTCCTATCCCTCAGGTAGCCTCAGTCACTACGCCTGACGCTAAGACTATCGCCATCCAGCCTTGGGAAAAAAGCATGCTGCAGCCTATCGAGAAAGCGATTCTGGTTGCCAACCTAGGCTTCACCCCAATGAACAACGGGGAAATCATCCGCTGCCCTATCCCACCTCTCACGGAAGAAAGGCGCAAAGAACTCATCAAGAAGGCAAAAGCAGCTGGCGAGAATGGCAAAATCGTAATCCGCAATGCCCGCAGGGATGCCGTGGATGCCCTGAAGAAGGCCGAAAAAGCCGGACTGTTCTCTGAAGACGTGCAAGGCGAGGGCGAAGACGAGGTTCAGAAATTGACCGATGAGAAAGTCAAAGAAGTCGATACTCTCATCTCCGCCAAGGAAAAAGAAATAATGACAGTTTAGTTGCATCTTAAGATTATTTGACTAACTTTGCCACTACTATGTACAGCGCGCGATTTTACGCATACGGTTATTCTTACTTCTATTACCAGCAGAGGTGATGGCCGGACTCTCGTGTGCGCAAAGTATTCAAGTTAGGAAAATGAATATATGCCGTCCGGTGATGCCGGGCGGCTTTTTTAATGAAACGAACTTAATATGACAAAGAAAGTCGCAGTGCAAGGGTACAGAGGCTGCTTCCACGAAGAAGCCGCCCGGAAATTCTACTCTTGCAGGAAACAGGAAATCAGCATCGTGGAATGCCCCACGTTCCAGATGGTTTTTCAGGCGATGAGAGATGGCGCGGCAGATGCCGGGATAATGGCAATCGAGAACACCACTTCCGGAGGGCTGCTGCCTAATTTTGAGCTGCTCAGGGGAAGCGATTTCAAGATAAAGGGAGAAATATACATTCCTATTCACCAAAACCTCATGGCCCTGAAAGGGCAGAAATTAGAGGACATAAAAGAAGTACGGACACATTACATGGCCATAAACCAGACAAGGCCTTTCTTCGAGGCCAACTGCCCCTGGATAAAGATGGTAGAAACTGAAGATACTGCGAAAAGCGCCACCGAAGTCGCTCGGAAAGGGCTGAAGGGCGTAGGAGCAGTAGCATCTGAATTGGCAGCGGAAGAGAACGGCCTGGAAATACTCGCTCACGGAATCGAGACCTACAAGCAGAACTTCACCCGCTTCCTCATATTCGACGACGAAATTTACAACAGCAGGTCCGCCATCGACAAATCCAGCCTCTGCTTCACCCTTCCTCACAAGCCAGGCTCGCTTGCACAAGTGCTCACGATCTTATCTTTCTACGAGATGAACCTTACAAGGATACAGTCCCTGCCAATCCCAGGACACGAATGGGAATATTTTTTCTATGTGGACATCTGCTTCGCCAGCTATGACCGCTATCGCCAGGCACTGAAGGCGGTGAAACCCCTCATGGAAGGGCTTACGGTGCTAGGGGAATACCCAAGCCATAAAGTTTTATGAATATATTGCATTAAGCCATGATTGTACAACCTGCAAATAGGACCAGCTCGGTCCGCGAATATTATTTCTCTTGGAAAAACAAGGAGCTGTCTCGGCTAAATGCCGACAGAAAGGCCCGCGGAGAAGATCCCATCATCAATTTAGGAATAGGCGCTCCTGACAGGATGCCTCCGATGCCTGCGATAAACGAACTCGCGAGCACTGCACGGCAACCCGGGAATCACGCATACCAAAATTACTACGGCTTGCCAGAACTGCGAAAAGCCTACGCAGACTGGTATGCGAAGTGGTACGGCGTGGAGCTGGACCAAGTCAATGGCGTTCAGCCTCTCGTAGGCTCGAAAGAAGGCATTTTGCTCACTTCCATGGCCTTCGTGAATCCAGGCGACAAGGTGCTTGTTCCAGACCCTGGCTACCCTACCTACACGTCGGCCTCCAGGCTGGTTGATGCCCAGATAATGAATTACGACCTAACCGAAGAGAATAACTGGATGCCAGACTTCGATGCCATTGAGAAGATGGACCTTGACGGAGTTAAGATAATGTGGGTTAATTACCCTCACATGCCGACTGGCGCGAAAGCCACTCCGGAGCTATTCCAGAGGCTGGTAGATTTCGGGCTGAGGCATAAAATATTGATAGTGAACGATAATCCATATTCATTCATACTGACGGAGCGGCAACTTTCCATCTTGTCCGCGAAAGGTGCGATGGAATGCTGCCTGGAGCTGAATTCGCTCAGCAAAGCGCACAACATGAGCGGCTGGCGAATCGGAATGGTCGGTGGCTCTCCAGAAATGGTGGACCAAGTGCGTAAAGTTAAGAGCCAGATGGATTCCGGAATGTTCAAGCCTCTGCAGCTGGCCGCAGTCCAAGCACTCAGCCAGGGCGAAGACTGGTTCAGGGAGCTCAATGCGGAATATTCAAAAAGGCAGGTGGCAGCTGGTAGAATCATGGACCTCCTCGAAGCACGCTACGACAAAAATTCTGCAGGCCTGTTCCTTTGGGGCAAGGTCAAGGCAGAAACGCAGGCGGCGAATGGCATGACGGCTGGCGAGACTTTGTCGGAAAAGCTGCTGCATGAGGCAGGGGTTTTCGTCACCCCAGGCTACATATTCGGAAAGAATGGAAATGATTATATTCGCATTTCCCTTTGCGCCCCCGTGCCAACGTTGGAGAAGGCGTATGAGAAGATTAAAGGAATATTATAGGTCCTGACGAAAATCAGGATCCGATAAAAGAGAATTATGACGATAGGGATAATAGGATTGGGGCTCATCGGTGGCTCGATGGGCATTGACCTGAAAAGAAGAGGCTTCGCAGACAAAGTTCTTGGAGTCGAGACGGACAAGGTCGGAGCCGAGGCAGCTCTGCGCATGGGGCTGTCGGATGAGATAACGTCCTTCGAGGACTGCGTGAAGCGAAGCGACATCGTGATAGTGGCCGTGCCAGTAGGCACGGCAGTCAAGATGCTGCCGCAGGCATTGGATATATTCAGAGAACAACCGGAGAAGAAGCAAATCGTGATTGATACCTGCTCCACAAAGTCCAAAGTCACGCAATGCGTCAGATATCATCCTCTGCGAGGCAGATTCGTCGCCACTCACCCGATGGCAGGCACCGAATATTCCGGCCCTTGGGCAGCCGAGCCGAACCTTTTCGATGGCAGAGCCTGCATATTCGCAGATGCCGAAGACTCCGACCCTGCCGCTCTCGCCACCATAGAAAAGCTGTACGACACGCTGAACATGAGGCCGATATACATGAATTCGGACCAGCATGACGTGCATACAGCCTACGTGTCGCACATATCGCACGTGACGTCATTCGCTCTTGCCCTCACGGTGCTCGAAAAGGAAAAAGACGAGAAACATATATTCGACTTGGCCTCCGGTGGGTTTTCATCTACCGTGCGCCTGGCCAAGAGTTCTGCAGACATGTGGGTGCCGATCCTCTCTCAGAACAGAGACAACGTGCTGCATGTAATTGACACATATCTGAGCAAGATGCAGGAATTCCGAGATGCCATTGCAGACTACGATGAAGCTAAAATCGCTGGACTGATACACGAGGCAAATAAAATAAAGAAAATATTAAGATAATATGGAACGAACATTAGACACCATCCCAGTATCGCAATGGGGGTTTTTCGACGAGACCATTCCCCCTCTCGTCATAGCAGGCCCTTGTAGCGCAGAGTCCGAGCTGCAAGTGATGATGACTGCGAAAGGCCTGCACGAATTCGGGATTCACGTTTACAGGGCAGGAATATGGAAACCCCGCACGCATCCAGGCTCATTTGAAGGCGTAGGTTCCAAAGGCCTGAAATGGCTTCAGAAAGTCAAGAATGAATATGGGATGAAAGTCTGCACCGAAGTTGCAAACGAAAAACATGTCTACGAATGTCTTAAGTACGGCATAGACATGGTCTGGATAGGGGCTCGGACCACCGCCAACCCTTTCCTGGTGCAGGAGATAGCCGATGCCCTGCACGACACCGATATTCCGGTGCTGGTGAAGAATCCTGTCAGTCCGGATCTCGACCTTTGGATAGGGGCCTTGGAAAGACTTAATGCAGCCGGAATCAGAAAGCTAGGAGTCATTCACCGAGGCTTCACTCCTTTACAGAAAATACCTTACCGGAACGAACCCGGCTGGGGAATTGCGGTAGAGCTGCGCACCCGCTTCCCTGAAATTCCATTCTTTGCCGACCCGAGCCACATGGGCGGTTCCAGGAAATACCTGCAAGAACTGTCGCAGAGAGCCATGGACCTGGGGCTGGACGGCCTTATGATAGAGTCTCACTGCGATCCGTCCTGCGCCCTGAGTGATGCAAAGCAGCAGCTGATACCGGATGAGCTACGCACGCTTCTGGAGAGCCTGAAGGTCCGCCAGAAGGCCATAGATGATGCAGATTACCAGAAATCCATGCTGAACCTGCGCACCCAGATAGACATCATAGACGAAAACCTGCTTCTTGAGCTGAAATCCAGGATGGACATATCCCGCCGAATAGGAGAGTTCAAGAAAGAGCACAACATCGCCATCGTGCAAGCTTCCAGATGGGAGAGCATCCTGAAATCAATGATCGATAAAGGCCGTGAGTACGCCCTCCCTGAAGATTTCATCACAGAAGTGTTCAATGCAATACACAAAGCCTCAGTCGCGGCGCAAAACAATATCCTTGCGCAAGACTACGATAAAGAACAGCTTTAAAATGAACTTTATGATGACACGCCGATTCATGATCCTTGCGGCACTGATAGCAATGACATCCTGCGCCGAGAAAGAACTCGATATGAAAGACGTGGCCGAGACGCATAACGACACGGAAGAGGAAGAATACCTCCCCGGAGTCGCTGTGGTGCAATTCGACGATGAGCTGACAAGTCTTGTCGAGGAAGACCTGGGCAACGGGAAATTAGCGACGCGGTCCATGGGCCTTAATCAGGCGCTTGACGAACTGGGCATAACCTCCATGCGAAGACTTTTCCCGTACGCCGGAGAATACGAGCCTAGAACTCGCAAAGAAGGGCTCCACAAATGGTACATAGTTGAATATTCAGAAAAAATCAGCCCAACTAGAGCTGAAAACGAGTTCAACTCCATCCAGGGAATCAGCAGCTTCCAGAAAAAGCGTAAAATCAAGCCCACATCCTTCAATGACCCTCAATTGTCTTTCCAGTGGGGATTCATAAACAGCTCCACTCCATCTGCGGACATTAACGTGGAGCCGGTCTGGAATTATTATACTACCGGAAACCCAAACGTTGCAGTCGCAGTCGTAGATGCAGGCATTCAGCTAGACCATCCAGACCTGGCAGGCAACGTTGCAGAGGCTTCGCTGCACTATGACTCGATCACCGGCACCAGCGGCACCTCTCAAATCGTCGCCGGATTGCACGGCACGCACGTAGCTGGCACGATTGCAGCCGTGAACAACAACGGAACGGGTGTGTGCGGAGTCGCCGGAGGCAATTATGCGAAGGGCATGCCTGGAGTGAAACTGATATCGTGTCAGATTTTCAAGACAAACGGAGACAAAACAGTGTCGGGAAGCACTGCCGCAGCCATCAAATGGGGAGCTGACCATGGAGCGGTGATATGCCAGAACAGCTGGGCGTACGATTTCGATTATAACAACGACGGAGTCCTGACCGGGGGCGAACTCTCAGCCGCATTAGCCGCAAAAATCGACTACTCCGACAAACTTGCGGTAGATTATTTCATAAAATACGCCGGATGTGACAATGAAGGAAACCAGCTGCCAAATTCGCCGATGAAAGGGGGCGTGGTCATATTCGCTGCCGGAAATGAAAACATTACTAATGGCGCTCCGGCGAATTACGAGCCTATCGTAGCCGTAGGGGCTATGGCGAGCAATGGCAAGAAAGCTTCCTATTCCAATTATGGGGATTTCGTAGACATAGCAGCTCCTGGCACCAATGTCTACAGCACCTTTTCCAATGGAGGATACGGCTACATGAGCGGCACCTCGATGGCTTGCCCTCACGTGAGCGGAGTGGCGGCCCTCGTAGTCTCTGCTTGCGGAGGCCAGGGCTTCACCAACGACATGTTGAAAGATAAGCTTCTGAACAGTTCGAACAAGGACGTTACTGCCGGACAGAACATAAATGGACTTGTCGATGCACTAGGCGCCATCACATACGGAAACGAGGCTGCGCCTTCGTCCGTCACGGACCTGGAAGGAAAGGTTTCTGCAAACACCATGACTCTGTCCTGGGCAGTCCCGGCGGACACGCTGGGGCTGCCGGCATACGGCTACCAGATAATTTTCAGCACTAACAAAGCCGCAGTCGAAGCTGCGGAACCGAACTCCCTGAATGGAGCCAGTTCCGTGAAGTTCGAAAAAATGGCTGCGGCGGGGGACACTGTCAAAGCCAGAATAGACACTTTGCGTTTCTCGACGACCTACCATCTGAAAGTTTATTCGTATTCATATAATAAGGTATATTCTTCCTCAGCCTCAGAAATAATCAGTTTTACCACCAAGGAGAATAATCCTCCGGTCATCCAGACATCATATCCCAATCCATTGAAAGTCAAAAGTTCCGAGACAGTGACCGTCCCTTTCTCCATTTACGATCCTGATGGACACTCCCTGAGCATTTCCTACAAGAAAGGCTCCGTGGCAGACAGTTTCAACGCCAATGCCGTCAAGATATCCGGTACTGCAGGGGAACCCGGAACCTACACCGTCGCAATTACTGCGACCGACAAATATGGAGCGAAGACATCCTACGACTTTTCATACACAATTTTGGAAAACCATCCGCCCGTGGCATTGAAGGATCCGGACAATGTGCTTCTTAGCTCGATAGGGCAAGGTTTTCATTTCGACATAAGCAAATGTCTCAGCGACCCCGACGAGGAGCAGCTGACCTATTCAGCCACATATTCCAGAAAAGGCATATTTTCCGAGAGCATCGCCGGTAATTCTTTCTCCGGCACATCTCTCGATTATGGAATCACTCAGGTGACGATAACCGGCACGGATGCGAAGGGGAAAACCGCACAAGTCACATTCGTCGTGCTAGTAAGGGACCCGAAATACGAATATGCCCTTTATCCGAACCCGGTGGATAAGATTCTGAATGTTGCGACGGGTGAGCAAACTGAAGAAGTCTCCTTGAAAATAAACGCTCAGGCCGGGGGCGAAGTCTATAACGGGACTTTCCAGGCCAGCGCATTCCATCCAGCCGAAATCGACTTAAGCAGCCTGGCTCCGGGGAAATATGTGGTCAGGCTTTCATTCGGATCTAAAGAATTTGTTCAAAATATAATAAAACGATGAAAATTAATAAATTAATATACACGCTAGCTCTCTGCCTGTCTGTGCCGGCATTGAATATTTCCGCGAAAGACACAGAGGCATTGCCTTTCATCAGAATCGTACGCGACCCCGCATCCGGAGCCATGGGTTTCGCCGGGGTTGCATCATCTTCCTCGATAGCATATTCCTCATTCAACAATCCGGCGATGATTCCATTTTTCGACAAGACGGGAGACATTGCGTTCTCCTATCAGAACTGGGCGCCGGATGGAGTGAAGTCCTCGAATTTCAACCTTGGAGCCGGCTTCAAGCTGTTTGACGGCAGGCTTGGGTTCGGATTCGGAGGCGCTTTCCAGAACGGCGAGAAATACGACACATTCAACGAAGCCGGGGTCATGACTGGCTCTTACACGCCTAACGACATGCAGATAAATTTAGGAGCATCTTCGCTCATAACTAAAAATTTCTCGTTCGGAATAAATCTGCGTTATGCCAGACAGTCATTGAGCCACGACAACGCTTCATATGAAACTGTGGCTACAGACATGTTCATAGCCTACAGGCTGAATGAATTCAATTTCACTGCGGGACTCTCTTCGCTCGGCTCCTCAGTGAAATCTGCGTCTGATGAAGATTTCACCATTCCTACGTCAGCCACCCTCGGTGCCGAATGGCACAGGACGCTTACCAAGGAGCATGGCATCAAGGCTGTCGCCGATTTCGATTATTTCTTCAGCGGCAGCGTGACGGCAGGCCTGGGAGCGCAATATTCATGGAAAGACATGATATTCATTCGCACAGGCTACCATTTCGGTTCGGACAAGGCCGTGCTGCCATCGTTCCTGACCCTTGGCGGAGGAATAAAGCACAAAAGGATCCGTCTCGACGCCGCCTGGCTG
>Ga0256405_10007593_pt1 | contig 16155 bp, 12 predicted proteins | sample RumenRJG_02DNA_FD_189096 | JGI IMG/M metagenome (GOLD analysis project Ga0256405, IMG submission 189096) | Bovine rumen microbial communities from Lethbridge, Alberta, Canada - RJG_02 | ecosystem: Host-associated > Mammals > Digestive system > Stomach > Rumen | place: Canada: Alberta...
TCCCGAAGTCAATGACGATTTCGATTTTAAGAAAGCGGCCAAAGAATTCATTGAACTCACGGGCTGTAGCCTGCCACAGACCACAGTGCTGGGGACGGTGAATGAGTGCATTGACCAGAATGCCATCATTGTAGGGGCTTCTGGCAGCCTGCCCGGTGACCTGCAGCGCGTCTGGCGCGCCAAATCCGTAGGCAGCTATCATGTGGAATATGGTTTTTCCTGCATGGGGTACGAGGTGAACGCTGCCTTGGGCGTAAAGATGGCCGAACCAGAGCGGGAGGTCTATGCGTTGGTGGGAGACTATGCTTATATGATGCTCCATTCGGAGCTCCCCGCCTCCATTGCCGAGCACAAGAAAATCAACGTGATTCTCTTTGATAATATGAGTGGTGGCTGCATTAACAATTTGGAGGTGGGGCATGGCCAGGGCAGTTATGGCACGGAGTTCCGGGCTAGAAATGAATCTACCGGAAAATTGGATGGCGCTCTTATGCCTATTGATTTTGCCATGAATGCCCGTTCTTATGGCTGTGTAGCGTATACTGTTCATACCGTTCAGGAACTAAAGGACGCTATTGAAGATGCCAAGAAACAGACAGTGTCCACTCTTATAGATGTGAAGGTATTGCCTAAGACCATGGTGCATGGCTATGGTGATTGGTGGCGGGTTGGTGTAGCTCAAGTGTCAGAGAATGACAAGGTTAATGCGTGCTACGAGAACGTTATGAAACCGCATTATGAAGCGGCGAGAAAATATTGATGCATATATTGGGAGGTAATCATTATGTCAAAAATTCAGTTGGGTATTGCACCGATCGCATGGACAAATGACGATATGCCGGACCTGGGCAAGGAAAATACCTTTGAGCAGTGCGTCAGCGAAATGGCACTGGCTGGTTTCACAGGCTGTGAAGTGGGCGGCAGATATCCGCGAGACACGGCAGTGCTGCAAAAAGCCTTGGAATTGCGGGGCATGCGTATTGCCAGTGCCTGGTTTAGCTCGTTCCTGCTGACCCAGCCCTATGAACAGGTGGAAAAGGACTTTATTGCCCATTGTTCCTTCCTGAAAAAAATGGGAGCGAAATTCTGTAACGTAGCTGAGCAGGGTAACAGCGTTCAGGGAAAATTGGATGTGCCGGTATTTGCTGGTAAGCCTGAAAATACTGCGGAACAGTGGAAGCTTTTGACCGAAGGATTGGACAAGCTGGGCAAGGTAGCTGCTGATATGGAGATGACTATGACCTACCATCATCATATGGGCACAGGTGTACAGACCGAAGCCGAAATTGATCGGCTGATGGAGAATACTAATCCGGACTATGTATGGCTTCTGTATGATACGGGTCACCTTGTCTGCTCTGGTGAGGATTATATGGGTATCCTCAAGAAATATATGTCCCGTATTCGTCATATTCATTTGAAGGATATCCGTATGGACATCCGCAATAGAGTTAAAGCTGAGAATATGAGCTTCCTGGATGGTGTACGTGCTGGGATGTTCACGGTACCTGGCGATGGTGATGTGGATTTTGCCCCTATCTTTGATTATGTCAATAAGAGCGATTATGATGGCTGGTATATTGTGGAAGCAGAGCAGGATCCGGCCAAGGCCAATCCGCTCGAATATGCTATTAAAGCACGTAAGTACATTCGTGAAAAGGCCCAGCTGTAATTTCTTATTCAGTTATCCCCTTACCTAATGATATAAATATGGCAAATGTCAGGCCCGGAAGAAAATCTTCCGGGCCTGACATTTTTATGTTTGCTTCCAGGTATTGCGGTATTTACCGGGGGGCATGCCTACCAGCCGGCTGAACACAGACTGAAAGTAATTGGAGTTGTTATAGCCACACTGCATGGCAATGTCGGTGACGCTTTGTTTGGTGGATAGCAGCAGATTCTGGGCTTCGGTTATGCGCAACTGGGTAATATACTGCATCGGGGACCCGCCTGTACACTCCTTGAAGATATGGGACATGTAGTAGGGACTGATATGCAGTTCCGCAGCAATCTGTGATAGGGAAAGCTCTTCCAGATAGTGGTTATCTAGATAGGCTTTGATATGTTGTCCCAAAGCGTAGGCCGAATCCTTATTCGTGCTGACAGTGTGATTGTACTGCTCCAAGGCTAGCAACAGGATGGCCTGTACCAGATGACTGCAGGCTTCCTGATGGAAGTTTGAAGAAGATTCAGCAATGATTTTTTTTATTTGCTGCAGAAGCTGGGCAATTAAGGGATAGGCGTGTCCGGTATTGATTATTGGTGCAGCTCCAGATGGGAGAAAATGTCCTTCCGGCAGTCCTGTCAGCTGCAGGTGCTTTAAGCCCAGTGCGGAGGCAAGTGTGGCAGGTGAATTGCTCTGGGGGGAGAAGGAGTGCAGACTGCCTTTATTGATAAGAATAATATCTCCCCGGGTCACCTGATGCTTTGTGTTGTGAATGGTGCAAGTACCGCTGCCTTTCATGATGAAGAGGATTTCTGCTTGCCCGCAGCAGTCGGCAGGCAGGGGAAGAGAACCGGAGGAAAGGCTGTAGAGATAGGATAGTTGAATAGGCTGCTCTGTGGCAAAAAGAGGATTTGTCATAGAGGTGAATGTAAGCATTGACATAATAAACTCCCTTTTCGTTCAAAATGATAGCAAGAATACATAAAATGAGCAAAAACAAAGCAAAATAATGGAGAGCAAAAGGAAAGAATTGTAATATAATAATCATCAAGGGTGATTAATGATTATGTTGTGGTTGAGTAGGACATAATTTACTCAATACTTACATAACCATTATACTAAAAAATCGCCAAAAAGCCAGCATTTTCAGAAAAGAAAAAGAATTCCTGGCAAAATTACTTGTTTTAGAGAAGGAGAGTGTTTTTATGTTCAAATGGTTCCTGACCAATCCGGATAAGCCGAGAATCCAGGATAAGGAAACGGTCAAGCGGATGTATCACTCAGCCCGGCTACAGGCTGTCACGGCGATGATTTTGGGGTACGGCATGTACTATGTGATGAGGATGACGCTGGGCGTGGCTAAAAAGCCGATGATTGAAGCAGGTTTTACGCCTACGGAATTAGGGGCTATGGGAGCCGGGATGATGGTAGCTATTGCCATCGGCAAATGTGCTAACGGCTTTATTGCTGACCACTGTAATATCAAGAAAATCGTGCCGCTGGGACTATTAGGGGCAGCGATTGTTAACGCTATATTGGGGTTCAGCAATGCCTATTGGGTGTTCTTGGTACTGTGGATTGTTAATGGTGTGTTCCAGTCCATGGGATCTGCACCCTGCATTGTCTCTCTGGCCCAATGGTTTTCCAAAAGCCAGTTGGCTACTTATTATGGGGTATTCAGTATTGCTCACTATGTAGGTGAAGGTGCTACTTACCTCGGAACGGCCATGATTATCGTAGCTTTGGGATGGCACGCTGCTTTCTTCCTGCCGGGGGTAGCCTGCATTGTGCTAGCCTTCATCATGTATCGCTTTATGCGTGATAGACCAGAGTCTTATGGCCTGCCTTCTGCCAACGAGTTTGAAGGTGAAATCGTTCAGGAAAAAAAGGAACAGGAAGTATCGACTAAAGAAGCACAGATGATGGTTATCAAAAATCCCTATGTCTGGTTGTTGGCAGCAGCTGCTATCTGCTTGGGTATCTCTCGTTATTCCATCAGCAGCTGGGGTGTTATTTTCCTGCAGGAGGCGAAAGGGCTTGATTTGGTTACCGCAGGCAGCATTATGTCACTGTCTCCGATTTTGGGCGGCGTAGGGTCCTTTTTCTCTGGTATTATTTCCGACAAGATTTTTAAATCGCGTCATTCCGTTACCACGATTGTCTTTGGTTTGGTTATGTTGGCAGGTATTATTGGTGTTTGCTTTGTTCCTGCCGGAAATACCATGCTGGCAGCAGCTTGCATTGCTGTATTTGGGTTTGGCTTGGGGGTAATCCTTTGCTTTGTGGGTGGTTTGCTGGCTGTTGATCTTTGCCCGCGTAAGGCGACCGGTGCGGCTATGGGGGTTATCGGTCTGTTGGCTTATGGTGGTGCAGCCTTGCAGGATATTGTAAATGGAATGTTGATGGATTCGGCTAAAGTGGTAGTGAATGGTGTGACTACTTATCAGTTTGGCACCATTACCACCTTCTGGATTGGCTCGGTGGTATTGATGACGCTGCTTATCGTTCCGACTCTCTGGGCCAAGAAGAATAAGGAAGAGGAAGTACACGAACATCATCACGCCGCAGCTTAAAGCAACAAAGGCCCAAATAATGGAGGCAGATATTTATGGAGCAACAGATAAAGATAAGCAATGGTCCTTACTTGATGGGGGTAGCCGCAACACATGTTTTGCTGGCTTGGGAAACAGAGAAGCCAGGCAGTTTCACGGTTTATTACAGCAGCGAAAGAGGAGAGCTGAAGACTGCGGCAGATTTTGACCGGGAAGCGCCCTGTCGGGAAAACGATGCGGGCTGCTGTCTCTACACAGCAAAACTTACGGAATTAGTTCCTGGAACACGGGTTGGTTATCGTATCTGCTGCCAAGAACGGGAAATCGTGCAGGGAAGTTTCTGTACACCAGAAGAGAATCCTGAGTCACTGCATATTCTCACTCTGTCCGATTCTCATCTCTTTAATGCCTCGGCGCAATTTGCCGAGGCTGTCAGACGGGAAAAGCCGGACTTTCTTATCCATGGAGGTGATATTCCTCCCGGAACGGGGTATCAGCATGAGCATTATGCGCGTCACTGGTTCCAAAAGATTCCTGATATCCTGCGGGAAGTTCCGGTTTATTATATTCCCGGCAATCATGATGATGGCCCGTTCTTCGATAGTTTCTTTGCCCGGCCGCAGTCTAAGATCCTCCATGCTATGCCAGATGGTCGCGTGTTTTCCTTTGCCATGGGGCCTGCTTTTTTTCTGTTTGCCGATAGTAATCCCTGGGGCTTATTGGAAATGAACGCGGTAAATTCCGGTGTGCAGCTGCCCGAAGAAGAGCGGAAGCACATTGCAGAAATTTTGTCTTGGCTGGAAGATGAGTTGCACAGTCCTCAGGCGCGTAATGCGAAGTGGCGAATATTGGTGGCGCATCATCCATATACGGATGCATTTAATAATAAATATCTGATTCCGTTGGCTGAGCGTTGCGGTGTGGAATTAGTAATTGGCGGTCATCTCCATTATTATGTGAAAGCCATTTCCAGTAACCCTGCCATTGGCGCAAAAACCGTTTACATCTGTCAAGGAAGTGCGCAGGATCCGGAGGCACTGCTGACACAGAGTGATGGTGAGAAGCGGATGCTGGAAGATTTTCCAGAAGTGACTGCCATGGGCAGAAATAATTATGGGGTATTGGATGTAACTCAGGACACCATTGTCTATAATCTCTATGGCTATACGCCTGGGGGCGGCAGTCAGTTGGTGGACAGTGTGCGTTTGGCACAGGAAATCCCTTCGGTGGAATATACCGATACGGAGTTGCGGCGGTTGGATAATAATGGTCATGTAGAAGTGCGTGTACAGGCGCATAATCCGGGGGCATCCGTGGCCGATGCGCGGGTGACTATACAGGACAATGGTGTTGAGCATGTTCTTAATCTTTTCGGCAATGAGGAGAGCAGCCAGTCCGTCCTCTTAGCACCTGGGGAAAAGCGGCATCTGTCAGCTATTTATCAGGCTTTGCAGCCAGGTGAACATGTGCTGGATGCAGGTGGCCAAACCCTCAAATTGACTGTATATGAACCTAGTCAGTTATCCTTTGCACATATGCAGATTCATACAGGGAGTGGTGAGGGAGCCGATTGCGTAATCGCAGGCATAGAAGCTACCAATAATTTGGATCATGAAATCTTTACATCCATCCCTTTTTACATAAATCAACGATTGATGGAATCAAAGAATACCTTTTTTCGCGGTCATGAAAAAAAGTACATAGAATTTAGGTATAAATTTGATCAGGGAGGAAGTTATCAAGTTAGTCTGGCAGACAGATTGCCCAAGGAGGTTCATATAGAAAAGGGCATTCGTATCATTCCCCGAATCTTGGATAAATCCGGTTACGGACACACGTCACTTTTGCATGGAACACCTAAGGTGGTGGAACGGGGCGATCATATGGAGGTCTGCCTGGAGCATTATGGCGATTATATTGAGGTATTGCCTGCGTCGGATCTTTTGGCGGAACAAGGTTTTACAGGTATGGTCTGGGCTAAGGTTGAGCGACTGGCGCATGAAAATGAAATGGGCCATAATCCACTGATGGTGAGAGGAAAATCTGTAGGCTGGGGCGCTACCTATTTCATGCGCATGGTGGTGGAACGGGCTGGTGGACTCAAGTGGGGCACCTGTCATGGCATCACGGAATACTCCTGGCAGGGGGGAGAAGCTAAGGTCGGTCAATGGGCGCAGTATACTATGACCTTTGACAAAAAATGTGGCGGTGACTCCTATTGTGATGGACATCATGTGGCCCATGTGGGAGCCATACCTGGAGAGGCAGAACTGCGGCAATGGGGGAATGAGCCAATCTTTATCGGGTATTCCTATATCGGCCATGTAATTGAGGAAATTGACCGTCCTAAGTACTTTACCCATTTGCCTGGGCGGGTGAGTCAGGTGCGTTTTTATCGCCGCGGTTTTACAGAAGCTGAAAATAAGTCTGTATTGGATGAGCCGTTGTCTGCCGGTCCGCAGGATGGGCAGTTGGCGCTGTGGCTGGATTTTCGCAATATCTTAAAGGTTGGTACGCATACTACGGAGTGGCGGCATCCTGCTATCTATGCACCGGCCTTCAAAACGGAGAAAAAATACTGGCAATTTAAGCAGCTGAAAGCTAGTGCCAATGTGCCGTTACAAGCTGGCGTAAAGGCAGTGGTGGAGGTGTCCGATGATGGTGTAACAGTCAAGGGGTCGTTGCAACTGGCCATTCAGGATGGTACTCATTATATGGACCTGTCATCCCTGCCAGAGGCACAGTACTTGCGTATCCGCACGGAAATGTTTGCCGAAGTGGGAGCTGAGGGCACTTTTGTGCCAGAATTACAGGAGTATCAGGTAATCGCCACCAATGGCAACGATTTTGCCGATATATTCTGGTCTACGCGTCCGCAGTGGGAAAAGGGCATTTTTACTGGTGCCGCTGGTTTTGCACCTGTGGGCAGGTTAAGAGATTATCCCGAATATACGGATGTGATACATGGCTGAGAAAGATATAGGGCAGGTGATGTGCATGAGAAAAAAACATCAGCGAGTGCTGGCCGCAGTAGTGGCAGGCTGGTGCCTGCTGTCACCAGGGGTGGGCGTAGCGGCAGCGAGTTCTGAGGATCTAGCTGCTATGCAGCAGGAGGTCGATTGCTTGCGGCAGAGACTGGCGTCCTTGGAAAAGCAGATGGAACAGGTGAAAAGAACTAAAGGGCAGGAAAAGAAAACGGATAAAAAGCATACAGATGCCCTGCACTGGTCTGGTTCCACAAAAGTCGGTTATATGTATGATGATCAAAAGGCGGGGAAATTCAAGGCGGAAATCAGGCTTAATGCTTTGGCTAAAGTCGATGATAAGTACGAGGTGGGCTTGGGTTTGAAATTTAAGTCAACTTCCGCAGAGCCAGTAGCTGGAAAATACCCTGCAGAAAAGAATAAAATAAAATTGGATCAGGCATATGTGGGCCGTTCCTTTGGGAATTTGGACGTTAAAGCCGGTGTGCAGAATGTGGCTATCGGGACAGGGCTATGGTTATCCAAAGCCAGCGTGAATCAGGTTACCGCAAATTATACCATAGGTGCACATGATAGATTGTATGCCGGCTATGGCCGGGATTCCCAGGATTATTTAGTCAATGATGTGAACAAGCAGGAGCCTCCGACCCGTAGCCGCTTGTTGAAGTTCCTGCAATATCAGCATGAGTTTTCCCCAGAGAATTACGTGGGTGTTTATTATGGAACCCAGCAGCCCGAAAAGTATATGGGTTTTTACGGCCGAGCATCACAGCCGGGAAAATGGGGATTTATGGCCGAATATGTATGTAATTTCAACCGCGATAAATTCGCTAAAGAAAATGGTTATGGTTACGATTACTTTGGTGCCCGGCAGCAGACCAGAGGAATGGTAATTGGAATTAATTATGGTACAGCCAAGAAAAAGGGTACCTATGGATTGGCGCTGGAATATTTAAACGTGGATCAAAATCTCTTTATGGATGACAGTTATACTGCTTGGGATGATTGCGTGTCCGAGGATGGCTTTAAGGGCGTGGGCCTAATCTTAGATTATGCAACCAGCGACCACACGAAGCTTTCCTTGCAACGGTATTGGGGTGACAATAAGCCCAGCCAGGACAACCGCAAGGGAGGAACTGGCCGCTCCTTGAATAAGTTGGGGCGTGGTTTTACCTATTTGAAGTTTACGACGAAATTCTAGGATGACATAAAGGATGGTTTATCATGAAGAAGAAAGACTGTTTCCCCAAAAAAGTGATGGGCGTGGTCTTGTCCTTGATGCTGGGTGTGCAGATTTGTTGGGCAGCAGAGCCTGAACCAGGGGTACAGGTTTTAAAGATGGATCGGCCAGGCCAGACAGCCCAGTTGCCGGCTAATTTTCGTACAGCACAAAGCCCTTATAAAAAGACCGTAAATAACCGATACCCCTCTAGGGAAGGTCTGGATATTCTTCGGCAGTCTGGTAGTAGTTTTTTTTCTAAAACAGAGTTCAAGGAACTTTTGAAAAAAATTCCCGCTAAGGATTTAGTCATTATTGATTTGCGTAATGAATCTCATGGGTATGTCAATGAGATTGGTGTCAGCTGGTATTCACGGTATAAGACCTTTAATTTTGGACAAAGTGCTGCGGAGATAGATCGTCGGGAAAAATCCATGCTGGAAACGCTTCATCAAAACGGATGCGCAGATATTTCTCTTCTGGGCAAGGATAAATCCATTGTAGGTCAGAAACGTGAGCTTGTAGGCAATGTTCAAACAGAAGCAGAATTCGTGCAGTCATTGGGCGTAAAGTATTACCGAGTGCCTGTTATGGATTATTCGGCACCGACCCCGCAGAATGTAGATGATTTTCTGCAGGTATACAGGCAGCTGCCTGTCAACGCGTGGGTGCACGTTCATTGTGAAGCTGGAGTGGGTCGCACGACGATTTTTCTCTCACTGCTGGATATGATAAAGAATGCAGATCGAGTATCCTATGACGATATTATGACCCGTGAAGTTTTGCTGGGGGGACAGGATGTACGTAAATCTGCGGAAACGACAAAAGATGCGTATAAGAAAGTGCATTATCAGGAAAGGGCTGAGTTTACGCATCATTTTTATGACTATGTTAAAGAGAATCCAGAGTTGAATGTATCGTATACACAATGGACGCTTGCTCATGGTTATCGTTATTGACAAATTTTTTTAAGAGAGTATAACAAGGAGTGGAAATACAAGGAGATGTTGTGATAATGTTTTTTAGAAAGAAAACCGGAGTATCTATTTTGGCAGCTATGTTGGTAGCGGGAGTTCCGTGGACGGCCTTTGCGGGGGCTCAGGAGCAGCCAAAAGCAATTCATGAAGCACAACCAGCGCCTGCGGTGGTCAAGAATCCGCCAGCTTTGGGCTTGAAGATAGACCGGGCCGATGTGTATCAGCTGCCCAGAAACTTTCGCATGGGGACAGACGAATACAAAGGAATGACCAAAACGGGCATCATGCCTAGCAGGCAGGGCTTGGAAAAACTGCACGCTTCAGCGTCCAGTTGCTTTTCAGAGAAAGAACTGGAGGCTATTCTAGCTGCAGTACCTGTAAGTGCAGACAAGTTTTATGATATTGATTTGCGTGGCGAGTCCCATGGTTATTTGGACGGTACGGCTATAAGCTGGTATGCTGCCCATGATTGGGGAAATGATGGCCGTAAGTCAGATATTATCTTGCCACTGGAAAAAGAACAGTTAGGGGCTTTGGCTGGGAAGAGAGCCTGTCAGCTATATCGCTTCGATGATGATAAGAATGTGCTTTTAGACCCAGTTTTGCAGACTTACAGTCAAGTGAGAACTGAGGAAGAGATGGTGCGTCAGCACGGGATAAAATATTTTCGGCTGGCATTACAGGACCATTTCCGGCCTGAGGATTCGGATGTCGATCGTTTTGTAGAATTTTACAAACAGTTGCCCAAGGATGCTTGGTTGCATTATCACTGTTATGCCGGCATGGGGCGTACGACGATTTTCTTTGTCATGCATGACATCCTGAAAAATGCTGGTTCTGTAAGTTTTGATGATATCATCCAGCGGCAGAAGCTCATCGGTATAGTGGATCTTAGCGACATCCCTGAAAAAAAGCGGAATTACGGCCGTAAGGCGTATATTGAACGCTATCAGTTTGTGGCGCATTTCTATGACTATGTTAAGGAAAATCCAAAACTGGAGGTTCCTTATAGCGTCTGGGCTAAAAAACATAAGGTTCATCTCTGGGAACCAGACTATAGCGGCTATATCTGGCGGATAGATGCAGAAAACAGAGAGAGTTTGCCAAGAAACTTCCGTACTGCTGATGGCCCCTTTAAGCAGAATCTGTCGGCGAATAAAGCGGGAAAAGGCTTTACGCCGACGCCTTCACGTCAGGGGCTTGATCGTCTGCTCATGTCCGGCAGTGCAGAATTTTCCGCTGGAGAGTTTAAAGCGTTGCAGCGAGCGCTGCAGGCAAAGGCCCATGGGCCTTTTTATGTAGTGGACCTGCGTCAGGAATCCCATGGACTGTTTAACGGTCATGCGGTCAGCTGGTATGGAGAGCGTGACTGGGGAAATGTGGGAAAAACACGGCAGGAAGCTTTACAGGATGAGAATCAGCGGCTTCGGCAGGCTAAGGGCAAACATATTCTGATGGCAAAACTGGACAAGAAAAAGATGCCTGTTAATCCGCAAAGAAACAAGATTGAGACAGCCATGAGCGAGCAGCAGTTGGTGGAAAGTGCTGGCTGGCATTATCTGCGGCTTACGGATACGGATCATGTATGGCCAGCTGCGGAAAATATCGAGGCGTTTGTGGATTTTGTGCGTACTCTACCCCAGGAAGCCTGGTTGCATTTCCATTGTCAGGCAGGTAAGGGACGGACCACGGCCTACATGGTTATGTATGACATAATGAAAAATCCGGAAGTTTCGTTAGGAGATATTCTTTCCCGCCAGTATCTGCTGGGGGGGGCTTACGTAGCCTATGAATCGAAAAAAGCTGCGCCGGGCCAGTGGAAAGCCGATTACTATCATCAGAAAGCTAGGATGATTGAGAAATTCTACAATTATGTTCAGGATGCACATAAAGATAATTTTACCTTGAAGTGGTCAAAATGGCTACAGGAACATGAAGATATTTGACAGATGAAATAGGGACCTACTAGAGGAGTTGCAAAGACGCAGCTCCTCTTTTTTTACAGTAGGAGAGCAAGATTCCATTAAGAAAGCAAGATTTTATAGTGGTGATATAAAACAATCTTATGTTATATTATTTTTATCGGATTGTATGGTTGTTATGGCGGGTTTTTCGTGTAAGTTAACATGTAAGTGAACAATTTTTTATAGATGTAATAGTTTGAAAATATATATAATATAATCAATAGATGTACAAAAGGCGCCAAAACATCACAATATTTTATCAATGTTTTTTGGATAAATGAACAGGAGGACTGGCAATGAGCAATACAGTGACCGCCGGGCAGCTTTCCTGGAAGACCAGGATTGCTTATGGCTTAGGAGATACTGCACAGAATGTTGTTTGGGGGGCTATGGGTATCCTGACCTTCTTTTACACGGATTATGCCGGCATTGACCCCGCGGTGGTGGGGCTGGTAATGCTGCTCTCGCGATGCTTCGATGGTTTTTCTGATGTGATAATGGGCTTTGTTGTCGAAAAAACACATTCTAAGTGGGGAAAATCTCGTCCCTGGATTCTTTGGATGAGCATTCCTTTTGCCATTTCCATCATTCTTATATACACTGTGCCTCAGACTACGTCAGCACTGCAATTCGCTTATATATTCGTGACTTATAATTTTTGTACGACCTTTTGCTATACGGCTTTAAATCTTCCTTATGGCAGCCTGTCGGCGATGATGACTCGTCTGTCGAAGGAACGGGATATGTTGTCCATTACCCGTATGTGTCTTTCTCCCTGGGGGCGTATCCTGTCCGTGTCGGCAACATTGCCGCTGGTTAAAATTTTTGGTGACAATCAGATGGCCTGGGTGGAAGTTATGAGCCTCTGGGCATTGGTTGGTTTGGGGCTGTTGATTTTCTGTTTCCGTAATTGTAAGGAAACTGTGGTCATTGAGGCCCGTGATAAGGCTGATGACAAGGTGCCTGTAAAACGCGCGTTGAAGGGGTTGGCAGTAAACAAATACTTTTGGGCAGGCATGACCATCTGGATGATGCAAAATGTTATCTTTACGGTAACCGGTACGATTTTACCTTATTACTGCAAATATATTTTCAATAATGATTCCCTGTATAGTGGCCTGTATTTATTGGAAACGCTGGTGACTATCGCCGTGATGGCTCTTTTCAGTCCCAAACTGCTGCAGCGTTTTGGTAAGCGTAATATGAGCCTGGGTGGCGTGGTCGTTTGTCTGGTGGGGCATTTGATTTTCCTGCTGAACCCCGAGGACTTCAATATGCTGGTCTTTAGCTGTGTGGTTCGTGGTATTGGTTTTGCGCCCATCCAGTCGGTTATTTTCGGTTTTCTGGGTGATGCTGTAGAATACGGCCAGTGGAAAAGCCATTTGCGTCAAGAAGGCTTAGTGTTCTCCGGTGGTTCAGTTGGTACCAAAGTGGGGACAGGTCTTACCAGCGCCATCCTTACGGGCTTGCTTTCTTATGCCGGGTATGTGGCAACGGCTTCTGGCGCTGTGTCCCAGACACCCGCTGTTATCGGCATGATTATGAGTATTTACATGTATGCTCCGCTGGTGGTTTGGGGTGTACTTATTGTTGTATTGGTGAATTATAAGCTGGATAAGGAATATCCTGTCATCATGGAAGAACTGGTGCATCGTGAAGCACTGGGGGAAATGTAAATGGAGGTTACCATGAAAGAAAATACACTTATTACCATAACCCGTCAGTATGGCAGCGGCGGCCGGGAGATTTCCGAAATATTGGCCAAGCGTATGGGCGTACGGCGCTATGACCGCAAGATTGTCAACATGGCCGCGGAGAAAATGGGGCAGGGGGCGGATATTGAGAGCATTGTAGAATCTTCCTATGCTTCTCCGGAAACCAGTAAACCGTACTTTCAGCAAGGTGGTTTTGGACGGGTGGCGGATTATAACCGGCGGTTTATTGAGCAGGCTAAGGCTATCCTGGCTATCGCTAAAAGAGGTGAAGGGGCGGTGTTCCTGGGGCGTTGTGCAGATTTTGTGCTTAAGGATTGTCCGGAACATTATTCCTTTTTCATCTATGCGGATGAGGCTTTTCGTGAGCAACGGGCTAAGCAAGAGTATGATGAAAAGACCGTACAGGAATTGGATGCTGTAGATGCCCAAAGACAAAACTACTATGCCTACTATACGGGCAGAAAATGGGGAGATCCGCAGAACTACGATATGATGATTAATACCAGCAAGATAACTTTGGAGGAAGCTGCAGACCTTATTTGCAACTATATTGCGTTAAGGCAGAAGTAAACAAAAAGCGCAAGGTTACATTGGTGGCATTACATAAGCAAGGACGGTTGTTTAGGCAAAAGCACGCCTAAACAACCGTCTTTTTCGGTGCAGATTATTGGGTCCATTGCCGCCGGTATTCTCCAGGTGATATGCCCACGGCATTGCGGAATACGTTTTGAAAATAATTGGAATTATTGTAACCAATCTGTGCGGCGATGGAGGTAATCGTCATGTCCGTATTGATGAGAAGGTTTTGGGCTTCGCCGATACGACGCAGGGTAGCGTACTTCATGGGAGAAAACCCGCTTTCCTCCTTAAAGATGTGAGAAAGATAGTAAGGATTGGCATGGAGTGCCTGCGCGACATCGGCCAGACGCAAATCCTCCCGATAATGGTGGTCTATGTAGCGGCGAATCCTGGCGGATAGACTGTCCTCTTCTGTGCTTTCACGCTCGCCTTGGGTAAGAATCAGCCGGGCAAGTTTTGTGATGAGGGCACGGGCCAAAAGGTTGGCGGTATCGGCGCCTTCCTGTGTCTGAATTTCCTGTTCAATGAGGCGACAGAGGCTGAGAAACGAGGGATAGGCATTGCCTGTGCTGATAATTGGAGAATAGCCAGAAGGAACGAGCTGGCATTCCGGCTGGCCAGGTAAATAGAGATTGCTGATACCAAGGCAATACGTGTGCAGTTCATTGGTGCCGTTTCCACCAAATTCATCGTGTACGGTACGACTGTTGTAGATGATAAAATCCCCCTCTTTGGCGGTGTATTGACGCCCCCCAATCATAAAGATTCCCGCGCCTTTGTACACCAGTACTGCTTCGGCAAGGTGGGGGTGTTCATGCATACTCCGGGGCATTTTGGACGCTTCGGAGTCTACATTGCAGATGTATTTTAAGTGTGGCTCCTGTCCGCGGGGAAAAAATGGAACAGCGGAACCTTTGACGAAGTATTGTAGCATAATCATAATCCCTCCTTATGATAGTATAACAGAATTGAGGATTATGTTCCGAAAAAAATGGGAGTGCAGGCATGCTGCACTCCGTGTAAAGGGGATTTCTGCTTAGAGATTATATGACTTACGGATTTCACTGATTTTTACCGGACGATGTTCGTCAACGGATTTTTTTGCAGCCAGGCCAATGAGTACAGGTTCCAGACCGTCCTTAGCGGTAACTGGCGTTTCGGTATCATTGACGATAGCTTCGACAAATTCATCCACTTCTTTGGCATAGGCCATCATATAGCGTTCTAGGAAGAAGAACATGGGTTTTTCTGCGATGACGCCATCCTTGCCGCTGAAAACAGCATTGGAATCGGAGTCATTGGTGATGGCCACACAGCCTTGGCTGCCAAAGACTTCAGCACGCTGGTCATAGCCATAGCAGGCTGCACGGCAGTTATCGATGACGGCGGTAGCTCCGTTGGACAGTTTCAGCGTGATAACAGCAGTATCGATGTCCCCAGCTTTGCCGATTTCGGGGTCTACGGTAACGGAACCTTCCGCGTAAACCTCTTCGACTTCCGCACCGGAGAGGTAACGTACCATATCGAAGTCATGGATGGTCATATCCAGGAAGATACCGCCGGAAACTTTTACGTAGTCAATGGAGGGTGGTTCCGGGTCACGGGAGGTAATTTTGATGATTTGTTGTTTGCCTACCTTGCCGGCGGCTACAGCTTCCCGTACAGCACGGAAGTTATGGTCGAAGCGGCGGTTGAACCCGACTTGGTATTTCTTGCCGCTTTTCTTGACGGCAGCCAAGACTTCTTTGATTTTCTCTACATCGTGGTCGATGGGTTTTTCACAAAAAACATGTTTGCCTGCTTGCAGGGCTTCGATGGAAATAGGGGAATGCTGATCTGTAGAAGCACAAATCAGGACAGCATCGATTTCTGGATCGTTGAGGATTTCATGATAGTCCTTGGTGGTGTTCTAATACCCAAAGATTTGGCCCAGGCTTCTGTCTTTTCATTCATGAATGGGTCAGCTACAGTTTTTACTTCTGCGTGTTTTACGAACTTGGAGATGCTTTCTCCATGCACATGGCCGATACGTCCTGCTCCGATGATACCTACTTTTATCATGGCAATTCCGCCTTTCTATAAATAGTATGTTGCACAAGATGTGTTTTTTATTGCTTGTGCATATTGATTAACTTCATTTACTATTATAGCAATTGTTTGGTAGGTATTACTGTAGTATATTGTCAATTATAGAGTAAATTAACCCTATAATTGGTAGTTTTTGCATATTTTCAGCTGTGCAGGACTATAGAATCTTGCGGTTTTGCATTTTTTTAATCCTTTATCGGACGGAGCAGGGCGCCAATGGCGGCGATGGCAACGGTCAGGATGATGGTTCTTGTGCCGCCGGACAGGTCGCTGATTTCGGGCAGGTGGGCGCAGGCGAAGCTGGCGATGAAGCTGATGGCGACCAGCGCACCAATAATGCGGTTATCTCTGGCGGGCGGGATAATGACCCAGATGAACATGCCAAAGAGTGCTACGCTTAGGGCGCTGACG
>Ga0256405_10007594_pt1 | contig 16148 bp, 14 predicted proteins | sample RumenRJG_02DNA_FD_189096 | JGI IMG/M metagenome (GOLD analysis project Ga0256405, IMG submission 189096) | Bovine rumen microbial communities from Lethbridge, Alberta, Canada - RJG_02 | ecosystem: Host-associated > Mammals > Digestive system > Stomach > Rumen | place: Canada: Alberta...
GGAGGAGACGGTGCAGTCCCCGACGCCTACGCTGTCGCAGCTTGCGTCGATATCAGACTTGCCCATTCCGTTGGAAAGTTCGTAGGACAGAGAAATGTTTACGCTGTCGATCAGCTCGGCTGTCGCTGCGAAACCGGTGACGGACATTCCGAACATCATAGCCGCAGTCATTCCTGCTGTTGCGAGGGCCGGTGCCAGCCGTCTCAGAAAATTGAAGTTTGCCATTTCATTACCTCCCTGCTTTCTCATTCACCGGCCGCTGCCGGGTGATCATTATTCTTTATGGCCTTATCTTACATGAAAGACCCGGAAAATCAAAGCGGTTTTGCTTTACAGTTCTCTTACAAATCCAAAAAATCCAAAAGGAATGATTACAGAACTTTTAGGAAAAACAGCGGACGTTTATTCGTGCCATTTTCCTTCAGCGTCGACCTGATAGCCGTCGGGGGTCGTGCAGGAGACAAGCATGGCACCGTCGCTGCCGACACAGAACCACACGCCTGCTTCCGAGGCGCTGTGGATCCACCTGTTTGCCCACATGACGCCGTCTTCTCCGGAATAGTACCACTTGCCGTTCATCTCATACCAGCCGGTAAGACGTGTTCCGTCTGCCCTGACAGCAGCCCAGTTTCCGCCGCCGAGATCCTGCCACTGGGCACTGCCGCTGCCAGCAGTGGGGTTCGAAGAACCGCCCGCGGAGGCACCGGGACCTCCCGCAATGCCGGTGGGGCCGCCGGCCGTGGGATTCTGCCTGGCCTGTTCTTCAGCGGCTTTTTTCTCTGCGTTGTAATTCTTTTTGATCTCGGAGAGTTCATCAGAGGTGATGGTCTCGGAGCCGATGGCATATTCGTATTCTTCTTCGCCCTTCGCTTTTTTCTTGCAGGTGACGCGGGCGTAATAAGTGCCGGAGCCTTTGTTGATGATACGCTGGGTCACGTCGACCTTTGCGGTGCTGTAGCTCGCGCTCATGACGTCGCCCACACGGTTCTTTGTGGTCATGTTCGAAGATTTGTAAAGTTCTACTTTATAGGAGCATTTGCTGTCACCGGTCTCCCAGTAGACATAGATCCTGTCGTTCGAGACGTCGAAACCCACGTCATAGACACCGTAGTCTTCGTCGTCATCCTTCGCCGCGTAGGAAGTCATGGCGAACGAGGAACAGAACAGCACGAAACAAAGGAACAACGCTGCCAGCTGCCTGGTCTTTTTCATTTCTTTTTCCTCCGATCAGAAAATGGAAATCCGGGTGAATGACATCATATTATGTCAAATGGCCGTTTCTATCAGTTTACCCTGTAAAGGGGCTGAATTCAAGGTCGGGAATCTTATGATTCCCTGTCAGATTTCTTCCGGAATCTTTCGGGCATTAAACCTCATCCTGCGCCGCCGCAGGAAGCGAGAAAATAAACTCTGACCCGACTCCTTCCGTGCTCACCAGGTCGATGTTCTCTCCGTGTGCCTGGATGATCTCCTTTACGATGGCAAGGCCGAGACCGGTCCCTTTCTTGTCTTTGCCGCGGGACTGGTCGGACTTGTAAAAACGGTCGAAGACCTTGGCGGCGTCTTTCTTCGGGATGCCGCAGCCCCGGTCCTTGACAGAGACGAAGATCTTTCCGCGCAGCTTACCGCTCTGGATGTCGATGGAGCTGTCATTGGGAGAAAACTTGACGGCGTTGTCGATCAGGTTGTACAGCACCTGCTGGATGCGGCCCAGATCCGCGTAGACCATCTCCTGCTCCACGTCAAAGCGGAGATCCAGCCGGATGTTTTTCTCCATGCACTGGCCTTCGAAGCTGGCTGCCGTATCCCGGATCACGCGGTTGATGTCAAAGTTGGTGCGGTTCAGCGCCTGCTCAGCGCCCAGGGAATTGATGGTCAGCATATCCTGGGTGAGCTTGTTGAGGCGTTCCGTTTCACCGATGACTCTGCGCAGGTATTTCTCCTGCATCTCCGGGGGGATCGTCCCGTCCAGGATCGCTTCCAGATATCCCTTGATGGAAGTGAGCGGGGAGCGGAAGTCATGGGACACGTTCTGGATGAAGCGCTTTTCGGTCTCTTCCGAGGCGTTCAGTTTCTCTGCCATGTAGTTCATGGTGTTGGCGAGATATCCCATTTCGTCTGCAGACTGTGTGCGGATGCGGTAGGAGAGATTGCCCTCCGCGAAGGCCCTGGCCCCCTCTGTGATGCGCCGAAGCGGGCGGTATACCACCACGGCAAAAACGATCAGGATGGAAAGAGAAAGCAGGAACACGATCAAAAAGGTCACATAGACGATGTTCAGGATCTCGTTGGCGCTGTCCTGGACCCGCTCCATCGGCAGATGGATGACCACGTAGCCGTAGGTACGGTAGTTTCCCGTGATCGGTGCGGACACACTCAGCACAGGCTCCTGGAAAGAGCCGAAATAAGACCCGGTCATATAAGAGCGGTTCCCCGTCGCAGTGGGGTCGAAGTTCGGGATCCGGTCGCCGTCCCGCTGCCCCTCCGAATCCACGATGATAGATCCGCGCCGGTCCATGACCCAGATCTGCGCCTGCAGGAATGTTGCCACGGCCTGCAGCTGCGGATAGGCGTTGGCCAGCTCTATGTCGTTGCCCTGATACACGGTGGAATAGGTGGAAGCGATCAGGCTGGCCTCCGCGTACAGCGTCCGGCTGCGGGAACGCGTCAGATAACTGTAAGTGAGACGCGAAGAAAGCGTCGCAACGGCGATGAAACCGGCGACGCCGAAGAAAAGATATCCGAGGAAGAATTTCAGAAACAGAGGAAACTTGATCTTCATAACCCTTTGTTTTACATAGTTCTGCTGCCTTGCATATAGTAAGTCGCAGCCATCCGCGCAAGGCAGGCTCGGGAATGTACGAAAAGCATGTACATTCCCTCGCTGTCGTTTGGCCCGACAATAGAACTATCTTAACCCGGACGTGCGTATGCGAGCATCCGCGCGCCGGCTTCAGATAGTTCTGCTGCCTTGCGCTATTACGTCAAATTTATATCCGACGCCCCAGACGGTGGTGAGGGACCAGTTGGCGCGGTCCTTGATCTTTTCGCGCAGGCGCTTGATGTGTACGTCCACGGTGCGGGTGTCGCCAACGTATTCATAGCCCCAGATATTGTCGAGCAGCTGCTCCCGGGTGAATACCTGGTTCGGATGGGAAGCCAGAAAATAGAGAAGTTCCAGCTCCTTCGGGGGCATTTCGATGTTCCGGCCCATGTAGGTAACGGAATAGTTTGTGAGGTTGATGCTCAGGTCCGGATAGTCCACGCGGTTCCCGGAAGAGTCCGCAGCGGAGGGGGCTGCCTGCTGGCTCTGGTGATAGCGGCGCAGCACAGCCTTGACTCTGGCGACCAGCTCCTTTGAATCAAAAGGCTTGATCATGTAGTCGTCCGCGCCCAGTTCCAGCCCCAGGACCTTGTCGAAGACCTCGCCTTTGGCGGAGAGCATGATGACGGGCACCTGGGAGCGGGTCCGGATCTCGCGGCACACCTGGTATCCATCGATGCCCGGCAGCATCAGGTCCAGAAGGATCAGGTTCGGCCGGAACTCCGCAAAGGCCTTCAGCGCCGCTTCACCGTCAGTCACGATCAGCGTTTCGTAGCACTCCTTGATCAGATAGAGGGAGATGAGCTCCGCGATATTCTCATCGTCATCGACGATCATGATTTTCTGTTTATCTGCCATAGATCAGACTCCTGTTTGAAGGTTCTATTTAAAGGTAACGACTGTCACGGCTTCGCCGCCGTCGTCATATTCTGCCTGCTTGAAGGATTTGACGTAGCTCTGTTTCCTGAGCCACGCATGGATCCCCTTCTTCAGGGCGCCGGTCCCCCGTCCGTGGATCACGCGGACGGAATTCAGGTGCGCAAGCAGCGCGTCGTCAAGATATTTGTCGAGCTCCGCCGTAGCTTCGTCCACGTTTTTCCCGATGAGATTGATCTCGGGGGAGATGCTGGCGGACTTTCCGAAACTGGGGGTGAAGCCGGTGCCGCCGGCCTGGCGCCCCTTGCGGGTCCCGTCGGAGCGGTCTTCCCCGATGGGGATGATATCGTCCACGCTGACCTGGGTGCGCAGGATGCCCATGCGCACGTACAGCTTGCCGTTCTTGTCCGGAAGGGAGGAGACGATGGCGTTGTGGTTCATGCTCAGGACGCGGACATCATCCCCGACCTTCAGCTTCAGGGGCTTGTCGCGTTTCACCGGCGCCTGGGCGCCCTGGATGCCGCCCTTCGACTCCACGGACTTCAGGCTTTCGCGAAGCTTTGTCCGCTCTTTTTCCAGCTGCCGCATCAGTCCGGCGTCGCTGGTCAGTCTGTTGATCTGGCGGATCGAGGAATCCGCAGTCTCCTTGGCTTCCGCAAGGATGCGCTCCGCTTCCTCCCTCGCCTTTTTCAGGATCTTTTCCTTCCGCTCGTCCAGGTGCTCGTCCTGTTTTTCAAAACGGGACTTGAGGGTCTCGATCTCTCTCCGGTACGTGTCGATCTCCGCACGCTCTTTCTCGATGGTGGTGCGGTCGTTCTCCAGCTTGGTGAGGAGATCCTCGAAGGCAGCGTCGTTCCGCTCGATATGTGTCTTTGCGTCTTCAATGATGTAGTCCGGAAGACCGAGTTTCTTTGAAATGGCGAAGGCGTTGCTCTTCCCGGGGATCCCGATCAGGATCCGGTATGTCGGGCGGAGCGTATCCACATCGAATTCGCAGCACGCGTTCTCCACGCCGGGCGTGGAGAGGGCGTATACCTTCAGCTCGGAATAGTGGGTGGTGGCTACAGTCCGGGTCTTCATACCGTGCAGGAAGGAGAGGATGGAGATCGCCAGCGCGGCGCCCTCGGTGGGATCCGTGCCTGCACCCAGTTCGTCGAACAGGCAGAGAGAGCGCGCGTCCGCCCGGTCCAGGATCTCCACTACATTCTTCATGTGTCCTGAGAAGGTGGAGAGGGACTGTTCGATGGACTGCTCGTCCCCGATGTCGGCGAATACATCCTCAAACACTGCCAGCCGGCTGCCCTGGAACGCAGGAATGTGCAGTCCGGCCTGACCCATCAGTGTGAAAAGACCGACTGTCTTCAGGGAGACTGTCTTGCCGCCGGTGTTCGGTCCGGTGATGATCAGCAGGTCAAAACCGTCGCCGAGACGGATGGTGATGGGCACAACGATGTGCTTCGGGATCAGCGGATGCCGCCCGTCCTTGATCTCCAGGATGCCGTCCGTGTTGAACTGCGGTTCGCTTCCCGACATCTGTCCCGACAGCTTTGCTTTCGCGAACACGAAATCCAGGTGCGTCAGGATCCGCATGTTCTCCCGGATCACATCGACCCCGGGGGCAAGGAGCCTGGAGAGCTGCGCCAGGATCTCCGCGATCTCACGCTGCTCCTTCATCTCCAGCTCCTTCCGCTCGTTGTTCATGCGGATCGCTGCCATGGGCTCGATGAAAACGGTGGAGCCGCTGGACGACTGGTCGTGGATCACGCCGGGGACCTTCGTCTTGAACTCCGCTTTGACAGGAAGGCAGTAGCTGCCGTCCCTGATGGTGATCACGCTGTCCATCAGACAGCTCTTATACTGGGAAAGAGCGCTGTTCAGCTCTCCGCGCATGCGCTCGTCCACGGTCTTCAGCTGCCGGCGGATGCGGTTCAGCTCCGGGGAGGCTGTATCTGCCACCATGTCCTCGGAGAGGATACAGCGGTTCACCTCCCGTTCCTCGGAAGGCATGGGATCCAGACCGCGGAAGCAGACCTCCAGGGAGTCCGGTTCCGTCTCTGCGTCCTCCTCGGCCGCGTGGGCGCCCCAGGAACGGATCTTCGCGGCACTGGAAAGAAGCTGCCCGATATGCAGCAGCTCCGCGATGGAAAGGACCGCGCCGATCTCCAGGCGCTTCAGCGCGGCGGAAACGTCTCTTGTCCCGCCGAAAGAAATATTGCCGCGCATGCGGATCCGGGAACAGGCGTCCGTCGTTTCCCGTTGCGCGTCGCGGATCTCCGATATGTCTGCGGAAGGACGGAGCGAAACGCACAGTTCCCGCCCCGGCGCGCTGGTCGCGCAGTCCGCAAGCATTTCGATGATCTTATAATATTCAAGGGTTTTCAGGGCTTTTTCATTCATGATTCAGTACACCTCGCAATTCCAAGTATACCATAAGCTTGTTGCTTTCGGCTGTATCTGTTAAACTATTAAAGCACCAGATGGAAGAAGTTGCCTGACGGCAGCCCGCGCGCGGCGCGCAAGTCCCGCAAGCGGGACTTGAAATACAGGAGAGATCATGGCTGAGGAACGAAAGGATGAAGAGAATCCGAAAGAGTCCAGGCAGTTTATGACCCAGACGATCACCGGGCGCAGAGGCGGCGGGGAGCGTTTTCTTAAATTTGTCGGAAAAGCTGTTCTTGCGGGAGTGATCTTCGCCGCGGCGGCAGTCGCGACGGCGGCTTTTCTTGCTCCGCGCTTTGGACTGCAGACAGGGCCTGCGGAGACGACCGCCCAGGTCCGGATCGGACAGGGCGGAGAAACGGAAGAAGAAAGTGTGTCAGAGAGCACTGCGGCGTCAGAAAGCGCGTCAGCGGCCGCGGAAACGCCGGCAGCCGCGGAGAGCTCCCCGGCGCGGGAAAGCAGCGCGGCGGAAGAAAACAGAGGGAAAGACAGCCTGGAAGCTTTCTCTGAAGCGATGGAACAGTATCCCTACAGCATGGAAGATTTCCTGAAGATCACCGGAAATCTGAAAAGTGCCGCGGAGAAGACGGACAAGTCTGTGGTCTCTGTGAACCATGTACGGGAAGGAACGGACTGGTTTGAGAACGGCGTCACGACATCAGGCACTTATTCCGGGATCGTGGTCGCGAAAACAGCCTCCGAGCTCCTGATCCTGACAACGGAGGAAGCGGCTCACGGGGCGGATTCCCTGACGGTCTCCCTGCCCCGGGGGATCAATGCGGAAGCAATGGTGAAGCGGCTCGATTCCATGACGGGCCTTGCGGTGCTGACCGTACCGGTGACGGAAGAGAATCAGGAAGCGCTCCGGGATCTGGAACCCGTATCTGTCGGCAGTTCCTCCAAAGTCCAGCGCGGCGATTTCCTGATCACCGCAGGTGCCCCCGCGGGGATCCTGCATTCGCTGGAGTACGGCATCGTCTCCGTTCTCCGGCAGGGGGTCAGCGATGTCGACCGCTCCGTGACAGTGATCTATACCGATGCCGGAGGAAACGCCTCCGCAGGCACCTGGGTGCTGAACACGGACGGCGAACTGATAGGCTGGGTGACAGACCGCATGGGTGATCCCGGCGGCAGGAACTCTGCGGTGCTCGGGTTCTCGGATTACGGGATGCTGCTGGAGCGGATGACGAACGGACAGGCTTCCCCCTGTTTCGGGATCCGCGGGACGGCGGTCATCCCCTCTGTACAGGAGCAGGGTGTGCCGGCGGGTGTCTACGTCTCAGAGGTCATCGGCGAAAGTCCGGCCTTTGAAGCAGGCATTCAGCCGGGAGATATCATCACCCGCGTCGGAGATTCCAGGATCTCGACCATGCGGGATCTCAGCGCCAGGCTGGACACGCTGCACGCCCAGGACAACGTCGCTGTGACGGTGATGCGGAACGGAAGGGAAGAGTATACGGGAATCGAATTCCAGGTGACCGTAGGCGCAAGATGAAAGAACAGAGGAAAAGCAAATGAAATATATAGAGAGTCTCCGGGAGGGGACCAGGGTCTCCACAGTCTATCTCTGCCGCACGAAGCAGACGCTTCTCACCAAGACGGGAAAAGAGTATTTCAGCCTGCTTCTGCAGGATAAGACCGGGACTGTGGACGGCAAGATCTGGGATCCGGGCAATCCGGGCATCGGAGAGTTTGACGCACCGGATTATGTGGCGGTGGATGCCGATGTGACAATGTTCAGCGGGAAGATCCAGCTGAATGTGCGGCGCATCCGGAAGGCGGATCCGGGGGAGTACAGTCCCGCGGATTATCTGCCTGCCTCCGAGCGGAGCAATGACGCTATGGTCATGGAGCTGAAGACAGCCATCGAGACCGTAAAAGATCCGAACTACAGGCAGCTCCTGAAGGCGGTCTTCATCGAGGACCAGGAATTCCTGGAGCAGTTCCGCAGCCGTTCAGCCGCGAAGACCGTGCACCACAGCTTTATCGGAGGTCTGCTGGAACACACCCTGAGCGTGACCAGACTCTGCGAGTACTACTGCAGGAGTTATCCTTACCTGAAGCACGACCTCCTGATCACGGCGGCCCTCTGCCATGATATCGGCAAGGTGAAGGAACTGTCCGCGTTCCCGGAGAACGACTACACGGACGAAGGACAGCTCCTGGGACATATCGTGATGGGCTGCGAAATGCTGGGAGAGAAGATCCGGAAGATCCCCGGCTTCCCCGAAAAGAAAGCGGCGGAGCTCAGGCACTGCATCCTGGCGCACCACGGCGAGCTGGAGTACGGCTCTCCGAAGAAGCCTGCCCTTGTCGAGGCAGCGGCCCTGAATCTTGCGGACAATACCGACGCAAAACTCGAGACCTTCCGGGAAGCTCTCTGCGCCCCGGGCGCAGGAAACGGCTGGCTCGGCTTTAACCGCTACCTGGACAGCAATATCCGGAAAAGCACGGAATAAGAGAATACAGAGATGGAATACAGAAAAAACGAAGTTCTTGAGATGGAGATCACCGATCTCGGCTCGGAGGGGGAAGGCATCGGACGCACCGGTGCCTTTCTCTGGTTTGTGAAGGACGCCCTTCCGGGAGACCGGATCCGCGCGTCCGTGATGAAGGTGAAGAAAAACTACGGTTACGCCCGGCTTCAGGAGATCCTGACGCCCGGGCCGGACCGTACCGCACCGGCGTGCCCCGTGGCGAGACAGTGCGGCGGATGCACCCTGCAGGCCATGGATTACACAGCGCAGCTCCGCTTTAAGGAGAATAAGGTCCGGAACAACCTGCTGCGCATCGGCGGCATCCCGGAGGAGACACTGCGGGAGGTCTTCCACCCCGTCATCGGAATGAAAGACCCGTTCCGCTACAGAAACAAAGCGCAGTTTCCTGTAGGAAATACAAAGACAGGCGTCGCAGCGGGCTTTTACGCCGGCAGGACTCACAGCATCATCCCCTGTGAGGACTGCCTTCTTGGCGTGGAAGAAAACAAAGAGATCACGAAAGAGGTGCTCTCCTGGATGGAGGAAGACCGGATCCCGGCCTATGACGAGGAGAGCGGCAGCGGATTCGTGCGGCACATCCTGATCCGGAAAGGCTTCCGGAGCGGGCAGATCATGGTCTGCCTCGTGACGAACGGGGAGAAGCCGCAGGGTGCCGGAAAGAGTTATGGTAAGGATTCCGGGAAGAGTTCCGGCGCCATGGCGGCAGCGGCGGAGCGCCTCATGAAACTGCCGGGCGTCGTCACCGTGGTCCAGAACATCAACCGCGAAAGGACCAATGTGATCCTGGGCCGGGAAAGCCGGACTCTTGCGGGGCCGGGCTTCATCACGGACAGTATCGGCGGCACAGTGTTCGAGATCTCCGCCCAGTCCTTCTACCAGGTGAATCCCGTGCAGACGGAGAAGCTCTACGGCACTGCGCTGGAATACGCGCATCTTACGGGGAATGAAACAGTCTGGGACCTGTACTGCGGCATCGGGACAATCTCCCTCTTCCTTGCGAAGAAGGCCGGGAAAGTCAGGGGCGTGGAGATCGTGCCCCAGGCTATTGAGGACGCGAAAAGGAACGCGGCCCGGAACGGCATAAGCAACGCGGAGTTTTTCGTGGGGAGAGCGGAAGAGGTACTGCCGGCCTGGTACGCAGAGCAGCAGCGGAAGCCGGAAGGCACACGGGAAAAGATCGACGTGATCGTGGTGGATCCGCCGCGGAAGGGCTGCGACGAGCAGTGCTTAAAGACCATGCTGGCCATGGCGCCGGACCGGATCGTCTATGTGAGCTGCGACTCCGCCACCCTCGCGAGGGATCTGAAATATCTCCTGGCGGACGGGCGATACACGCTGAAGGAAGTGCAGCCCGTGGACATGTTCCCCCAGACCGTGCACGTCGAGACGGTATGCTTATTGTCCAAACTTTCTGAAGTCAAGAATCATATCAGTGTGAAGGTCGATATGAATGAAATGGATCTGACGGCGGCGGAGAGTAAGGCGACCTATCAGGAGATCCAGGAGTGGGTGAAGGGGAAGTACGGATTTCATGTGACACACCTGAATATTGCAAAGACGAAGCGAAAATGCGGGATTATAGAACGTCAGAACTTTAATCTTCCGAAGAGTGATGACAGTCGGTCGCCGGAGACTCAGAAGGATAAGGAAGAAGCAATCATTGAGGCGTTTCGGCATTTTCAAATGATTTAGCAAATATGGAGAACAATATGCATAATGAGGTTCTGCATATGATAACCCGATTTGAAGAGATAGATCAACATCAGTTGATGGATCTTTATGCTGAGGGGAATGCAGAAAATACGGACTATTTCTATCCGGAAATGGCGGATAAAAAGGCGGCTATCAGCAAAGTAGAGGATGACTTCCTGAATTATATCAGAACTGAGTTTCTGGGAGGAGGAAACACTTACTGGGTCCTGGAGGCGGACGGACGATGGATCAGTGCACTCAGGTTGTATCCGCTGGAGCAGGAATTCTATTATCTGGAGGCGTTGGAAACGCATCCTGCATTTAGACAGCAAGGGTATGCATCGAAGCTTTTGAACGCCGTGATCAGTGAATTGAAAAAAGGATCGTTTGTTTTGTGTGACTGTGTCAGTAAAAAGAATATGGCATCGATTTAGACGCATTTAAAGTGCGGGTTCATAATTGCATCTGAGGATGGTATAGATTATCTTACAGGAGAAGCTGATTCCAGAGATTACGGGATGCGGTATGAATATAGAAAAGCAGCCCAAAAGAGTAGTAAAGCACAGGCTTAGAAATAGGATTGAAGAAATCCTTTTGTTGTGTTATAATACCTTTTATTTTATTGAAAGGCACATGACCTTCATGTGATGGTGAAGCAATGATTAACAGATGATCGAATTCAGCATATGTAAACGATTGATGCTTTATGGGTGTAGTATGCCCATAATCAGTTTGCGTAGACTGGATGAAGATTGTCTGTTTTTCGAGCGGATCTTAATGAAAGAGATACTGATTACCTATACAGCTGCAGGTGATCTGCAGTCTCTCTCATCATATTCTACGCGAACATGGAAACCGCCTCGCCCTGACAGACTCTTATCAGTCTATGCGTGTCAGAGAGGGGTGTTTTTTTGTTACAGATCAAATCACTTACCATAACGCATAGCAAAGATCTGAGAACGATCCTGAAGGATTTTGATTTCGTGCTGAATCGTGGTGACAAGGCGGTTCTGGTCGGTGAAGAAGGGAATGGGAAGTCCACTTTGCTGAAGTGGATCTATGATCCCGGCCTGGTGGAATCCTATGCGGAAACAGAAGGGGTTCGGATCCTTCAGGGCGAACTGATGGGGTATCTTCCGCAGGAACTAAGGGACGAAGATAAACAGAAGACGGTTTATGAGTATTTTTCGGGATTACTGGCTTTCCAGGAAGCGAACCCTTATGAACTTGAGAAAGTGACAGCAGAGGTGGGGATTCCCGGCGCACTGATTTATTCAGATCAGACAATGCGGTCTCTTTCCGGTGGAGAAAGAGTCAAAGTTCAGATGGCAGGGCTGCTGCTTGCGCGTCCGGATATTCTGTTGCTGGATGAGCCTTCCAACGATATTGACCTTTCCACACTCCGGTGGCTGGAAAAGATGATCAACCGATTCCCCGGCGGTGTTCTTTTCATTTCCCATGATGAAACCCTGATCGAACGGACGGCCAACCGGGTGATCCTGATCGAGCAGCTGCGGAGAAAAACCGTATCCAGGGTGACGATCGCCAATGTGCCGTTTCGTACCTTCATGGACGATCGGCAGCGGGCGTTTGAGAAACAGAAACAGGAAGCCTGCAGCGAGCGGCGCGAAGAGAAAAAGGCCATGGAACGGTTCCGACGCATCGAGCAGACGGTGGAATCCGACCTTCGGAACATTTCCAGACAGGATCCCCATGGCGGCAGACTGCTGAAGAAAAAGATGAAGGCGGTCAAATCTCTTGAGAATCGGTTTGAACGGGAACATATGGAAATGACAGAAGTTCCGGAGATGGAATCCCCCATCAAGATCCGTTTCGAACAACAGAGAGCTATGCCTCCCGGGAAAACGGTGATCGAATATAGTCTTCCTGAGCTCAGGTCCCCGGACGGGAGAGTCCTGGCAAGGGCTATCGACCTGAATGTGAGAGGGCCGGAGAAGATATGCATCATCGGAGATAACGGCTCCGGGAAGACGACACTGATACGGAAGATCGCGAAAGAACTCCTCTTGCGGCAGGACCTGACGGCCTGCTATATGTCCCAGGAGTATGAGGAAACGCTGCTGTTTGACCGGACTCCGGTGGAGTATCTCGCGCCTTCCGGGCAAAAGGACGACGTGACGATGGTGCGAACCTATCTGGGCTCCATGAAATATACGGCAGATGAGATGTTCCATCCGATCCGGGAACTGTCCGGAGGACAGAAGGCGAAACTGCTCTTATTAAAGATCAGCCTTACCCAGGCAAATGTTCTGATCCTGGATGAACCGACGAGAAATTTCTCGCCGCTTTCCGGACCGGAAGTCCGGGGAATTCTGAAACAGTTTCCGGGAGCCATTATCAGCGTCTCCCACGACCGGAAATATATTTCGGAGGTGTGTGATACGGTTTACCGGCTGACACCGGAAGGATTAACGGCAACCGGGAAGAATCAATGATAAAGGAGAAAACGAAAATGAATGCATATGAATATATTACATTAAGAGAACACCCCGAGCTTGCAGAATCTGCAGCGGAATGGTTTCACCGGAAATGGGGTGTACCGAAAGAAGCCTATCTGGAATGTATCGAAGCATATCTGAGCAGTGCAACAGAATATGGCTGGTATCTGTGTTTGAATGATAATCAGATTATCGGAGGCCTGGGTGTGATTGAAAATGATTTTCACGACCGGAAAGACCTTGCGCCAAACGTGTGCGCGGTATATACGGAAGAAGCATATCGCGGTCATGGCATTGCCGGCTGCCTCCTGAATATGGCGACAGAGGATCTGAGGGCAAAAGGAATAACGCCAATATATCTGGTTACCGATCATGTTGGATTCTATGAACGTTATGGCTGGGAATTCCTGTGTATGGTTCAGGGAGATGGCGAGCCGGAAATGACAAGAATGTATATTCATTGGTAACGGATTCTCCCTGATAGCAGGAAGAATCCAAAGAAACCTCTGGTTTCGTGGCAGAGGATTCCAAAGGGGACAGCGTCCCTTTTGGCACACGACTTTGCAGGCAAAGTCTAGTGTGTTATACCTTTATCCGAAAGCCGGCAGACATCTCGCGGCAAAGCCGCTCGATGTACGTTGGCCGTCGAATGTGCGCCCGTGCAAGCACGGCGCCCGCTCTCCGGCTTATCGCTCAAAACAGCAGCGTGTGCCCCGTTGAAGCACAGGCTGCTGTTATTGCATTGCGGAGAGAAAAGGTCGCTTCCGTGAAGGAAGCTGACTTTTGAACGACGCAAAAGGAATGGTGACGTGACTCCTGTCACGGCGCCGATTCCAAGCCGGATTGAGGATAGAGGTATACAAAAATCAGACAATGAAATTACTGATACTACCAATGGAGCTCCTCACGGAAGCTATGGAGAGCGTTTCGCTCGATGCCTCTCGCGCGGCTCTCGCTTAAATGAAAATGCGCCGCGGTCTCTGCTCTGTCGTGGAGAAGATCATCGTTAAAGCCATAACGGTAACGAAGATATGTGAGCTCCCTTGGGGAGAGCATATCTAGCGCATGATGGACTTCCTCATATGTTTCTTTTTCGATATAAATCTGTTCCGGTGTCTTGGTGTACTCCGAAAAAAGCCTGTCGTAAAAACTGCTCTCGTCATTGTCCGGATCATTATAAGGTTCAATATCGAGACTCAGCATCTGACCTGTGGTTGGAATGGCGGATACGCATTTTCGGATATAGTCCATCATCGCGTTTTCAGAAACCCGGGATGCGTATGTCTGGAACAGATTGCCTTTTTCAGGACGGAAAGAGTGAACAGCCCTTAGCAAACCGATTGATCCCTCCTGAAGAAGGTCGTCTGCTTCAATCTGAAGACCAGAGTACTGCGCCTCAAATTTGGCAGCCAGTGCTTTAAGTGAAGGAAGCAAATGATCAATCAGCTCACTTTCTGCATCGGCATTTCCGCTTTGTGCCAGGATGCAGAGTTCCTCATTCGTCATGATCCGGTTCCTTTAGAGCATTCAACAAATCCAGGAAACTGGCGCTAAGTGATGAGAGATTTTCTTCCGGTATGCCAGCTTCCGAAATGGTCTTCATAACCGCAACTGTCAGATCTTCGGCGGTCAGCTTGCTGAGATCAACTGCCTCTCCATCTTTGACCAGATTCTCTCGCAGCTGCTTTAACACTTCGGTGGTCACGGCCTGCTGTGATTCTGACGCCGACTCTGCATTTTTCTTTATGTCTCGTACGATCTGCATGAAAAGATTCTGGATCGTGTTTGTATCTGCAGTGATAGGAGGTGTGGCGAGCTGCTTCAAATCCTGCACGGCATTTTTGGCTGCAACTGCATTCTCCGGATGAAGGTTTGCTTGATCCAGAGTGAGAGATCGCATGAAGGTCAGGATCTGGTTCATCGCATTGATTCCGGCAATCATAGTTTCATCCCGATACCGAGCCAGCAAAAGCAGCAACTGCGGGAAGCGGGGGTGCTCGATCAGCTGGTTCAGAACGGAAGCATCCACCTTCCCTGTATACAGGAGTTTGGCTGTCTCCGCCGAGAGCCCAAGCTCCTCTATATCATAATTCTTCCGCTCCGGAATATCGGTTTCACCAAGCAGGAAGTCAGTTGATACATCAAAGTACTTGGCGATCCGAATGATGAAACCATCGCCCAGATTCTCTGTCCGCCCCTGGAGATACCGGCTGAGGGTACTGCTTGAAAGGCCGACTCTTTCGGCAAGTTCGGCCTGGGTGATCTTCCTGTTTTTAATAAGATCCTGGATACGCTGCCGGGTATCGCCGGGAAGGTAAGTGTCGGACATGGCGGCCTCTTTTCTGGTCAGGAATTACTCATCTCGGAAATCCTGATCCTTGAGGATAATGTCAAGCATCTCCCGAGGGGTCACGATAAAGGGTCTGTTTGGGAAATGCCTGATATTTCCGGTTACAAGATAAGCATCTTCCTCTTTTCGTTCTTCCATCACCACTTCATAGAATACGAGATCTTTGGGATCCGGCAGTTCAATGTCAAGATGTTCGGCATCAACATAGATGGCGCGTTTATGAAAAGTGCTCATAATGCCTTCTATGAGATCTTCAGGAAGATGAAACTTTGGACGGGAAAGTACTTCCCGATATTCCTTCTCTATCGCCTCATTTAGAATGGGTATAATTGGCCCGTCAAAGGCAAGTTCAACGATGCTCCCCGGAACAGAGTGTGACTTCAGAACTGCTGAGACGAGGACATTCGTGTCGATAACCACATAATACTTCATGGGCGTTTACTTCCTTGCTTCTGCGATTTCGGCGTTGATCTCCTCGAGAGTCATATCTGAGATGCCATATTCCTCTGCGATCCGACTGGCCCTTTGAAGAGCACGGATACCGGGGTTGGTTTCTTCCTCTAGTTTCATGCTGAAAGGAATACCGTTTTCCTGGTTCAGTCTTGAAACACACATCCTCAGATATGCGGGAAGAGAGAGCCCGAGACGATCAAGGATCTGAACGGCACGGAGCTTTTCTGTATCTTCTGTTCTGAATTGAACTAACGTGCTTGCCATCGTATTATCCTCCTGACTTGATAATGGTTTAATGTCATACCTTAACCACCTATAGTATATCACAGAAAGAAAACAAACGCAATCATATGATTACAATTGTTGTAGGGTGGGATCCTCATTGATTTTGCTGTCTTGTGGTCCTACTGGACACTTTTCTTCAAAACCGAAAAATTGGAGTCTTCTGTAGCTTAGGTGGGTGACTCTTCCACACCATAGGAAAAATTACAATTGAAAAGCCATTGATCTTCCGCTATTGTGGTTGTTTGCGACGACAATTCACGATAGGAGGAAGC
>Ga0256405_10007596_pt1 | contig 16148 bp, 13 predicted proteins | sample RumenRJG_02DNA_FD_189096 | JGI IMG/M metagenome (GOLD analysis project Ga0256405, IMG submission 189096) | Bovine rumen microbial communities from Lethbridge, Alberta, Canada - RJG_02 | ecosystem: Host-associated > Mammals > Digestive system > Stomach > Rumen | place: Canada: Alberta...
CCGGGAGAAGCCACCAGCTCGATTCCTGCACGTATCACCCTCGTTACGGTGACATTGTGGTTCCTCCTCAATCCAATCTCCTTCAGGCTCTTGCCGGTAAATGAAGATTTGGTTACGGTCACGCGGCTGGTCAGGAGATGCTCCTGCATCTTCATCCAGTCTTCCTGATGCATGGGGACCTCTTCTCCGAAGATTATACGGATATGGTCGACATACTTCTGGCTGGTGACGATAAGAAGGCAATCGCCTTCGCAAAGGATGGTATCGGGTCCGGGAACGGACTGCTCGCCGTTATGCAGCATCCTGGACACGACGAATTCGCCTTCCTTGGGAATAACCTCCAAAAGCTTTTTACCGAAAACAGCCGGATTGCTGACCCTGCAATGCATCCTCCTGGCCATGTCGCCGGAGCCATGTTCCTTCTCGATCTTCTTCTTTTCCGTTTCAAGGTCGATCTTGAAAAGGGAATGGGAAAGGATTATCAGGGCGATCACACCCAGGACGCCGATAGGATATGCTACCGCATAGGCGGACGCAAGCCGGGTGGAACTGACCGTCGCCGTGGTGGCGGACGACAAAGTCTGCTGGGCGGCGCCGAGGCCGGGGGTATTCGTTACGGCTCCGGACATTACTCCGGTCATCGTGAACAGGTCCTCCTTGGATACGAAATGGACGCACACCGTTACTATCACGGCCAGGAGGACGAGAGATGTCGCCAGAAGGTTCAGTTTTACTCCCCCTTTCCTGAATGAGGAAAAGAAACCGGGACCGACCTGCAGACCGATGGAGAACACGAACAGGATCAGTCCGAAGTCCTTCATGAAGGTCAGGACGGTAGGATTGCACCTCAGGCCAAGATGGCTCAAAATGATGCCCACGAAGAGAATCCAGGTCGAACCTATGGAAACACCCTTGAACTTGAAACGGCCGAGATAAAGACCGAGCCCGATTACGACTGCGAAGAGAAGTATCGAATGGGCGATGCCATTACCGAAAAACAGGGCCTCCATCTTATCTCGCGAAATCGAAGACCACGTCGACAGGGATGTTTTCCAGGCTCATCATCATCTTGTCTTCCGAATAGAACCTGGGTGTCACCGCATATTTTTCTTCGAAACTCCTGGCAGCCTCTACATCTCCTTCGGCCTGGACCTTGAGGATTATCCCGGAAAGTTCTCCGAGGCAATCTATCGTCTTACCGTAGTTGATGATGTACTTCCCTGCCCCGTTCCTGGAAAGGGCTCCCTTGTCCATGAGATAATTCAGGATCATGATGTTACCGCGGCCCAGGGCCTCAGCCTCTCCGAAACGCTGGGAGCGGAGGAGGCTGGCGACGAAGGTTGCAACGGCATTCTCCTTGGTGAGCATATAGGTAAGGTCGGGATAAGCAAGGACCTTGCAGGCAAGGAAGGTGCCTACCACGTTGGCCTTCGCCTCTTCCCAGGTAAGCGCATGGCTGCCGAGAGCCTGCTCCACGGTACCCTTGCCGTTCACGGTCTCCTTCACACCAAGGCCATGGGCCATCTCGCGGAAGGCAAGGTTGACGAAGAATGCGTTACGCGAGACGTTGGGAGAATCCTCGGTAAGGAAAAGCTCAGAAACGGGATTGATTATAGAATTGAATTTGGCGTCGATGACATTGGCCAGCAGGATGGTCCTGGTGCCCCTCTCTTCCTGGACCTTCTCGTCATAAGGAAGGTTGATGGCGATTTCCTTGATGCCGGCATTGTAGCTACCGCCGTAATAGAGGGCGTCGCACACGAAGACGTCGGAGTTCTGGCCGGGGTGGAATTTCTTGTATTCCTCCGGACAGGGAAGTTCCTTCTGAAGCTCGGGGACGAGGGCCGCATATTTGCCAAGGTCCGCGGTCTTGGCAAGGTTTTTAAGAAGTACGAGGGCTCCGTAGGAAGCCTTGATGCCACGGAACTGGTCGTCATTGGTCTCGTTCGGGCCGATGACCAGGTCCATCTTGCTGTCCTCCATCTCAAGCCATGCGATATCTGACTCGTAATAGGAATCGGTCTTGAGACCCTCAATCTTCTTGAGAAGGTAGTTGCGGACACTCGGCTTGATGGTCATGTCTGCCGCGGCTTTCAGGTATGCGGCTATCTTCTCTATCTCGTCAGGATATTCTTCATGGAACCAGACGGTCTTGAGGGAATCATCCTCATCCCTCTTTATGAGGGTGTAAGGGCTGTTCTTGTCCGGGTCGTCAAATGACTCGAACTCCTGGGCTGTCATGTCGGAAGGATAAAAATTCACTCCCGCGGGCCTCGCGCCGTAACCTTCCACGAAGGAGGAGCCGCTCACGCGGTCCCAGGGTCCGTAGTTGATCATGGCATAGTCGCGTACGTCAGCGGCCTCTATCTTTTCAATGAGGGATTTGTCTCCGAAATATTGTTTCCAGTAAATGTTGTCAGCCTCATACGCTGCAAAACGGTAAAGGTTCAGTACCTCCTTACCGTTCTCCGTTATTCCGGAAAGGTCGGGAACGGGAACCTTCACGACGGCGTATCTTCCGATTTCACGCTGGATTGCGCTCTTATGTCCTTCGCCGCACGACGCGAGCACCGCCGCAGCCAACGCGAGGATTAAAACTCTTTTCATCATAAATACTTCCTTTTTTGCGCTGCAAAGGTAGCGAATATATTCAATTTATCAACCTATAAGGCCCTTCAAAATATAGAACAGGATGGGGACCGCGAGGGCCGGAAGCATGTTTACGGTCTTGAGGTCCTTTATCTTCAGGATGGACAGTCCGGATGAAAGAAGAAGAAGTCCGCCGACTATGGATATCTCAGCCATCAGCGCTTCCGGGATAAAATCAGCGCTGTTCAGGAGATAGGCTATAAGATAGATGCTCCCCTGCCAGCAGAAAAGGACAAGGGCTCCCCACATCATCCCTATGCCATATGAGGCGGCGAAAACGGTCGACGATACCAGGTCGAGGGTGGCGTTGGTGAAGAGGTATGTATTGTCACCATACACCGCGCTCATGACAGGGCCCACGATCGAGAGGGTCCCTATGCAGTAGAGAAGACAAGAGGTGGTGAGACCCTGGACGAGACGGGAGACGTTGTGCCTCTCGGCCGTCCGGTCTATGCGTCCCGATATGTCGAGGGCATAGCCGGCCAGGGCTCCAAGGCATATGCTCACGATGAACAGCACGGGGAACTCGCTCTTCGGGAAATTCTGTACGCACATGTTTGCGCCCAGGGCAAGGGTCACGAGGCCGAGGGCGCCGTACAGCGCATTCTGGTATTTTTCGTCAAGACGGGATTTAAGGGCGCTCCCGAGTACGCTCCCGGCAACGATGCAAGCCGTATTGACTATCGTTCCTAGCATTGATGGGCAGGTCAGACGAGTTTCGACAGGTCGTCCTCACGTATCATGGTAAGACCTCCGCGCCGGAGAGCTTCTATGGCCCTGGGGTTGTCATCAGTCCGGAAAACTATAACGCCCTTCCCCGTAAGGCGGAAGGAATACATGTAGGCGATGCTGAGCCCCTCATCCGACAGGATGCCTATGGCGTCCGCCGCGCGTCCGGGTTCGTCGTCCAGTTCCACGGCAATCACCTCGCGCAGGGAAACGGCGACCCCTGCATCCTTGAGAAATTCGTACGCCTTCATGGGCTCGCTGCATATGATCCGGCAGATCCCGTAATCCATGGTGTCGGATATGCTGATCGCGATAAGGCTGATATTCGCCTCCTTCAACTGGCGGAGCAGGCCGACAAGGGTTCCCGCCTTGTTCTCTATGAAAATTGAAAGCTGATGTACTGTCATGGCTTATGATTGTTTAATACTGTTTTCTCAAGTCACGGACCCTCACTGCCTTTCCCTCGCTCTGGGGCAGGGTGCCCTTGGGTACGAGCTTAACCCTGGGAGTGACGAGGATTTCGTCCCTGAGCATCCGGGTTATGTTCTTTTCAAGTCTCTGAAGGGCGGAATAGTCATCCAGGGAATGCTCCGTGAACTCGACTTCCACCGTCATGCCGTCATTGCCGCCTTCATTCTCTAGGGTGATCAGATAATCCGAGGCAAGTTCCTTGAACTGCATCAGCACCTGCTCGACCTGGATAGGGAAGATGTTTACGCCCCTGAGGATTATCATATCGTCGCTGCGCCCTTTGATACGGTCGATCCTCCGGTGATGACGGCCGCAGGGGCACTCTCCCGGGATTATCCGGGTAAGGTCCCTGGTCCTGTACCTCAGAAGCGGCATGGCCTCACGCTTGAGAGTGGTGAGGACCAGTTCTCCGACTTCCCCGTCAGGGACAGGATCGAGGGTCACAGGATCGATTATTTCCACGATGTAATAGTCCTCCCAGATATGCATCCCTTCCTGCCTGGGGCACTCGAAGGCCACTCCCGGACCGCACATCTCCGACATTCCGAACGAGTTGTATGCCTTGACGCCAAGCATATCCTCTATCCTTTTCCTGGTATCTTCGCTATGGGGCTCAGCGCCGATCGCCAGAATGCGCAGGGAGGTGTCCTTGCGGGGATCGATCCCCCTTTCGCACATCACTTCATACAACCTGGCGGCGTATGAAGGTATTGCATGCACCACCGTTGTCTTGAAATCGGTGAAGAACTTGATCTGCCTGAGCGTATTTCCTGCAGCGGCGGGGACGGTGAGCATTCCGAGACGTTCCGCCCCGTATTGGAAACCGAGACCTCCGGTGAACATCCCGTAACCGGAAGTGTTCTGGAAAACGTCTTCCGGACGGCATCCGACCATCCAAAGGCAGCGGGCCACCGCATTCGCCCATTCCTCAAGATCCCTGCGGGAATGGAGTATAACGGTGGGATTGCCGGTGGTTCCGCTGGAAGAATGGAGCCTTGTGCATTCGGAAAGCGGAATCGAAGCCATTCCGAAGGGATAGGTATCCCTGAGGTCCTGCTTCGTGGTGAACGGGACCTTCTTCAGGTCGTCAAGCGTCATGATATCCTCAGGCGAGAGGCCTGCATCTGCGAAACGCTTCCGGTAGAAAGCCGACCCCATGCAATGTGCCACGGTCTTTCGGAGCCTTTCGGTCTGCAAGGCACATATGGCATCCCTGGAGAATGTTTCTTCCGGATTATAAAACTCACTGTAAGACATATACTATCTCAATACGCGGTTATCGATTACATATTTCCCCTTTCCGACACTCCTTTCCAGCGAACCTGGCTGGCGTATCTGCACCTGGGCGTTAATGCTCAAGACGCTACGCAGCTTGAAGGACACCTTTTTGGCAAGGTCGGTAATGGCATCTATCGTATCGGCCCCGGCAAAGTACTCGGGCCTCATCTCCACATGGACAGTCAGGGTATCGAGGTTGTCCACCCTGTCAACTACCAGCAGATAGCGGGGGGCGCACTCGGGGATATCCAGGATGACGCTCTCCACCTGCGAAGGGAAGACGTTGATCCCTCGGATGATGAGCATGTCGTCGGAACGTCCCATCACGGGGCTCATCCTTACCATCTTGCGGCCGCAGGGGCAGTCGTCTCCTTCAATCAGGCTGCACAGGTCCCTTGTACGGTAACGAAGGAGAGGCATTCCCTGTTTGGTGAGGGTGGTGAACACCAGTTCCCCATGCTTTCCCCTTCCGAGAGGCTCGAGGGTAACCGGGTCGATGATCTCAGGAAAGAAGTGGTCTTCATTGATATGGGAACCGCTCTGACAGGAGCACTCGAAACTCACGCATGGTCCCATTATCTCGCTGAGGCCGTACAGGTTATAGGCCTTGAGCCCGAGCCTGCTCTCTATCTCCTGCCTCATGTTTTCCGTCCAAGGCTCTGCCCCGAAGGCTCCTATCCGGAGCTTGATCTCGCTCTTGTCGATTCCCAGCTGCTCCATCACCTCTGCGAGGTGGAGGGCATAGGAAGGGGTGCAGGCGATACCGTCTATCCCGAGGTCCCTGATCAGGCGGATGTGCTTTTCCGTGTTGCCGGTCGAAGCGGGGACGACGGCTCCACCCACCTTCTCCACCCCGTAGTGCGCTCCCAGGCCTCCGGTGAAGAGGCCGTATCCGTAAGAGACAGAGAATGTGTCGTTCCTTGTCATCCCGTACGCAGTAAGGCAGCGGGCCATGCACTCGGCCCAGATTTCTATGTCACGCCTCGTATAGACCACGATGGTGGGATTGCCGGTGGTGCCGGATGAGGCGTGGATACGGATTATCTCGCTTTGCGGAGCTGCCTGGAGGCCATAGGGATAGTTGTCCCTAAGGTCCTGCTTGGTGGTGAACGGAAGCTTCACGATGTCCTCGATTGTACGGATATCATCAGGGATGAGGTCCATCTCCTGAAGCTTTTTCCTGTAAAACGGCACATTGTGATAGACATAATCCACCATCTTGTGCAGACGATGCCCTTGCATCGCGCTCATCTCGTCGCGGGACATCGTCTCTTTATGTTCGTTCCAGATCATATTGTCAAGTTCGTTGTTTCCGATTATTTTCCGGCGGCCCTCATTCCAAGGTCGAAAGCAGCCTGGTTGGCGAGGACCACATCCTCTCCCTTCGGAGCGAAGATCCGGGCCACCGCCTCCCTAAGTTCCCCTGGAGACACTATCCCTATCCTGTCCGCCGCCATCCCAAGCAGGACCATGTTGGCTCCCCGGGGGTTGCCGCTCTCCCTTGCGAGGGCTGCGATGTCGCACATGGTGACGTCAGGAAGTGAACGGACTTCGGCAAAAAGGGTTTCCATGTCAGGATAGTCCGGAATATTAACGAGGGGTTCCGAAGCCGTAATGACCGCCCCGTCCGGAGAGAGGAACCTGAGGTATCGCAGAGCCTCCATAGGCTCCATGGACAGGATGATGTCAGCCGTTCCCTCGGCGATGAGGTCGCTGGAGACAGGCTCAGTCGACAGACGCAGGTCGCTCTCCACGTCCCCTCCCCTCTGGCTCATCCCATGGACCTCAGCCTGCTTCAGATGCAGGCCCGCAGCCGTTGCCGCCTCACCTATGACGGTTGCGATGGAGAGGATGCCCTGGCCTCCCACTCCGCAGAGTATGATGTCTTTTTTCATTTTTTACCTGCATTATGTCTCCTCAGAGACTGGATACATTCCCTTCTGGCTATTATGACGGAGACCCCCTTGTAGGAAATTTCCTCGCGGATGACTCCCCTTATCTCATCCAATTTCGCCGGCAACGGAACCACCACCCTGACATGAGCAGGATCCACGCCGAGACCGGTGCAGATGCCCTCATACTTGCTGGTGCCGGCCGAATCCTGGCCTCCGGTCATGGCTGTCGTCAGATTGTCGGAAATAAGCACCGTGATGTCCGCCCCTTCGTTGACCGCATCCAGGAGCCCGGTCATTCCGCTATGCGTGAAGGTGGAATCCCCTATTACAGCAACGACCGGATGGGCTCCGGCGTCCACGGCTCCCTTGGCCATGGTTATGGAAGCGCCCATGTCCACACAGGTGGACAGGGTCCTGAAAGGAGGAAGGGCTCCTAGGGTATAACAGCCTATGTCGCCAAACACCCTGGGATCATCGTATTCCGCAAGGACATCGTTCAGGGCTGCATATACATCCCTGTGGCCGCAGCCCGGGCAAAGCTGGGGCGGCCTTGGGGCCATGTTCAGGGCGTCGGGGAAATGGCGGAATGTCGGTCTTCCCACAGCCTTCCCAACGCTGTCAGGGGTCAGTTCCCCAGTCCTGGGAAGCGCTCCGGTAAGCCGTCCCTCCACGGGATAGTCCGCCCCAAGGATCGCCTTTACCTCATGCTCGGCAAATGGCTGCCCGTCTTCGATGACAAGCAACCTGTCGCTCGCTGCCGCAAGGGCGCGTATCTTCTCTTCCGGGAGAGGGTATCGCGACACCTTAAGGACGCCGCTCAGGTCCGGCTTCGCCTCCATGACATAATTATAGGCTATGCCGCAGGCAATAACGCCCAGTCCTCCCTTTCCGGTAAGGGTGAGGTCGTTGAATGAAGATGCTTCGCTTTCCACCCTCATGCCGGACTGCTTGTCAAGGAGCTTGACATACTGCCTCCTGGCGATTGCAGGAAGGAGTATCCATCCCCTGTCGTCGGACAGAGAGAGAGGATTCTGTCCCCGCACGGCGCCCCGTTTCACTTCGGCACGGGAATGAGCCAGGCGGGTCACCAGCCTCATCATCACCGGAAGCCCGAGTTCTTCGGAAAGACCGAATGCCTCCCCTACCATGTCGTATGCTTCCTGTTGGTTCGAAGGTTCAAAGACCGGGACCATGGCGAAATTGCCGTAAAACCTGGAATCCTGTTCATTCTGGGACGAATGCATCGAAGGATCGTCGGCGACGAGGACGATAATCCCCCCGTTCACTCCTGTAAGCGCGCTGTTGACGAAAGGATCCGCACAGACGTTCATGCCCACGTGCTTCATGCACACGAGGGCTCTCTTGCCGGCATAGGACATGCCCAGGGCAGCCTCCATGGCGGTCTTTTCGTTGGTGCACCAGCGGCTGTGGATCCCCCTCTCCCTGGCAAGGGTGTCCTTCTGGATATATTCCGTGATCTCCGTAGACGGAGTCCCCGGATAGGCATAAACCCCTGAGAGACCGCTGTCGATCGCAGCGAGGGCAACAGCCTCATCTCCCAGCAACAACCTTTTATCTTCCATATCTTCTGGCTTGGATAACAAAAATACCATTTCCCCCGAACTAAATCAAGGGAATGTTGTTTTCGCCGCATACCTTCCTCATCTCTTCCGGCCAGATGCTGGCCTGGATCTCTCCGATGTGGGCTTTCTTGAGAAACAGCATGCACAGGCGGGATTGGCCGATACCTCCGCCTATGGAGAGAGGCAGATCACCTTCCAGCAGGCGCCTGTGGAAATACAGGGAGGCGCGGTCTTCCTTACCAGCAATCTTCAGCTGGCGCAGCAGTGCATCCCTGTCGACACGGATTCCCATGGAGGAAAGTTCGAAACTGCGGGAAAGGACATCGTTCCACACGAGGATATCTCCGTTCAGGCCGGGAAGGAGTTCATCACAGCCACCTTCCACCGGATACGGGACCGGAGTGGACCAGTCGTCATAATCGGGGGCCCTGCCGTCATGAGGCTTTCCGTCCCCGAGGCCGGCGCCTATTCCAATGATGAACACGGCTCCGTATTCGCGGGTGATGGCATCCTCCCTCTCCTTAGGGGTCAGGGAAGGGTAAAGGCGGCGCAGCTGCTCGGAGTGGATGAACTTTATCTCCCGGGGAAGGGAGGGTTTTATGCAGGGATACTTCTCATACACCGAATATTCGGTCCTGAGTACGGCGGCGTATATCCTTCTCACCACATCTTCCAGGAATCCGAGGTTCCTGTCTCCGGGAGTCATCACCCTCTCCCAGTCCCACTGGTCGACATAGAGGGAATGGATGTTGTCCAGGACTTCGTCCGCACGGATCGCATTCATGTCGGTATATATGCCGTAACCTGGCTCGATGCCATATTCCGCAAGAGTGAGCCTCTTCCATTTCGCAAGGCTGTGGACCACCTCGGCGCGGCGGTCGCCCATGTCGCGGATGGGGAAGGTCACAGCCCTCTCGACACCGTTGAGGTCATCGTTGATCCCGAGTCCTTGAAGGACGAAAAGAGGTGCGGTTACTCTCCTGAGTCTCAGCTCGGAAGAGAGGTTCATCTGAAAGAAATCCTTAATTTCCTTGATGGCTGTCTCCGTCTGGTGGCCGTCAAGCAACGGAGCATAGCCGCGTGGTATGACGAGTCTGTCCATAGGCCGCTACAAATCTACATGGTGGCACCAACCGTGGATATCTTCCACCTCCCCGAACTGGATTCCCGTGATCCTGTTGTAAAGTTTGGTGCATACAGGACCGACAGTACCGTCGGGAACGAAACGGAACGAACGGCTCACGGTCTCCTCCTCCAGCACCGGCTTCATGTCGATATGGGACATCGGAGTGATTACCACCGCCGTACCGCAGGCTCCCGCCTCTTCGAAAGTATCGAGTTCATCCACTGGCACTGGACGTTTCTCGACCGTCATCCCGAAATCGGCGGCGACCTCCTGCAAGGTCTTGTTGGTAATGGAAGGAAGCACGCTGTCGGACAGGGGTGTGATATAGCTGTTTCCCCTGATTCCGAAGAAGTTGGAAGATCCGAACTCATCCACGAACTCCCTGGTCCCCGAATTCAGGTACAGGAGTTCTGTGTAGCCCTGGTCATGGGCCGTCTTGTACGGCTTGAAAGTGGATGCGTAGTTCGCCCCTATCTTGTAGCTTCCCGATCCCTTCGGAGCCGCCCGGTCATAATTGCCCGGGATGACGGCCGAGAAGGATTTCAGGTGCTCGCCGTAATAAGATCCCGCCGGAGCGCACATCACGGCAAAAACAGCCTCAGGATAAGGTACAAGCTGCATCTGCGGATGCATTCCCATAAGCAGGGGGCGGAGGTACAGGGAAGCCTTGTGGCCGTAAGGCGGCAGGAATTCCAGATTGCCCCTGATGCACTCTTCGCACATTTTCACGAACATATCGGCATCGGGGACCGGAAGCCCCAGATACCCGGCGGTACGGGCCATCCTGGCGGCATTCTCTCCCGGACGGAAGATGACTGCCCCGCCGTCCTTCTGCCGGAAGGCTTTCAAACCTTCGAAACAGGAAATCGCATAGTGGAACACCTGCGCAAAAGGGTCGAAGGTAAATGAGAATGTTTCCGTAGATTGTGCGGGAGACCATTTCCCGTCTTTATAATGGGAAAAGACGACTGTCCTTGTCCTGTAGGCGTCAAAGCCAAGGGAATCCCAATCAATGTTTGCCATGGTATGATAGTATTATTATATTCTGTTTGCAATCCAATCCCCCACCTCGGACGTCTTGAAAGCGGGTTTCCCCTTTTCCGCAAGGTCTTCGGTGACTATGCCCTCCATGATGGAGGCTGCGACGGCTTCGCGTATTGCGCGGCCCTCGTCCATCCGGCCGAAAGCGTACTCGAACATCATCGCGGCCGAAAGGATGGCGGCTACGGGGTTGGCGATATCCTTTCCCGCCGCCTGTGGATACGAACCGTGAATGGGTTCGAACAAGCTGGTATGGGCTCCCACGGAAGCCGACGCCAGCAGCCCCATGGACCCGGATATGCAGCTGGCCTCATCGGTCAGGATATCCCCGAAAGTGTTCTCCGTGACGAGGACATCGAAGAATTTCGGCTGCCGGATAAGCTGCATGGCGGCATTGTCCACGAACATATAGTCCACCTGCACGTCGGGCCACGAAGGGGCCATCTCCATGGCTATCTGCCTCCAAAGCCTCGAAGATTCAAGGACATTTGCCTTGTCGACCACCGTCAGGTGGCTCCTGCGGCGACAGGCATATTCGAAGGAAAGCTTCAGTATCCTCTCCACTTCGGAACGGCTGTAGATGCAGGTATCCCAAGCGGTATCCCCTCCATCTTTCCGCCCCTTCTCCCCGAAATACATTCCTCCGGTCAACTCCCTGACACACAAGAAGTCGGCTCCATCCACAAGCTCCTTGCGAAGAGGAGACCTGTCCACAAGCGATGGGAAAGTTTCAACCGGGCGGAGATTCGCATAGAGCCCGAGTTTCTTGCGGATAGCGAGCAGGCCCTGTTCCGGACGCACCTTCGAAGTCGGGTCATTGTCATATTTTGGGTCCCCCACCGCGCCGAAGAGCACGGCGTCGCTCCCCATGCATATCCTGTGGGTTTCTTCCGGGTATGGATCCCCAGTCGCGTCGATGGCGCAGGCACCGACCAGGGCATGCGTATATTCAACATCGTGAGAATATTTCCTGCAGACGGCGTCCACGGCCTTGACGGCCTGGGCGACCACCTCCGGTCCGATGCCGTCACCCGGCAGTACAGCTATTTTCCACTTCATGAACCAATTGTGTTATCTATGTTGTTTTCAATAATGTTCAGCATCTTTACGGTCGCCTTTATGGCAGCCTCGGCCTGATCGGAATCGACCCCTCGGGTCTTGAACTCATGGCCGTCAAGTTCCCATGTGATGGTGGTCTCGACGAGGGCGTCCGTCCGTCCTCCCGGCGGTATCTTCACGATATAGTCGGAAAGGCGGGGATGCCGCCTGCCAAGGCTGTCGTAGATCTTCCACAAGGCCCGCATGAACGCGTCATACTGACCGTCTCCCGCGGAAGACTCCTCGTATTCCTTTCCAGCGATATCGATCTTAAGGTTGGCCACAGGCCTCATGCCCCTGGCGAGCTGGAGGCTGTAATTCACCATCCGGATCCGTTCCGGGGCGAATAGGTCGCCTTTGAGAACATCAGCTATGATGAACGGAAGGTCCTCAGTGGTAAGGCTTTCCTTCTTATCTCCGAGTTCGACCACCCTCTCGGTGACCCGTTTCATCTGCTCGGGGTCCAGGCTGATGCCAAGTTCCTCAAGGTTCTTGACTATATTGGCCTTGCCGCTGGTCTTTCCAAGGGCATAGTGACGATGGCGTCCGAAACGCTCCGGAAGGAGTGCGTTCTGGTAAAGGCCGCCCTTCTTGTCACCGTCCGCATGGACTCCGCTGGTCTGGGTGAAGACGAATTCACCGATGAGGGGTTTGTTGGAAGGTATCCTGATACCTGAAATGGACTCCACATAGCGGCAGACGTGCATCAGCTGGGTCTCGTCAACGGAAAGGTCGCAGCCGAGCTGGTCCCTCAGGACCCCCACCGCGCTCGAGACAGGCAGGTTTCCGGCACGTTCCCCAAGACCGTTCACGGTCGTATGGATTCCGCCTACCCCGGCACGCACGGCCTCGAAGGTATTCGCAGCCGCAAGGTCATAGTCATTGTGAGCGTGGAAATCGAAACGCACCCCCGGATATCTGGCAATCATGTCGCTGACGAACCCGAAGGTCTGGGCCGGATTGAGTATGCCGAGCGTATCCGGCAGCATGATCCTCTTTATGCCTGCATCCTTGATGGAATCGGTAAGGAAATACACATAGTCCTTCGAGGTCTGCATCCCGCCGGACCAGTCTTCGAGGTAGACGTTCACCTCCAGTCCTTTCTCCCTTGCGAGGGCGATGTCCCTCAGGATATCGGACGCATGCTCCTGCGGAGTCTTCCTAAGCTGCCCTTCCAAATGCCTCAGGGAACCTTTGGTCAGCAGGTTCATCACCCTTCCCCCGCCTGAAGAAATCCAGTCTATCGATGCCCCTCCGTCCACGAATCCCAGCGCCTCTACCCTGTCCAGCAGTCCCTTTTCGCGGGCCCAGCGGCAGATAAGGGTAAATGCCTCCTGTTCACCCCGGGAAACCCGGGCGGAAGCAACCTCTATCCTGTCCACCTTCAGTTCCTCCAGCAACAGACGCGCAATGGCGAGTTTCTCCCCCGAATTGAAGGAGACGCCGGCGGTCTGCTCACCGTCCCGGAGGGTGGTATCCATTATTTCCAGCATGCAGCGTGTTCTTTTTCATATGCCTCTATGCCATCCTTGCGGGAAAGAAGATAATCTATATCGTCCAGCGCATGCATGAGACAGTATTTCTTGTATGAATTAAGTTCAAAGACCTCGCTCCTTCCGGTAGAGAGGTTCGTGACGGTCTGGGCCGGGACATCAACTCTGACCTTCATCGAAGGGTCTGCCTCGATCGAGGCGAAAAGTTCCTCGAGGAAACTCTCGGAAACGGTGACGGGGAGGACGAAATTATTCAGTTCGTTATTTCGGTGGATATCGGCGAAAAAACTGGATATCACCACCCTGAAGCCATAACCAGAAATGGCCCATGCAGCATGTTCGCGGCTGGAGCCGGAACCGAAGTTACGGCCGGCGACCAGTATCTCGCCCGAATACCGTGGATCGTTCAGGACGAAATCCTTGACAGGGGTCCCGTCCGGATGGAAACGCCAGTCCCTGAACAGGTTCTCTCCAAAAAACGATTCATCCCTCGTGGTCGCTTTAAGGAAACGGGCTGGTATGATCTGGTCGGTGTCCACGTTGGCCAGGGGAAGAGGCACGCAGGTGCTCTCGATTATGTCAAACGCCTTTTTCATAAGCTTCTCGGATCGGTTATGACACCCGTAACGGCTGCAGCGGCAGCGGTAAGGGGGCTGGCAAGCAAGGTCCTTGCCCCGGGCCCTTGCCGGCCCTCGAAATTACGGTTGCTGGTTGAAACGCAATATTTCCCGGAGGGGACCTTGTCATCATTCATTGCCAGGCATGCGGAGCATCCTGGCTGACGGATTTCAAAACCGGCCTCTGCAAGCACCTTGTCAAGGCCCTCCGAACGGATGGACTTCAATACCTCCCAGGACCCGGGCACGAGCCAGGCCGTGATTCCCGGAGCCTTCCTGCGACCCTTCACAACGGATGCAAAGGCCCTGAAATCCTCCAGGCGGCCATTCGTACATGCCCCGAGGAACACATAGTCAACGGGTTTTCCAAGGAGTTTGTCCCCCGGTTTGAATCCCATGTAATCCAAGGACTTGCAGAAGGAGGCCCGGCCTTCTGCAGGGATGTCCTCCAACTTCGGCACGCACCCGGTAACGGAAGTGCCCATCCCCGGATTCGTCCCGTATGTGATCATGGGTTCTATGTCGGCTGCATCGAAGACAACCTCCCGGTCGAAAACAGCGTCTTCCCCGCTCCTCAGGGTCTTCCAGTGCTCCACCGCTTTGTCCCAGTCTCCTCCCTTAGGAGCATATTCTTTCCCCTTCAGGTACTCGAAGGTCTTCTCGTCAGGAGCGATGAATCCTCCCCTTGCCCCCATCTCAATCGACAGGTTGCAAAGCGTCAGGCGGCCTTCCATGGAAAGGTCGCGGACCACGCTGCCGGCATATTCCACGAAATAGCCTGTCGCCCCTCCGGTGGTCAGCCTTTCCATCAGGAAAAGGGCCACATCCTTGGCCGTCACCATGGGTTTCAGCTTACCCTCGATGCTGATCCTCATCGAGAGCGGTTTCTGCTGCAGGATACACTGTGAGGCAAGCACCATCTCAACCTCGGAGGTGCCTATCCCGAAAGCCACGGCACCGACGGCGCCATGGGTCGATGTATGTGAATCCCCGCAGACTATGGTCATTCCGGGAAGGGACAAGCCCCTTTCGGGCCCGACCACATGTATGATACCGTTGCGGGGGTCCATCATTCCGAAATGTGTCAGGGAGAACTGCTCCGCATTGGATGCGAGGGCGTTCACCTGGGCGGCTCCGACGGGGTCGGCTATAGGCTTGTCCTGGTCGTGGGTGGGGGTATTGTGGTCAGGCATGCAGAATATCTTTTCCGGCCTCAGCGGGGATATACCCCTCCTCCTCAGGCCTTCGAAAGCCTGGGGACTGGTCACCTCATGGCAATAGAGCCGGTCGATGTACAACTGCTGGGGTCCGTCCTGTATGGACTCAACCACATGGGAATCCCAAATCTTGTCAAACAGAGTGTTCATCCTTTTCAGAACATTTGTTAAGGCAATCCACATAGGCGTCTATGGAAGCGGTCACGATGTCCGTGCTGGTGCCGAAGCCGTAGTAGAACCTACCCTGGTTCTCCACCTGCATATGCACCTTGCAGCAGTCGTCAGTCCCCCTCGAGACTCCCTGGATCGTAAATTCATTGATATTCGTATCTTCTCCTACAATCTTGCGGAGCGCGTTCACCGACGCGTCAACGGGACCGTTCCCGGTAGCTGCGGCCTCTACTTTCCGTCCGTCCACTTCCAGTCCGATCGATGCGGTAGGCTTGATCCCTACCCCGCTGGTTGCCTGAAGCCATTCCACCTTAATCCTGCGGTTGCCGCTCCTCTGCTGCCCGACGAGCATAAGGATATCATCATCGGTGAGCTCCTTCTTGCTGTCTGCGAGTTTCAGGAAAGCTGCATACACGGTGTCGAGCTGTTCCTTGTCCAGGTGCACGCCCAGGGATTCAAGACGGAACTTGAGGGCGGCGTGGCCGCTGCGGGCGGTAAGGACAATGGAATTGCTGTCCACTCCGACGTCCTGCGGATCTATTATTTCATAGGTGGATGCATTCTTCAGCACTCCGTCCTGGTGTATCCCCGAAGAATGCGCGAAGGCGTTCCGGCCCACTATCGCCTTATTTGCCTGCACAGGCATGTTCATAAGGTTGGAAACCATCCGGCTGATAGGGTAAATCCTCCGGCTGTCGATGCCGGTTTCCAGGTCTATATCCTTGTGGGAACGGAGGATCATGACGATTTCCTCAAGAGCCGTGTTTCCGGCCCTCTCAC
>Ga0256405_10007597_pt1 | contig 16147 bp, 12 predicted proteins | sample RumenRJG_02DNA_FD_189096 | JGI IMG/M metagenome (GOLD analysis project Ga0256405, IMG submission 189096) | Bovine rumen microbial communities from Lethbridge, Alberta, Canada - RJG_02 | ecosystem: Host-associated > Mammals > Digestive system > Stomach > Rumen | place: Canada: Alberta...
ATTTCAAAAGGAGGGTTTTTCATGACACGCCCCACTTTCCAAGATTCGACTATATTATACCACTTCATCAATCAAAATTCAATACATGATGGAAGATTTGTGATTCTGATTTTTGACGGATGAGAGAAGCGACAAACTTTTCAGGACAGTCCACCAAAGCAATACGAAAGAACACACGGAAACTCCAAGGGCGCACTTCTATACCTCCCCGAAGAGGTATTCGGATCGTGCGTCCTCTGGAGGCAGGCGGACAGCGAAACATGTCCCGCCCCTGCTTCCTTACAGTCAGAAAAAGAGGGCTGCACCCTCTTTCGCCGCAGAGCGGCTATCTCTTGCGCACAAGGCAGCGGAACCCGACGCTTACGCATCGAGCCCCGCCGCCTTGTTTTGATAGGAAACGAAAAGAAAGGATGGATATCGCACATGTCAGAAAGCAAGAAGAAAAAGACCGAAATCGAGAAACTCAAGGAGGAAAAGAAAAGCATCGAAGAAGAACTTGCTGAGGCAACGAAAAAGCAGGAACAGATCGAGCATCAATTACAGCGGGCGGAGAATCGGGCCGATTTTCTAAAGGACAACGAGCGGAGGAGACGGACTCACCGCCTTGTCATCAAAGGAGCCATCATTGAAGACCTTGCACCCTGTCTCAAATATTGCAGCGATCAGGAATTCTACAACCTGATGGACGAGATCTTTTCACTTCCGCAGGTGCAGGGCCTCGTTATGGCCCTGCGGGAAAATGCACAGGAGGAACAGGATGGCTGACTTTCATTTCAGCGTGACGCAGATCAAACGAAGTGCCGGACAATCCGCCATCGCCGCCGCGGCGTACCGGGCTGGCGAGAAACTCTACAGCGATCTCTACGGCGAATACAGCGACTACACCCGCAAGCGCGGCATCGTCGAAACCGGGATTCTGCTCCCGTCCTTCGCGCCAAAGGAATACGGAACCCGCGAAATACTCTGGAACGCGGTGGAACAGGCGGAACGGCATCCGAAGGCGCAGCTTGCCTATAGCTTCGACTTTTCCCTGCAAAACGAGTTTTCCATGAAAGAGAATCTTGCCATCGTCCGGGAGTTCATTCAGAAACAATTCGTGGACCGCGGCATGATCGCGGATTACGCGGTTCACCTGCCCGACAAGGGCGACGCTGTGCCGAATCCTCACGTTCACGTCCTCTGTCCCATACGACCATTGAACCCGGACGGTACATGGGGCGTGAAGCAAAAACGGGGCTACCACCTGGACGACGCCGGGAAACGAATAAAAGATGAGAACGGACGGGATCTATTTGACGCGGTTCCCACCACGGACTGGGGCAGCGCCGAAACGCTGGAACACTGGCGGGAAGCCTGGGCTGAAATCAATAATGGGCACTTCGCCGATCACGGTCTTTCTGCCCGTCTGGATCACCGCTCCTATGAAAAACAGGGATTGGAACAGATACCGACCGTCCACGAAGGTCCCAAGGTCCGGGAGATGGAGCGCCAGGGAATCCGCACGGAGAAGGGCGACCGGAATCGCTGGATTCGTCAGCTCAACGCCATGATCCGACGGCTCAAAATCCAGCTTCGGGAGCTGTCCGATTGGATCACAAATGCGAAGCAATCCGCAAAGCCGGAGCCATCTGTTTATGATCTCCTGACCGCCCATCTGAATCAGCAGAATGCCGGGGCCTGGTCCTTTGTGGCGAAAAACAAAAACCTGAAAGAGCACAGTCAGATGGTGCTGTATCTCCAGGAGCACAACATCACCACAATAGAAGAGTTTACCGCGCACGCCCGACAGGTGAAGGAAAAGGCCGATCCGGTCCAGGCGGAACTGCAGCGGATTACCAAGCAGATTCAGCGTCTGGACGCCATAGAAAAAGCCTTTGATCGTTATCAAAGCGTCAAGCCGGTTTTTGATGAATGGCGCGGAATCTATTTCAAAAAATCCAAGGAAAAGTTCAAGGCAGAGCACGAAAAAGAGATCAAAACTTACTACGCCTGCCGTCGGCAGATCGAATCCTATCTGAAAGAAAACGGTGATCTGGATTTCACCCGTCTTTCGCTGGAACGGGGAGAACTCACGGAAAAAGCTGAGCGGATGAATCAGAAAAACCGTCCTCTGGCGGAGGAGGTGGCGACCCTGAATCGCATCTGTAAGGCGATCTCGTCCGTCTCGGATTCTGACTGGACGGAATCTGTCAGCGAGCCGTTAAAGGAAGAAAAGCCAAGGCCCACGCACAAAACAAAAGACGATCCCATGCTGTGAAGGAGGGAACAAAGATGCACGAGAACCCAAATACGAATGTACCGATGATCCGCATGAGCGATGTGGCACTGACGAAGGTGGAATGGCTATGGTATCCCTATCTGCCCCTTGGAAAAATCACGATCCTCCAGGGCAACCCCGGTGAGGGAAAGACCTACTTCGGCATGGAGCTGGCGGCAGCCTGCACGAACCGTAAGCCACTGCCGGATGCAAAGATTCTGGAACCCTTCAACGTGATCTACCAGACGGCGGAGGACGGCTTGGGCGACACGGTGAAGCCCCGCCTGATCTCCGTGGGTGCCGACCTGGATCGGGTATTGGTCATCAACGACGAAGCGTCACCCCTCATGCTTTCCGATGAGCGGATCGAAAAGGCGATCCGGGAAAATAACGTCCGGCTGCTGATCATCGACCCCATCCAGGCTTTTCTCGGTGCCGGGGTGGACATGAACCGGGCAAACGAAGTCCGGCCGATATTGAAGAGATTGGGTGACATGGCACAGCGGACAGGCTGCGCCGTTTTGCTTATCGGCCACCTGAACAAAGCCTCCGGAACGAAAAGCACCTACCGCGGCCTCGGCTCCATCGACATTGCGGCGGCAGCCCGAAGCGTCCTGCTGATCGGTAGACCAAAGGACGAGCCGGCCATACGTGTGCTCTGTCACGACAAATCCTCGTTGGCACCGGAAGGGCCGAGTCTGGCGTTCCGCCTGAACGGAGAAAATGGTTTTCAGTGGGTGGGCGAGTACGACATCACCGCCGACGATCTGCTCAGCGGCAAGTCCGGCGAGGATGCGCAGAGCAAGCTGGAACGGGCAAAGAATTTGATCATTGGCCTTTTGATGGAGAATGGTGAGGTCAGCGCAGCGGAGATCGACCGGTCCGCCGCCAAGCAGAAGATCGGAGAACGGACCGTCCGCAAAGCGAAAGCAGAGCTGCGGGATACAGGCTCTCTCGGTTCTCGGAAGGTCGGGCAACAGTGGTATCACTTCCTTGTCACCATGGAAGAACCGCCAAAGCCGCCTGTGATGCCGAAGCCACCACCAGAAGACTGGACCGATCCCTGGAAGCGGCTTAAAAAGGCATCTGAAATATTGGGGATCGAGTTTGTTTTCATCGACGCAGAGCCGGTGCCAACGCCGCCGCTAGAACAGCTTCCGGAACCTCAAACGGCACTACTGACCGATGGTTCCCGGTGACCATTTTGCCTGTTGCCGTTTGCCGGATAGACATCCCATCATTCGCATCAAAAAATTCTGTCCAGATTGGACAGAATTTCAGAATCACCCAACTTCTGTCCAACTTGGACAGAAGTTCAGAGAAAATTTACTTCTCGTCAAGTTGGCGAGAAGATGGCCACAGAATTGGCCTTCCGAAAAACCAGTGCGTCATTGGGAACATTGCACACGATACTGGAACAGATTATCCTTTATACGTCGATGGGTAATCCAAACCTTAAAGCTGGAAAGGAGAAATAATGGTAGCAGGACACCTGAGACAAAAGGGCGATTATTGGTATCTCGTCCTGAGTTATATTGACGAAAACGGGGTCAAACGGACCCCGTCCAAATCAACAAAACTGCCCGTCAAGGGCAACAAGCACAAAGCCGAAGAGATGCTTCTGAAATGGCGGCTCGAAGTGGATGAAGAGCTTCAGGAACGTATCCTGGCAAAGAAAAGCGGCAAACAATACGGCGAAAAGATCCAATTCACCAAGTTCCTGGCGGACTGGCTGAAGATGATGAAATCCAGCGTGGAGCCAACCACGTATGCAGCCTACGACCTGACGATCAGGAAAAGGATCATCCCGTACTTTGACAAGCACTACCCAAAGTTGCTTTTGAGAGACGTTACGGCAAAGGACATCCAGGATTATTACACCTACGAGCTGGAGGAACTGGGCGTCAGCGCAAACACGGTGATCCACCGCCATGCCAACATCCGCAAAGCGTTGCAGTACGCCTTCAAAACGGATTTGATCGATTCCAATCCTGCCGACAAGGTGCAGAGGCCGAAGAAGGTGAAGTTTGAAACGATCCCCTACAACGGCGAGGAACTGGAGGAGCTGATCGCCGCCGTCAAAGGCACCGATCTGGAACTGGGCGTGATCCTGGCCGCATTCTACGGTCTGCGCCGCAGCGAGGTCGTCGGCTTGAAATGGGACGCCATCGATTTTGACCGGAAGGTCATCACCATCCGTCACACCGTAACACAAACCATCGTTGACGGCAAATATGTGGAACTGGCAAAGGATCGGACGAAAACCAAGTCCTCCCACCGGAGCCTTCCCCTCGTGCCGCCCTTTGAAGTGCTGCTCAAGGAGCTGAGAAAAAAGCAGGAGGAATACATGGACCTGTGCGGAAACAGCTACTGCAAAGACTTTCTGGACTATGTCTATGTCAACGCAATCGGGCAGCGGATCAAGCCGGGGTATCTCACGCAGGCATTCCCGGAATTTCTGGAAAAGCACGGGATGCGGCGCATCCGTTTCCACGATCTCCGGCACTCCTGTGCGACCCTTCTCTACGCCAACGGTGTGGCGCTCAAGGACATTCAGGAATGGCTGGGCCACAGCGACATCGGAACCACCGTGGACATCAGAAATCCTAACACCATTCAAAGTAGCCGATCAACGCGAAAATGATGCAAGGACGTTTGGAACAGTATTGTTCATCCTCTCAATAATTCTTCTATTTCTATATATTCAATTTGCTTTCGGAGATCTTCTATCACTGCATTTAGGTAAACGTTATGTTCAAGATATTCGACTCCAGCGAGTTTACTCTTGAGGTTTTTAACGAAGTTTAACCATTTTGTATGAATAGGAATAGCACTTCCTGACCATGAAGCAGACATGGGATACAGTCTTACGCTTTTGAATATATCTATATCTTTTGTTTTTTCGAGAAGATATAAGATATAATTTGTGCGTTTGTCTTCATCGAGCTGAGATATAGACTCGAACAAGCCTTCTATTATGTTGAGGCTATCATAATTATTCTCTATATAATGCTTAACCCAAGTCGCGCTATTCTCTGTGTATTGTTTTGGAACATTGACGAATACATTTAATAGTCCATTACCATTTATATATCTTTGCCGGCTGTCTGAAAGAATATAATCAAAAACAGAGTCTAACAAATCACAGTAATTTGGCACAGTAAATATAGCTTGTAATCTTTCGCGGCTGTGTTCCCAAACTCTATGATCAGCTTCTATTTCGGTGCAAATAATTCTTTGAAAGAACACTGGATTATTGGCTGTTAGTTTGGCCAACATGCTACCATCATAATCTGTATTACTGTCATGGAGAATCTCAAAGAGATAAATGTCTTCCAAAAGGTTATGATCTCCATTATATTTATTAAAAACATAATCTGTATCCAAATGATATCGATTAAAGAGTAAATTAAAATACATTGAAACAGCAATATCAGAATATGATTTCTTGTCCAAAATGATTCTTGAGGCATTGATCCAAATCTTCGGGTCTGTTGCTTCATATTTACTCAAAAAACGGAGATCTCTTAGCGGAGACTCTTTCAAATGACGGTCAAAATCTTTATGTAAGTATTCCAACAATTCGTTTGTGAAAAATTGGTTTATTCTTTCAGCAGGTATTTCATGGAAAAAAGAATACTTCCAGCTATCAATCGAAAGATCTGAAGCAGAGCACACAATACTCCAGACTTTCTCTGTATCGAAGAGTTCAAAAAGCGTTGATGTAATGGTATATGTGTTTAGTCCCGTTGAATACTCTGATTTCATAATGGTATCGAGTACAGGCCCGAGATCAACCTTTTGCTTCAGGATGAAGATGATTGCTATCGTCAGACTCTGCCCGACACTATAGATTTCTTGCCTTTCTTTGGCACAAACTGTGTATATATCCCAAAATGCTTGAAAATTGGAGAAATAGTCGTCATTTTCAGCTATGTATTTTTGGATGTCATCTATATGGTTTTGCTCTGTTTTACTGAAGTCTGTTTCCGGATTGTATGTCGGTCCGCTGAGAAGATGATAGAGTGATAATCTGGGATTATTAAGGAAAGATACTAATCCAGTATCATCAAAATCCATTCCGCGGAGCCTATTGCAAATCTCTTCCACAAATACACAGTCGAGCAGATTCTCTTCTGATAGAGACGACAGCAACCTAACGACATAAGGTGCATCACTCCCGATCATTTCACCATTACGTTCATAGCTCAACTCAGGATAGCTACGTAGCAAATCATGTATATCAAAAAATCCAGATGTTGAATTCAGGATGCTAAGTATCATTTCCCACATGGTTTTTCTTAGGGAGATTGAGTACTCAGATTTTGGCAAAGGAATAGTATACACGACAAAACCTTTCCCGGATCTATCTCCTTCTGTGTAAGAAAAAACAAGTTTAGTGAAGTCCTTTATAACATCGACATATAGAGTGAGGATAAATCCATCATTCCAATAATCTGTGTATTTTGAAAATGTTTCAAATAAAGAGAGCTGAGTGTTATAATTATCCTTTATAGAATTTAAGTCAATGCTAAAAAAAGAATTAATGGCATGATAAAACTGAATGTATAGATCAGGTCGCCTTTTGAAATACAAAAAGAATAGATTGAGTGCCGTATCGATATAAGCAGTATGCGCAAATCCCCCCAAAATGTTTATTATATCATCATCAACTCTTTGATAATTCTTCCCAGTGTTGGTATCAAGATTGGATATGTCAATACAAACCGGTTCTGTAAAGCTGATCCTCTGACGTAATAACAAAAGTGTTTCTTCTGGATTAACTATGTAGAATACTTTAACCCATTCCCAGAATTCAGAATTGTTTCTTCCTTTTCGTTCATTCCATACTTTTTTGATCTCAGAAGAAACAAACTCGTGTGTTTCGGTATTTCTGAATAAATCAAAGAGGTGGTTTATAGCTTGAATAACACGATTCCTGGATACATCAAAACAGACATCTGTGGCTTTTGATAAACTCACCGCTTTTTTGTCTATAAACACTAGTTTGAGAATATAGTCTGAATAACATTGATCGGAAAAAGAGACAGCTTTATCTCTGCAAACATCAACTAATTCCAGTTCATGGAGCTTCCTAATACACACATGGATTTCATCTGTGGTTAGCTGATTATCGGTAATAATTTTAATATAGTTTATCAGATCATCTATCATGAAAGAACCAAGAAACGACATCATCCCGGCAGTTATTAGCATTGGCTTGTTTTCTGTAATCGTTGTGTCACTGAGTGTCCTTCCATAATACTCATCATACAGCGTCGTGGCATCCGATATTGAGGATAGACGATTTGACTCACAAGCTACTTTACATGCTAAAACTGCTAGACGGATATTGCCGTTTGCGATTGCGATAATTCTCTTTTGGTAATCGTCGTTCAAAATACCAAAAGCATCGTTGGCAAGAGTTTCAATTTGTTTATCAGAAAAACCTTCAATTGTCACTATGCCAAAGCGAGAAAACTTAATTACATCTTCTTTAACCTTGTATAGAGCATACTGACGTACTGTAATTAGTATCTTAACTTTATATCCTTTAGATCCCTTGTTTAAGTATTCCAAAACCAAACTAAGTTGAGATAGCTGATTTGCATCATCGACAAAGATGAAGTATGCTCCTGGGATTTCGAAATAAGAACACAAATCCTCAAAAATTGGCAAGCCTCGTTCGTGTATAACATAAATCTTTGCATCAGGATTCTGAACTTGATACTTATCAATATACAATAACGCCAATCGAGTTTTTCCAACTCCAGCTGGGCCTGACAGAATAACAACATCGAATTGCGAAAAGGATTCGTCTATTTTGGCGAGTTCATCATCACGCGAAATTAGTTTTGTATCTAACGGAGCAACAGTCTTATTTGAATTATAACGGGCTATGAATTCCGAGGGTGTTTGTATCTGCTCTGTATCTATTGTAAGGCCTAAATGATCCTTTGCTAAGGATTGGTATTTTCGAAGGATATCATCTGCCAGTTTATCAATCCCAATAAGTGTAAGCTCAGTTCCACGATCATGGCAATAGGATTTAAGTGTACTATCATCCCCTGGAGATAAGTTTGAAGAAGTATGAAAATATATAATTCTTTCAATGTCTTCTGCACTAATACCGGTATTGTCAGAATCGAGGCATTTCTTGAGATCGTCAAGAATCTTTCCGGTCAATGAACCGATTTGGGTTGTGTACTCGACAAACACATATTTCCCATTTGGATAGGAAAAGTAGGTGTCGGGAGTTCCGGGTGTTGTCTTCTGGGTCCCTGTTCTCGTACCCAGAGATACAGGATTCTTAAACCCTTCCAGTGATAGATAGCCATCACACAGATTTTGAAAACTGCCTGCGTCAAGCTGCTCGATTCTTTGCTTTATGGCTGTTATCGTTGCCATTCCTATTCCTCCTTCACCAATACAAGTGGGGAATATGGTTTATCAGTTAATGCTATTTATAACTCCTTAAACCTCTCCGCGAGCTGAGCAAACGAAGAATTCGTCCTGACTTGACTTGCCGGGATAAACAGATACCGCCACTCTTTATATCCGTTTGCTTTGCCCCAGCGGGAGGCTACGGCGCAATACTGGATTCCACGTTCTTTCTTGGCAATCACATCGGGATCATTCACCATATCGTCCCGTTTGACTTCAACAAGATAAATGGTTTTATCTGTTTCGACAACAAAGTCCGGTTCGTAGTTGTGGCCGTGGTTGTATGTGATGTTAAACTCTTGCGGGTGCGGACGGAGCCAGTTTTGTACGTCAGGATCGGTTTCCAATACCTGCGCAAGCGTCAATTCTCCGTCTTTGCTGTCAAATTTAGCGTTGTCAAAGACACCTTTCTTTATTCCAGTGAAGAGTACAGAGTGAATATCAAGAGTAAATGGATCAAATAACCCTACACTTTCTCTATAAGTATAACTGTGCTGTAAATTATAATTGCGTGTCCCGATTACTTCTTCTTCAATAAAACCATTTTTGCAGTAGAAATGCTTCAGCATTTGCGTGTAGATCTTGTTCCCGATATCTCGCTTATACATCATTACGATATTCCGCATTCCATTTTCTTCGTAGTGTGATGCGTAATGATCACATAGCTGTGTGATCAGCTTGAAAAGGAGTGCAGAACATTTTTCATAATCAATTTCCGGCTTTTTCCGCAATTCCTCAAGGATGACTTTTTTCGGATTATACCCATCGAAATCAATGGCATCGCCTTTGATCCGCTGGCGATCACTCATATCTTCAAGGTTCTGGATGAGAAGCTCATTACGGATCGGAGCATGCGTGAACTCTGATAAGTCAAGGTCAAAATCAAGGAACACATATTCCTCAACTCCGGCATCCGTAATCTTGATACGTGGAATGGGTATGAATTTCGATTGCGCTTTAATGTGTGTCTGCTCGGTCTGATGCAGAAGCCATGCACCTAAGGGAAGTTCATTCTCTCGGAAGGTATCTCCCAAATCCTTATCTTCAGCAAGCTGAGCCGAGACAGCTTCAACAATCCTTTGTGCGGTCTGCGGAGTGACAGAATGCTCCGGTGTATTCTGAATTGCCTGCGTTACCTCATGGCGGATCAGTTCTTCAGCTCTGTCGATTACGGCATCGGTTTGTTCAGACTGTGGAATTGCGGTATGGGCGTATGCCTCTTCCCGGACAGTATGGGGATCGATATCGAGCAAAATCTGAGCTGCTGTCACTTCTTCGGGTTCGATTTCCTCCGCTTTTATGATATTTCCAGCTTTGAAGATGGAGTCTCCTCGTTGGGCTTCGTCGATAATATCCTGAAATTTGTCATGGGCGGTGAGCATGACGGCATCCACATCCCGGTCTCCGGTGCGTTCCCCGTAAGGCAGGCGAAGACCGCGTCCGACCATTTGCTCCCGCAGGATCTTTGAGGCTGCTGTGCGAAGCGGAACAATAGTATACAGATTGTTGACGTCCCAGCCTTCTTTCAGCATATTGACGTGGATGACGATCTCTACCGGGTTTTCCGCGTTTTCAACGTCAAGAAGCAGACGGGTGTTGGCCTCCGTTTCGGACCCCTTCTGCTTGGAATGAACAATGATGGTTTTGTTGCGATATGCTCCATCCCGGAATGCGTCCGAACGGATGTAACTCTCAACCCATGACGCATGATCGGTATCTTTGCAGACCACCAGCATGAACGGCTTTACCAACCTCTTGTCGAGATGATTGGCGGCATATACTGCCAGTTTTTGCTTTGCTTTCTCGTGGCAGGCAATGCCGTCCGTCAGCATCAGTTTATCAAGCTGTTCATCGCCGAAATTGTAGAAATCAATGTCGGACCGGGTTACGGCAAAAGGCGTCCGCGTATATCCGTCTTCGATTGCCTTGGAGAGCGGGTACTCATACACCACATTTTTGAAAGGCACTTGCTGATTGCCCTTGGCAACAAGCGGTGTCGCTGTGAGTTCGAGACCGAGGATGGGATGCAATTCGTTCAAAGCAGCTGCTCCGCGTTCAGCCCGATAGTGATGGGATTCGTCCATGACGAGAACCAGATCTGTCAGAGAAGACAGGTATTGATAGAAGGACTCACCGATGATCTCGTTGATCTTCTTCATGTTCGCGTCTTCCTTGTTGAACTTGTCGATATTGTATACGAAGATGCGAATATCGGAATCAAACACGGAAATCTGCCGGGATTTGTAGTCGTCGTCCGTGATGATCTGCGGCATCCGGCTGAAACAGCCGAGTCCTCGGAATACATATTTGGCACTGCTGCTGTCCGAAAGATCTTTTTTCAGCTTATCGTATATAGTAGTGTTCGGAGCGACAACGAAAAAGTTCCGGATATTATATCGGGTGTACAGAAATGCGATGAACGCTCCCATCAGCCGCGTTTTTCCCACGCCGGTGGCAAGCGCGAAAGTCAGTGACATGAAATCCCGTTCGAAATCCGTGCAGATCGGATACATGGCGTGAACCGCGCCGAGAGCAGCCCGAAGATTCATCCCTTTGCGCAGCGTGATACTCTCCAGTATCTCCTCCAGAATTTTGAGGGAAGCTTCCTGCGGCTTGCGCAGAGACATAACGCCGGTGATGTAATCGGTCGTATACTGTGGGAAACGGTCACTCATCGCAGTCCTCCTCATCTTCGTAAACAGGCGGATGAACGATATTCAGGGCATAATCCGTTTTGCCGAATTCACACCGATCCAGCAGCATTTGCGGAATCTTCTTGATCGTGATTTTGTCATAGGCTTTTTCAAGGCCGGAATCATAGGATCGGCAGGCGATGATCAGGTATTCGCCTTCCTCCATCGTGTCGCGGATGGAGTCGAGAAACGTACTGTTCAGGTGCCGGGTGGTGACGAACAGATAACTGTTTTCATTGCCGACGGACTGTTTCCAAAACAGACTGCTGTCCGGTTGATAGGTAAAACCTTCGTGAAGGGCCATTGCCGCCGCCAGCATATCCGCATCGTAATCCGGGTTGATGACTGCCTCTCCGAACGGGTCTTCGTTGATCAGGGAAGGGGCAAGCTCATAGAAGCGATACCCACCGCCTCCCGTCCATCCGGCAGAAGCGGTAATGCCGCCCTTATCTTCGCCGGAAATCACTTTATCCAAGCGTACCTTGCAGTGGGTGTATGCATGATCACCCATCTCAATACCGATGTACCGTCTGCCCATCTTGTGCGCAACGGCGGCTGTTGTGCCGGAACCAAGGAAGGAATCGAGAACGAGATCGCCGGGATTGGAAGAAAGAGTAAGAATACGTTCTATTAGGCGTTCTGGTTTTGGTGTTGCAAAAGGTGAATTACCAAAAAGCTTTAAGATTTCTTTTTTTGCCTCATCCGTATGACCGACGTCTTTGTAGGTAAATAGATTTGTTGGTGGAACGTCTCCAACCGCAGATAGATAGGTTTTTCTGGCTATACCACCTTTACCGTTTTTACTGAAGAAGAATCGTGGCCATGGCCCTTTTTTCAGCACTTCTTTTGCTATTTTTTTGGATTCTTCCAGTGACTTTGTCAACATGATTGCCTTTACACCGGGACGTACTTCTTCTACGGTAACACCACAAACTTCTGCTCTTTTTGGAGCGTCATCTATTTCTAATAATTCATATGGACACCATCCATTCATATGAGCAAGCATTTCTTCCTGTGAGTATCTCCAATGCGAACTGACAGCAGGATACAATAACTCCCCAGTAAAAGGATGTTGAATTGCATAAACCATTCCTTGATGAGTATTCGCATCTGCAGCATAGGCATTATCAGATCGCCAAAGTCCAACATCACCATCAGGATTTTTATATTTTTTATCCATCTCCGCCGTGCGAGGTAGTTTCTGAGGCTGCCATCCCATGCTTTTGGAATAAACAAGAATATGTTCTACTTCATTTACAATTCCTTTGGCGTCATTGCGGGTCGAGTATGTTCTTTGCCAAGCAATATTGGATACGAAGTTTGGACGACCATATAATTCGTCGCATAAAACTTTCAGATATGCTTCTTCATTATCATCGATGCTTATCCATAGGCTTCCATCCGGAGAGAGAAGATTCCACAAAATTTCAAGTCGAGGACGCATCAGGTTGAGCCATATACTATGTTCCAGATTATCATCATAATGCTCAAACGCACTTCCTGTATTATATGGCGGGTCAATATAGATACACTTCACCTGCCCGGCATACTTGCTCTCCAACGCTTTTAAAGCAAGCAGATTATCGCCGTGGATCAGCATATTCTCTGTATCAGGATCAGCGGCACAGTTTGAGCGGGCGGTGTCTTCAATCAGAAGCCTCGGTTCTACGAGAATCGGCTCGTCTTTGCCGTACCAAGTTAGTTCCAGTTTGTTTGCCATGTATGTATCTCCTTCCGTCGCCGGATCAACAATCATGATTTATAATTATCCATAATATAGTATACCACATTTCGGCTCAAAAATCAATCCCCAACCGTTACGCAGGCGACTGCTTCTGTGCAGTGAGAATCTTTACTTTTTCCTCGAATTTGTCTCAGGCTCTTTACTTTTTGGCTTAAATGGGCTATAATAAGTAAAGATGAAAGGGAGAGCTCACCATGATCTCCTACAAAGGTCTCGAAGCAAAACTGAAAGAACGGGGCGTCACACAATCAGAGTTCAAGAAGATGTGAGGTATCAAATATATGGATTCAACTGAAAGAAAAGCCTTTTGGGATACGCTATGTAGCATCCGTGGTAATACACCCGAACAAACACAGATGTTAGCTTCTGCAATAAAACTTCCTCGATCTATATGCAGATTTCGCACTGTAAGTGAGAGCTCCTTGACACAACTACAAGAGAACAAATTGTATTATTCCTCTGCTGATTACTACGATGATCCCTTTGATACATTTATCCATTTTGATTATGTGAGAATAAAAGCATTATATTCATTTCTCTGTGATTCCATCGGTTCCAATAATCCCGACATTCTCAAAGCAATTGAAGTTATTGGTTCTATCATCGGAATCACCGGCGAACAATACTTGAAAAACCTAAAGGAAAGCTCATTTGATATAACCCTTCTTCCTGATCGGATTAAGCATATAAGAACCATCATACAAAAGAATCTGTTTTCTATATGTTTTTGCGATGATATAGAGAATGAAACGTTGTGGCTTAAATATGCAAATAACTATAAGGGCTTTGCACTGGTATATGATATCCATGATCAGAACACGTTTTTGTGTGGTAAAGAAGAGATTTGTAAGAACTGTCGTTCCAGAGATGAAAAGCCTTCTGTTTATCCGGTTTATTATACTGAAGATTCATATGACGCTACACAGTTTGCATTAGCCTGCCTTTTGTGGGGTGAAAGTCAAAACCTCCCCCCCAAAATTATGGAGTTGAGTTATAGCACCGTAATGTGGGAAGCAGAGCGTATCTCTCTCATAAAAAAGAAATGCCATGAATATGACAAAGAATGGCGTATGATTCGGCCCTCTATGGCACCTGATCGCAAATGCATTAAAATGAAACCTCAAAAAGTAATATTAGGCTTAAGAATGCCCGAATATGAACGACTGTTAGTTATTTCTGCCGCGAAGGTTGCTGGAATTGATCTCATTGAAGAACAGTATATTGATGAATCAGACTGTCTTTCAAGCAAACCGATAAGCATTAATCATCGTCAAGATTGATGTTACTTAATTTCACTATAGAAAAATGCAACATGCACCCAGCTCTCCCGCTTGGGCTCATTAACAATTGTGTTGTGAATATTTCAAATACATAACATTTTATACAATTGAAGGCTGAACATGATTTCCTACAAAGGGCTTGAAGCAAAACTGAACGAGCGCGGCATCACGCGCTCTGATCTGACGAAGGAACTCGGTATCTCCTCCCGGACAATCGCCAAGATCGGGCGCGGGGAGAAGCTGTCGCGCGTCGTGATGGAGAAGCTGTGCAACTACTTCTCCTGTGAAGCGGGAGAGCTCTGCCGGGAGATTTCGGACAATCCGATCCTGCAGACTCTACGCGAGGAAAAGGATGCGAAGATATCCGGCGGGCTGTACCACGAACTCCAGGTGCGGATGACGTACAACTCCAACCACATCGAGGGCAGCCGCCTGACGGAGGATCAGACGCGCCTGATTTTTGAGACGAACACCCTTAACGCTGGCGACGGTGTGCCGGTGGATGATATTCTGGAGACGGTACACCACTTCCGGGCCATAGACTATGTGATCGGCTGCGCGGACGCCGTGTTGACCGAGGAGACCATCAAGGAGCTTCACTTCATTCTCAAGCACGACACGAAGGATTCGACGCTCGACTGGTTCGCCGTGGGTGAGTACAAGAAACGCCCTAACGTCGTGGGCGGGCGGGAAACGACAAAGCCGAGGGATGTTCCCGTTCGGATGGAAGCCCTGCTCGACGCCTATAACGCCAAGCGGGAGGTCACGATTCACGACATTATCGCGCTCCATGCGGAGTTTGAGAAGATCCATCCCTTTCAGGACGGCAACGGCAGGGTCGGGCGGTTGATCGCGCTGAAAGAATGCCTGCGGTTCGGCATCGTGCCTTTCCTCATCGAGGACAGCAAGAAGGCGTTCTATTACCGCGGACTGGCCGGATGGGACAACGAGAAGGGTTGGCTCACGGATACCTGTTTGGATGGGCAGGATACGTTCAAAAAGATGATCGCAATGTTTGAGGTAAAAGGAGAATAATACTAAGTGAAAGAATATACTTTCCGAGAAGCCACATCTCTGCTTGATTTTCTTGAAAGGAGCATGGACAAGATTATTGGACAACACATCAATGGTTTTTATAGCGATGTTCCTGTCGAACCGTTTGGAATGGTTTCAACGAGTTCTGCTTTGTTTTTGAACTGGATAATTACAGCATTATCTTGTTGTACTTCTGGTACAGTGACCTGAATCTTTATGTTGTAAATACACAGGAACTGAAAAAGGATTTGAGCTTGAACTTTCTGTTCAAGGATATACCATATAGCAGAAACCTCACATATTATGTGGATCGACAGGATTTCCCGTTTGCAGAAGGACATGTGATTACTGATATACAGATAAAGAGGTTTTCGGATGAAATTGGGACGAATCCTTCCACTGGTGAGACACGACCTGCAGGAGGAGATTATTTCTCAACAATCGAGGTGTTTTTAGATTACGGTGAAGTAATCCATATCTGCGCGGAAAATGCTTACGAGGACGGATATATGTTGATGTGGTGAGATAGCAGCTCATGTTAGCCCCGTCCGGGCGATTTGGCAGGCGTGTGCGGTCAGGCAGGGAAAACTGCTCCTCCCAGCGAAAGACCGCCCACAACGCCGCTGTGAGCGAACACAGCGTCGGACTCACCGGAGGTGTCTCCTCTTCCTCAATCAAACCGCTCCCCCTTTCT
>Ga0256405_10007598_pt1 | contig 16142 bp, 9 predicted proteins | sample RumenRJG_02DNA_FD_189096 | JGI IMG/M metagenome (GOLD analysis project Ga0256405, IMG submission 189096) | Bovine rumen microbial communities from Lethbridge, Alberta, Canada - RJG_02 | ecosystem: Host-associated > Mammals > Digestive system > Stomach > Rumen | place: Canada: Alberta | collected...
TAAGCATAACATAACAAACATAACACTAAAAATGGATATAGACGCATTATAGAAGGAATATAGAGAAATATAGACAACAAATCAGAGAAAACTTTTTAAAGTATAGAAAACAAAAGGGGCAACCTAAAAAGGATGCCCCTAGATTCATTTAGTCTAAATGATTCGAACAGCTAAGTGTTCGGAAGAATTATATTATGCTATTAAAAACCAAATTTATCAAAAGAACTAATTCTTTAGTTTGAACGCGTTCTCTATAGAAGAAAGTTCTGCAACAAAAGCCTTATCAACCTTCATACGACGTTCTACCTGCGAACAACTATGAATAACAGTAGAGTGATCTCGATTACCAACAAGCTTACCAATACGACTTGCAGGCATCTTGGTATATTTCTGAGCAAGATACATTGATACCTGACGAGCCTGAACAAGATCACGCTTACGACTCTTACTATTCACGGCTGTAGCTGTAACATTGAAATGATTACAAACAGTATCAAGAATGTCATCAATTGTAAGCGGTTTATCGTCAACCTTAACAGCACGCTTGATAACTCGCTCAGCAAGACGCATATCAATATTGCAGTTGTAAACCACACTATAAGCCAAAAGACTATTGATAACACCCTGCAAATCGCGCACACTACCATTTGCTGTTGAAGCTATATACCTAATAACATCATCAGGGATAGTAAGACCATCACGCTTAATCTTACGCTTGAGGATATCAACACAGAGTTGCACATTTGGCTTTTCAAGCTCAGCTATCAAACCGCAAGAGAATCGTGTGAGCAAACGCTCATTCATACCTTTGAGGTCAACAGGAGGACGGTCAGAAGCAAGAATAATACGTTTGTTGTTGCGGAACAGATGATTGAAGATGTGGAAGAAAGTATCCTGAGTCTTCACAGCTGTTGCCCACTCCTGAATATCATCAACGATAAGCATATCAATAGTTTGATAGAAGCCGATGAAATCATTAAGTGTATTATGTAACACAGCATTAGTGTATTGAACCTGGAAAAGACGGGCACTGATATACAGAACACGCTTCTGTGGATAAAGTTCCTTGCAACGAGCACCAATAGCATTAATCAAGTGTGTTTTACCACAACCTGAAGGACCATAGATGAACATTGGGTTAAACTGTGCTGTATTAGGATGCTCAGCAATACTCTGACCAACACTACGCGGAAGTTTATTGCTATCACCCTCAATATAATTGCTGAAAGTAAGACGAGGATTAAGCTGCGAATCAATCTCCTGAGGCTGAGCAACATCAAGAGCCGAAATCTCATTTGCACGACTTCTTGGCTGAGGCTTATTGGAATCAGCCTCTGGCTCTGCCTCTATCACCTGAGTTAACCTATGCTCTTTATCTGTAACAACTCTATACTGCAACTGAATACCGTCACAGAAAGTGTGTCTAAGCACCTTTGAAAGCAAGTCAATAAAGTTCTCCTCCAGATACTCATACACATAAGGTGATGGTACCTGAACAAGCAATGTCTTTTTGTTCTCATCGAACTTCTCAAAGACAAGACTCTTGAACCATGTTTTGTACTGCTGTGGGGTTACGTTCTTCGCAATGAGCGCAAGAGCACTGTCCCAACGAGCATCAGGACTTTCTTTCATTCTATGTTATTTATTACAGATATGTAATTGTATGTCTTTCGACCCAAGTTAAGCCACCTTATAACTCACGATTAGTAGTTTTAGGCTCTTCTTACTTTTATCTTTTGCAAAGGTAGCAAATTTTTCCGTAACTTGCAACCCCCACTTTTTTATGTTTATTTTCAAAATCACGTAAGTTACTGAAATACTGCAAGTTAAGCAAAACAAGGTGTTTTTCGTGCATTTTATAATGTTTCACGCTCATAACCAACTGAAAACTAACAAAATAAAAAGATTTAATGAGAATTTTAAACTTTAACCTTCCAATTTTTTTTTTAGGTTTTAAAACCTCAATTTATAAGCATGTTAGCCTATTTGTTACAAGCGTGAAACAATCAGTAATAAAATAATACAAAAGTTTTTTTTCAGAATTTCATTCTAACATTTCTAAAACATTATCTAACTCTTCAAAAGTGTCAGGCCTACTATACTGTACGTTTGGCTCAGCCTCTGAATTATTAGTGCTTAAACACACTACAGACAGAGGCTCAATGCTCATAACACAAACAGTTGGAGAAATATACTTTTTCATCATCATTTCTGTATTTGCTTTTTACCATTGATAATAATAATACCCTTATAGTTCTTGCTTACGCGTTGGCCAGAGAGATTAAATCTTGGTTCATTAATATCATCTGCAGAATTTTCTACATTGTTAATATTTGTAGTGCTAAAACTCAAATCATAACTCTTGGCTGAAGATGAAGACGGAACAAGCAAGAAAGCCTTATGAGCAGCATTAATAACACTGTTGCCACCTGTACCGTTCTGCCAGAAGAATCCATAATTATAAAGTCCCTCAGTAATCTCCTTACGAGAAAGAATATAATAAGAACCCTCACCCGCAAACTCTTGCTCGCTATCAGAACCTTTTAGATAGTTTGTACCTATAAAACTTGCTGGTGCAGTAGAAGTACTTTCCATAACTATTCCTGGCTCACGTGATGCAAAATATACAATATATCCCTCACCACCCTTCAGCACACTACCCTCAACAGCAGTAAGCGTGAGTTTCTGTGTACCATCATCAACATCTGTAACACGATATGCACTAACGCCTATAGGCATAGCAACATTACTTGAACTATAGAATGTACCCCAATAGCCTTCCTGCTCATCAACAGTAATAGGCACAAGTGTTGCAGCTGTAGGAACAAATGTCACGTCAATCTGCGAACCATCAGAATAATAGCCTAAGTTATTACCATGACCACCAAAGTCATTAATATACGAACCAGCCTTTGTAGGATTCTGGATAATAAATGAAGTAGTATTTCCTGACCAAGCTAATAATTTCCACACTGTTGCTGCATCAGCATCGTTACCCATTTCAGGTGCAGATTCACCTGCATTTAGCCATTTACCTGTTGCCTTGTTCTGTAAACGATAACCAACATAAGGATTGCCAAAGAAAGCCCAGCGGTAATAATCTGTATTTTGTTTCGAGTTTGTTATTGCAGCTTTGCCTTCTGATGTTTCATTAAGCCATCCATAACGCACTTTCACTTCGTAATAGTTATATGCTGTTTCTGAAGACTCAACAAAAGGTGTTGTATAAACAGCCTCAACAACTTTTTGAACAGGCTCTGTGTAAGTAAATGCTGTAAATGAAGGCAATGTAACAAATGCAGGCTTTATTTCATCTGGATAATCAGAAACTACACTATTTACAAACTGAGGTTCTTGGTATGTTTTTACAACCTCACCAGCTTTATTTTTTACAATCCATTCTACATAATGCGCAGCAGCAGGCATTATTGCATCTTCACCATTACCACCAGCAGCAACAATAGTGAAATCGGTATTCTTTATTTTAGAATATACATTAGCAGGAACAGTAAAATTATATTTGTTTGAGAGATAAACAAGGTTTCCTGCAGCATCATACACCTTGAAGCCTACTGCTCCAGAAGCATTACTATGATTTACATACACATTCAAACCGCCATCGTTCTCAACATAAGAAGCCAAATATCCTGTAGCTACATTTGTAGAAACAAAGTCGGTGTATTGCCCAACATCTCCACAAGTACCAATAGGATAGCCAATATAAGCCGCTTTAACCTCATTTTCGACATGTCCATCATAAGACGCAAGAGGATAAGATATTCTGTCCTCAATAAACACAGCATTACATTTCTTCAAATTCATAGCCTTCACAGCAGCTATAGTATTATCAATCATCTCCTGCGTTACACATAGATAAAAATCACCATAGTCACCAACCTTGAATGCCTTTTTAGTAACTCCATCCAAAGTGTAATCACCATAGAACTCATTATCATTTGTTGGAACAATAAAGAATCCATAAGCTTGGAATAGCTCTGTTAAATCATAGCCACTCACCTCACAAGCTTTCTTATAGAATTTCAGATAATCATCTGTAGCATCTATAAACTTATTTTTCACATGCACAAGCGGATCTGCTCGTAATGCACTAAACAGTTTTTGATAGAAATCAGGCATAAAACCTTGAATATGGAAGAACTGGTACAGCTGGAAATAAAGATGAGTTCTCTCCCATATCCCTCTCAGATTCCAATACACTCCATCGCTCATATTCTTTAATGTGTTATAAACATACTCTGCCCTACTTGTTAGATGCCCATTTTGATAAATTGCAATATTCGAAAACAGATTATTCGACACCTCTGTCTGCCCTATCATATTGATATACTTCTGGTTAATATGACCTATTTCATGAGCAGGTCCCCAAAGAGCACCACCAGCAAACATTTGTTCATAGTTCATCACTCCAGCTACTGTGTTTTCGTTATAATAAGTACCATAAGTAGAAGCAAACATATGGCCCTCTCCCACAAAAGAAACCACCATCAAAGGTGTATTAAAAAATCCATTAAACTCATTAAGCCCCATAACATTGTGTTCCATAGTTACTATCTTGTCCCACAAGCCAAGTAATCCAGCCATTTTCTCTGGGCATGCAGCAATAACCAAATCCCTATTCATATTATAAAGTTGTTTTCCACTTCTTAACTGCAAATAGTCATATTGCTTAAAGAGCACATCCTTCATTATCTCCCAGTCTTCGTTGGTATGCCCACGTGTAATATCAAAACAGCCGTTAACAGCTCCACCTTCAATATGAATATTTAACGAAGGATAACTGCTTAATTCCGTAAACGGAGCACTACCACCAGTTGTATTATCAACCTCATAATCTATAAAAAGAAGTCCCGCTTTGCGTATTTTTACGACATTCACACCCTTAGTTAGCGAATATCCATCTCCCGAAGCACTAGAGCGCTCTACATTACGCAAAAGTAATGCGCCTCTCGTAGGAATATCCTTATCAACATAAATAGAAATGATTTCATCAGCATTCACGAAAATACCTGTAGGATCAGAATTTGGTGCCAAAGCATACCCCACGCCAATTAAATTAGCCCATTTAGCACTATTACTAATTGGCTTATAATTTGCTATACGGAAACTCTTCTCTGTAATATTCCAACCATCTTTATACACTGCCCAAGAATTATTCTTCACCTTCTTTGCCATATCTATACACATTAGCGGAATATCATCAGTAGTCATTGCCTCTTCAAGTTGAGCATCAGAATAAGTTTTATACGTATCTTTAAGTTCTGCACAACTTGCATCATTAAAATACTTCAATAAGGCAGTAGTAATAGCAGCCTTACGATTCACAATATCATTTAAAACAGAATACTCAGCTTGCTGACTTGCAAGCATTCCAGCATCAGGGGTAACCTTTTCAATTTGCCATTTTGAAGCATCAACAGTTTTTGACCAACTAACCACATCATGTCCACTCTGTTGATGATGCAAGCCTGTCGCTTGATTTTTCACAGCAATAGTAAAAGCATCGTTGGCATATTCAAGTGTAAACGTCATTGCATTAGCATGTGTGTGGAAATTATTATTCGAACGATTTACTTTCATGCCTGTAATCACATTCTTTATCGTAATATCTTTTGAGGCATCAGATATTCCTGTAACAGTTATTTCCCACACCTGGAGATAATCATCTTCATTAGGAGCATCACAGAAAACATTATGAGTGCTGGTTGCTTCACTCATTGCCATAGTTGCATTGTATGCCTGAGAATAAATACGATAATAACCAGTTTCCACCTGTTCAAGAGATGTAACAAATGTTTGTCCCGAAACCTGCAAAAGACAACATACCATAAAAAGAGCCACCCAAAGGGCTCTAAAAACTAACTGCCTATTCATGAAAAATAATCTAATGCGCTTAATACTAATAAATTAACTCTGTCGCAAATATAAATAAATAATTAATATGAAGCAAGAAAATAAGATAAGAATGTGAAATTAGTCGCCCTGCGTGCGATTATGAATGAACAATTAAAGCAAAAAAAAGAGTATTCAGATTTCTCCGAATACTCTGATTTTTTCATTAATCCGTATTTCAAATAGTTAGTGCTCCCTTCCCCTTTGGGGTTTCTGTCCCCCGGGAACGGGGGAGATTTGTCGAAGACCCACTGACCAAAGGGAAGTAAACGAAGGGGGTGTAAAGACCATTGAGGGTCGGGGTGAGGCTTTTATTTCTCTTTCTTCCCAAACAAAGAGAAATGAACATAGCGCTTAGGATGAGCCTTCAGGTCAATTAGTAAACTATCAGCACTACTCATAGTTGAATTCAGATTGTTATACAATCCAGGATCATTCATGAGTAATCCAAGCGACCCCTTGCCGTTATTAAGATTGTCTGTGAATGTTTTCAGGTTACTGATAGTGCTATTCACCTCGTTCATTGTTGTTTGAATATCAACAGCTGCAAGATTGTTTGTTAGCTTTTGGGTATTAGCAAGAGTAGCATCAGCCTTATTAAGCATACCAGGCACACTCTTGTTAAGATTAGCCATAAGTACATTAAGTTGCTGCGATGTAGTAGTAAGATTACTTGTTATCTGTTGTGCATTATGCAGGGTAGCAGCAAGAGCAGGGTCAGCAAGAAGTGCATTCACGCTTGTCAATATGCTATCAATCTTGGGCACAAGTGCCTCCACAGTAGGCAATATCTGAGCAACACGCCCCATGAGTCCGCTATTTGTAGCCCCCTGAATAGTGTCACCAGGATTCACACGCTCACGTGGATTATTAGCCATGAGAAGGTTCATCTTTACATTTCCCATAAGATCACTGCCCACCTCGGCAGTTGAACCCTTTGGAATACGCAGATTGTTGTCCACGTCAAACTTCACAATAACATCTCCATTTCCGTCATAGTCATAATAGATGTCCTTAACAACACCCACCTTGTAACCATCAGCATATATAGGATTGGCTTTTGACAATCCCTGTATATCGTGAAAGCGAACATAGTAGCTGTTGTCAGAAGAGAATATCGTCATACCCTTTAGGAAATTCAACCCAAAGAAAAGAATGACAACTGCAACACATGCGGTAATAGCTATAGTAACTTCTTTTTTCATTTGTCTCTAATTAATACTCCAGTTTTTTATTTTTTATTCCTTGATTTCAAGAATTCTTTTATTGCTTCATTAACATTTACCAGTTTACCATGCTTAAAGGCAACAATATAGCAACCCGGGAACACCTCGCTAAGCTCTTTGCGCCTTCTGTTTACGGCATTATAGTCGTTGCTAGCTCCTACATAATATCTATAAAAGTCGCCTTCCTTAATTTTTTCAATTCCACCAATGCCCTTGAAATGCGAAGATGTAACCGACAAATCACTATGCCCTGCCATGATCTGAATCTTGAACACAGGTGCATCAGGCGACACATTCTGCACTTTTGCCTTTGCATGCTGCACTTCAGAGTTCTTCTCTTTCTTCACAGGCTCTGATTTCTTAACTGATTCAGTTTTCTTAACTTCCTTTTTTACAGGTTCTGTTTTAGGTGCACTCTGCACCTGAGGCTCTGAAACATTCTGCACCACCTGAGGAATCTCAACCCTGTCAACTTTCTCAACGCGATAAGGAACCGACATGCCTTCATCATATTTATTCTTGTAACGAACAAAAGCATTATAGAAACCACGTGTATAAAGGTCGAGAGCCTTTTCACTGTTCATAAACTCTTCCTCATCGGGTGTTGAAATAAACCCAAGCTCCATCAAACATCCAGGCATTGATGTGAGACGAAGCACAGCAAGATTATTCTGATGAGCACCACCATTAACGCGTCCTGTAGCCGAAGGCACTTCTTCCTGAAGAAAACGAGCCAGTTCTGTTGACTGTTCTCTATTCTTGTCGGCAACAAACTCAAACATAATGTTGCTCTCAGCCGAATTAGGGTCATAACCCTTGTATGTTGTCTGATAATCTTTTTCAAGATATATCACTGAGTTTTCACGCTTTGCCACTTCAAGATTCATTCGAATGCCTCTGTCACCGCTGTTCTGTCCGTTTCCTAGTGTCCATGTCTGATAGCCGTGAACATTTCGTCCACCACCTACAGCATTGATATGAACTGAAATAAAAAGGTCGGCCTTTTTATTGTTGGCAATCTCTGCTCTGCGGCTAAGTTCAACAAACACATCAGTGGAACGTGTATATACCACCTTCACATCGGGGCATTTACGTGAAAGAATTTCACCGAAGGCCTTGGCATAGCGCAATGTAAGATCTTTCTCATATGAAAAAGCGCCCTTAGCACCAGTATCATGGCCACCATGACCAGCATCAATAACAACAGTGAACTTATGGTTGGCAGCAAATACATTAGTTGTCAACAACAATATTGTTATCAGAAGGAACAAAATCTTTCTACTCATATACCACTTTAAGATTTGCAAAATTAATAATTATGTACGAAAACCGCAAAAGAGAATTAAGTTTTTTAAATATAATTAAAGCCTAAATATATTTTATTTATCACCGCATAGCATCAATAGAAACGCTTGCTCCATCACAATCTGCCCCGAAAGGAGGATTTAGTTTTGTGATAGTGAGTTTAACCCCGGCTATGCCATCAAACTTTTCAAATAGTTTCTCGGCAATTCGCCCAGCAACATGTTCAAGAAGAACGCTTGGTATTGCCATTTCCTCAGCTATAACGGCATAAACCTTAGAATAATCAAGCGTGTCAGCAACATCGTCAGAAGCCATAGCCTTTGTGATGTCGTAAACACAACAGCAGTCAACAGTATAGTCGTTACCTACAATACGTTCCTGCGGCATCACGCCATGCAAGGCATGAAACCGCAGAGACTTTAGAGATATAAATGATTCTTTTATTTTCATATTATCCACATCGCGAGGCACCACAATTAGTACAGATCAAACAGCCTTCTTGATATACAAGAGTTTCCTGTCCACACACAGGACATTTCTGTCCCACAGCTGTAGTACCATTGGTTATATATTTCTTCAATGCACGCTCCACGCCCACCTTCCAGGTATTAATACTCTGGTCGTTCAACTGCAGAGAACCAACAAGCTTTATCACATGGTCAATTGGCATACGATAGCGAAGCACTCCCGAGATGAGCTTGGCATAGTTCCAATATTCAGGATTGAACTTCTCCGACAGTCCTTCAACGGTGGTTTTGTATCCTCGTTTGTTCTCAAACTGGAAGTCATACCTATGTGTGCCGTCACCATTAGTTTGCTTAATTATTTTGCCATGAGTTACAGTCTTTGGAAGCACAATTCCTTCCTCATCATCCTGCAAACCAGTGAAAATCTCATAAGGATGACCATTGAGAAGTCCTACAAATGCAACCCATTTCTCTTTATTATTTTGGAAACGTACCACATCACACTCAAGTTCATGAGGACGGCGCTCCGTTACCTGAGGTGGAACACACGAACCATCCTTCAATTCTGTATCTGCTTCATCGGCAATCTTTTCAGCAGCTACATTCTGTACCACAGCTTCCTTCCTTTCTTTCTTCGAAGCTGCAATCATCACTCCCGAGCGAGACCCGTCACGATAAATTGTACACCCTTTGCATCCACTCTTCCAAGCCTCAATATATAGTTTGTTTACAAGCGCTTCGTCAACATCATTAGGCAAATTAACCGTCACAGATATGCTGTGATCAACCCATTTCTGTATTGCGCCCTGCATTCTCACCTTCATCAACCAATCAACATCGTTGGCAGTAGCTTTGTAATAAGGCGATTTAGCCACAAGTTCATCTATCTCTTCCTGAGTATAGCGCTTTTCAACATCATATCCATTAATGCGCATCCACTCTATAAATTTGCGATGATAAACAATATATTCCTCAAAGCTGTCGCCCACCTCGTCAACATAATCCACATGCACATCAGCATCATTTGGATTAACCTTGCGACGACGCTTATAGACAGGCATAAATACAGGTTCAATACCAGATGTAGTTTGAGTCATCAGCGATGTTGTACCTGTTGGTGCTATTGTTAAACAAGCAATATTTCTACGTCCATATTTCTGCATATCGGCATACAACTGGGCATCAGCCTCTTTAATACGACAAATAAACGGATTCTTTTCCTCACGCTTAGCATCATAAATTTCAAATGCGCCACGCTGCTGAGCCATTGTCACCGACGAGCGATAAGCATTAAGAGCAAGCGTTTTATGAACATTCACCGAGAAATCAGTAGCCTCTTGAGTGCCATAGCGCAATCCCATAGCAGCAATCATGTCACCTTCAGCAGTAATTCCAACACCAGTGCGGCGTCCCATTGCGCTCTTGCGTTGTATTTTTTCCCATAAATGACGCTCCGTGCTCTTAACCTCGTCACTCTGAGGGTCGGCATCAATCTTCTGCATGATAAGTTCAATCTTCTCCATCTCAAGATCAACAATATCATCCATAATGCGCTGTGCAATCTGAACATGCTTTGCAAACTTGTCGTAATTAAATGTTGCATTCTCTGTAAAAGGATTGTCAACATAACTAAACAGGTTTATGCTAAGCAAACGACAACTGTCGTAAGGGCAAAGTGGAATCTCACCACATGGGTTTGTGCTCACCGTAGTGAAGCCTAAATCGGCATAGCAATCAGGAATACTCTCATTCACAATGGTGTCCCAAAAGAGCACACCAGGTTCGGCACTCTTCCATGCGTTGTGAACAATTTTATCCCACAACATACGTGCTGATATTTCTTTGGTTACAGTAGGCTTATCCGAGTTTACCGGAAACTGCTGAATATATGATTTATTATCCACAACAGCCTGCATAAACTCATCATCAAGCTTCACAGACACATTTGCTCCTGTAACCTTGCCTTCTTCCATCTTAGCATCAATAAATGCTTCAGAATCAGGGTGCTTAATGCTCACCGAAAGCATCAAAGCACCTCTACGACCATCTTGTGCCACCTCACGGGTTGAATTACTGTAACGCTCCATAAAAGGCACGAGACCCGTTGAAGTGAGGGCAGAGTTGTTAACAGGACTTCCTTTAGGACGAATATGGCTAAGGTCGTGTCCAACACCACCACGTCTTTTCATCAGTTGCACCTGTTCCTCGTCAATCTTCATGATTCCGCCATAAGAGTCGGCATCACCATCAAGCCCAATAACAAAGCAGTTACTCAACGAAGCCACCTGATAATTATTGCCTATACCCGTCATAGGGCTACCAGCAGGAACTATATACTTGAAATGGTCAAGAAGTTCAAATATCTCTTGTGCCGAAAGAGGATTAGCGTATTTCTTCTCTATGCGAGCAATCTCGTTAGCAATGCGCCAATGCATCTGTTCTGGACTTTTCTCATAGATATTTCCAAAGCTGTCCTTCATAGCATACTTGTTAACCCATACACGTGCAGCAAGTTGGTCGCCATCAAAATATTCAAGCGATGCCTCGAAAGCTTCTTCAAAGCTATATATCCTCTTCGTTTCCATTGCAATTTAATAAGTTAAAAAACAATTGTTCTTCTTGTATGCAAATATAAGGTATTATTCTGAAAAATGAAACTTTTTGGAAAACTTTCTAAAAGAAAAAGGGCACAAAGTTTTCCAAAAAAGGAAACTTTATGCCCAGTATTCTAAAAAAAATATCGGAGTGTTACGAGTATTCGGAGTAATCTGAGTATTCGGAATTCTCTGATTATTCTGACAATCACATTACTGGTTTGTATTTTGGTACAAGAGCCTTCATGATAAACCATCCCAGAAGATAAGCCACAGAACAGATGCTAAACACTATCATATATGCAGCAGGTTTACCATCGAAGCCCATGAAATGGAAGGTACTGCCCTGGCTGCCTGCCCATGTGAAGAAAGCACCTGCGCCCTTGTTGATTGCAAACGAGCCCAAACCACCAGCCATAGTTCCAATACCAGTGATAGTAGCTATTGTTGATTTAGGGAACATATCCCCAATGGTTGAATAAAGGTTTGCCGACCATGCTTGATGTCCCGCGCCAAGAAGTCCGATGATTATTGCAGGCCACCATGCACTATACTGCCCAAGAGGCTGAGCCAACAAGCCTAACACAGGGAAGCATGCAAAAATAAACATGGCACGCATGCGACCAATATATGGATTCATGCCCTTCTTGTCAACAAAATAAGTTGGCAGATAGCCACCTCCAATACTAAGAACAGTAACAATAGCATAAAGGGTGAAGATAAGCATTACACCCATTGCAGAATCCGAAGTGTAGCCATACTGATCAGAGAAATATGCAGGAGCCCAGAAAAGGAAGAACCACCACACACCGTCGGTGAAAAGTTTACCCACAATAAACGACCATGTCTGACGAAAGGTGAAACATTTCAGGAAACTAATGGTTTTCTCTTCTTCCTCAACTTTCTCTTCGCAAGCCACATGTTCATCCTGATAGATGTAATTCAGTTCGGCACGATTCACATACTTGCTCTTATGTGGATGCTCATACAAAGCTATCCATAAGCCCATCCACACAAAGCCGAGCACACCAATGATGATGAATGCCAATTCCCAACCACAGGCACGAGCCAGCAAAGGAATAGTAGCAGGAGCTGCAAGGGCACCTACCGAAGCACCACTGTTGAATATTGAAGTTGAGAAAGCACGGTCTTTCTTTGGGAAGAACTCGGCAGTAACCTTGATGGCTGCAGGGAAGTTTCCAGCTTCACCCACAGCAAGTACAAGACGGAAAGCCAGAAAGAAATACACGCTTATTGTTGAAACAGCCAGCATAGCTGTTGGAACGACATTACCAAACAAACTAATACAGTTTTCCACCCCCGGCGAAACAGTTCCGTTTTCAATATAGCCAGCAATCAGTTCCTTGGCTGTATCAAATCCCACAAGCCAGTTGCCCGTGAGAACGCCACATGCCATAATACCACTGAAAGCATGAAGCACAGCACCCAGCGACCACACGAAAATAGCTATAAGATAGCCCTTCTTAGTGCCCATCCAGTCGATGAATTTTCCAGCAAAAAGGTTAGCAATGGCATAGAAGATAGAGAAAATGGCTGTTATTGTACCATAATCATCATCTGTCCAATGAAACTCTGGCGAGATGAAATCCTTCCATGTTAAAGACAAAACCTGTCGGTCCATGTAGTTTACTGTTGTTGCAAGAAACAACAAAGCGCAGATTACCCAACGAAAGTTGGACATTTTAGTAGTTTTAATTGAATTCATTGTTTTTAAGGCTTAAGGAAATGTTTTGTAGTTTGTTTTCACCAAATAGCCCCTCTCCTTTGGAGAGGGACGGGGTGAGTTTTTTTAATCTTGGAAATAAATTCTCTTCACACGGTTGCTCACACTTGTAAGCACCTCATAAGGTATTGTGTCGATGATGTCGCTAAGCACAGTAACAGGCAGATTGTCGCCAAAGATTTCAACGCTATCGCCTTCCTTACAATCAATACCTGTAACATCAATCATGCACACATCCATACAGATATTTCCCACATATTCAGCTTTTTTGCCATTCACCAAACAATAACCATGACGATTACCCAGGTGACGGTCTAAACCATCGGCATATCCAATAGGTATAGCGCCAATCAAGCTGTCGTGCTCAAGTATTGTCTTACGACTGTATCCCACACTGTCGCCAGCAGGCACATGTCTTAGTTGCAGAATGGTAGTCTTCAATGTTGACACGTTGTGAATCATCTCGTTATTACGCGAGTTAATACCATAAAGTCCCAATCCCAATCTACACATATCCAATTGTCGTTCTGGGAAATGCTCAATACCAGCCGAGTTGTCGATGTGACGAAGAATCTTGTGGTCAAACTCAGCCTGCAGCTTACGGCTACCCTTGTCGAACAGTTCAAACTGACGTGCCGAGAACTCATCGAAATCATCGCTATCGCTACCTACGAAATGCGAGAACACACTACGAGGAATAATAGCATTCTGATGCTTCAGTCGGTTTATAAGTTCATCAATATCCTTTTCTGGATCGAAACCAAGGCGGTGCATACCCGTATCAAGTTTAATGTGAACAGGATAACCGGTTATACCCTCTTTCTCGGCAGCCTTAACAAGAGAATCAAGAAGACGGAAACTATACACCTCGGGTTCAAGGTCATAGTCAAACATAGTCTTGAAAGCTGTCATCTCAGGGTTCATAATCATTAAGTTGCTTGTGATACCGTTCTTGCGAAGGGTTACACCCTCGTCAGCCACAGCCACAGCCAAATAGTCAACACGATGGTCTTGCAGTGTCTTGGCAATCTCCACAGCACCAGCACCATATCCATCAGCCTTTATCATGCACACCAGCTTGGTCTCTGGCTTCATAAACGAGCGGTAGTAGTTCAGGTTCTCCACCACGGCATTCAGGTTCACCTCCAATGTTGTTTCGTGTACCTTCTGCACAAGCAGTTCGGTAATCTGATCGAAACCGTATTGACGTGCACCCTTCAGCAATATAACCTCATCGCGAAGCGAAGCAAACACCTTGCTCTTCACAAACTCGTCAACGTTCTTAAAGAAATATTTCTCCGAGAGCTGAATCTCGTTGGCATTAGCTACGAGCTCCGAGCCTATACCAATAAACTTCTGCACACCACGCTTGAAGGCTAGGTCGCTCACCTCACGATACAGCTGCGCAGCATCCACACCGCTCTGCATGATGTCGCTAAGTATAAGTGTGTGCTTACGCCCGTTGTGATCAGGGCGACGACTCATAAAGTCTAATGCAATATCCAGCGACTTAATATCAGAGTTATAACTGTCGTTGATAAGCGTGCATCCGTGCTGTCCTTGCTTCACCTCTAGGCGCATAGCAACCTGCTCCAGATGCTGCATACGCTCAGCAAGCACATCTCCTTTCACACCAATATGCAATGCCACGGCAACGGTGATTATAGAGTTCACCACCGAAGCATCATCAATGAATGGAATAGTGTATTGCTGTTCGCTGCCACCCTTGAAACAATAGGTAACAACAGTAACATTCTCGCCCTTCTCAACGTTCTTAACATACATAGGAGCCTTTACGTCAACTCTACTCCAATAAAGTTTCTCGCCTTTGAAATCGTCAAACGATTCCACAACACCGTTTACTGTTTCATCATCGGCATCATACACAACAGTCTTAGCATCGTGGAAAAGCACAAGCTTCTCACGGCATTTCTCCTCAAGCGAATAGAAATTCTCTTGATGAGCAGCACCAAGATTTGTGAGCACAGCAATAGTTGGCTGAATGATGTCGCGCAGGGCAAGCATCTCACCAGGCTCACTAATACCAGCCTCAAACACGCCAACCTCGGTGTTCTTGTCAATGAGCCACACACTCTGTGGCACACCAATCTGCGAGTTGTAACTGCGAGGGCTTCGTGTAACAACATAGTCGGGCGAAAGTACCTGATACAGCCACTCTTTCACCATTGTCTTACCATTAGAGCCAGTGATGCCCACAATAGGAATGTTCACCTCGTCACGATGGCGCTCAGCAAGACGCTGCAATGCCTCAAGCGGATTTATCACGCGCAAGAAATTAGCCTCGGGATAATCCGTTGCATAATTCTGTGGCACGGCAGACACAACGAAATTACGTACACCGCGACGATAAAGATCAGATATATAATTATGTCCGTCATTGCGAGCTGATTTCAACGCAAAGAACAGAGTTTCTTCTGGAAAGCAGAGACTGCGACTGTCTGTGAGCAGAAAGCCGATATTAGTATCTCTGTCACCATAACGACGCGCACCTATCAGTGTGGTTACTTTTTCAATAGAATATGTCATCGTTTTGATATATTAATTTTCATGCAAAGGTAATAATTAATTTTGAATTACGAATGTGGAATGTGGAATTAGTCGGCTTTGCCGATTATATAATTATGAAATCTTGCTTTAATTCTTTATAATTCAGTAGAGTATATATAATGCAAAGGCGTTAGCCTAAATTGACTTTCCCTTCGGCCGTCGAACTTCGTTTCTCTAATTCCTGTAATTATTCGAGTAAAACTCTCATCAACCCGTCTTGATAAAAAATAAACTTGCTTCCTATAGAAATTTCAAAATATATTAAGTTAATGAAACATAAATTTAATTTGTCGCTCTCTGAACTTTCAAAAGTTCGTGGTTCATCTCA
>Ga0256405_10007599_pt1 | contig 16139 bp, 12 predicted proteins | sample RumenRJG_02DNA_FD_189096 | JGI IMG/M metagenome (GOLD analysis project Ga0256405, IMG submission 189096) | Bovine rumen microbial communities from Lethbridge, Alberta, Canada - RJG_02 | ecosystem: Host-associated > Mammals > Digestive system > Stomach > Rumen | place: Canada: Alberta...
CAGCATGTTCGATGCGTCCATCGATCCCTCGCCAGTAGCACCGGCGCCCACCAGTGTATGTATCTCGTCGATATACACGATGTTCTTGTCGCTCTCCTCCTGGATGCCGTCCATAATCTGTTTGATGCGGTTCTCGAAGTCGCCGCGATACTGTGTTCCGGCCAGCAGCGTGCCGATGTCGAGCTGGTAGATATGGCTGCCCTTCAGCCGCTCAGGCACATGCCCCTCCTCGATCATCCGTGCCAAGCCCCAGACAAGGGCTGTCTTGCCGACGCCCGGCTCACCTACATGCAGCGGATTGTTCTTGTCGCGGCGGCACAGCACCTGCATCGTCCTGGCGAGCTCCTGCTCGCGGCCTATCAGCGGATTGTGCTTCTGATAGAGGTCGTTCATGCAGGTCACCAGCCGTCGCCAGGCTGCCTCGTGCTTCCGCTCGCCCGTCTCCTCTTCCAGATGGTCGTCGAACTCATAGGAACTGATCAGCTCACTCATGAAGTTGCTCTCCTTGTCGCCCAGTGCCTCCTTCAACAGATAGCAGGCCCACGACTCCTTCAGATGCAGGATGCCCATCACCAGATGGGGCAGATCCAGCGCCTTCGCACTGCTGTTCACCACCTGCTGGCAGGCGAACTCGATCACCTGTCCCATCTGCGTCGAGGCCTCGGGATCATACGTCTGACCCTCGGGCACCGTCTCGAAGTCCTCCAACTTCTCCTCCAGACGCTCAACAATCACCTCTGGCGGATAGAAGTTATTCAAGGCACGATTGAAGTTGAACTCATCCATCAGCACAAACAACAAGTGCTCAGGCATCACGAACTCATGTCTGTATTCCTTGCAGCACGCCATCGTCTCTCTCAGCACTTTCGACGCGCGTTCCGTCTGTTTGATCTCTGCCATAATGCTTACTCTTTTTCAGGTTCAACGGTCAGACGAAGCGGGAAACCAGCCTCCCGGGCCATGCCCGTCGCTTTCCTCACTTTCGAGACGGCCACGTCGTAGCTGTAGATCCCCACCACCGCCTTGTCGGAGTGGTGTACCTGCAGCATCAGCGCCTCGGCCTCTGTCTCACTCTTGAAAAACACCTGTGTCAGTATCATCACCACAAATTCCATCGTGGTGAAGTCATCATTGTAGATGGTCACCTTATAGCGTCGCGGCTCCTTGAGGTCAGTCCGCTGCCGCTCCCTCGTTGCTGATTGTTCCTTTGCCATACCTAGATTTTGCATGCAAATCCCCGTCAGTGTCTGAACTGGCGGGGATGGGGTTAAAGTATGCCTCGACTAGCGAAGCCAACTTTGCTGATTACTTCTTGTTGATAGCGAGGTCGATAGCAACGGCTACAGATACGGTTGCACCTACCATCGGGTTGTTACCCATGCCGAGGAAGCCCATCATCTCAACGTGAGCAGGAACTGAAGAAGAACCTGCGAACTGAGCGTCAGAGTGCATACGGCCCAGGGTATCAGTCATACCGTAAGAAGCAGGACCGGCGGCCATGTTATCGGGGTGCAGGGTACGACCTGTACCACCACCACTGGCTACTGAGAAGTAAGGCTTGCCAGCGAGCACGCGCTCCTTCTTGTAAGTACCTGCTACGGGGTGCTGGAAACGGGTCGGGTTGGTAGAGTTACCGGTGATAGAGACATCAACATTCTCCTTCCACAGGATAGCTACACCCTCACGTACATCGTCAGCGCCATAGCACTTTACCTTCAGACGGTTGGGGTTGTTGCCGTAAGGAACCTCCTTCACCACAGCGAGGTCGCCAGTGAAGTAGTCGAACTTGGTCTGTACGTATGTGAAACCGTTGATACGGCTGATGATCTGGGCTGCGTCCTTGCCAAGACCGTTCAGGATCACGCGGAGGGGCTTCTTACGAACCTTGTTGGCCATCTCGGCAATCTTGATGGCACCCTCGGCAGCAGCGAAGCTCTCGTGACCAGCCAGGAAGGCGAAGCACTCAGTCTCCTCACGGAGCAGACGAGCGGCAAGGTTACCGTGACCGATACCTACCTTACGATCGTCGGCTACTGATCCGGGGATACAGAAGCTCTGCAGACCGATACCGATGGCCTCAGCAGCCTCGGCAGCTGTCTTCACGCCCTTCTTGATGGCGATAGCAGCACCACAAACGTATGCCCACTTGGCGTTCTCGAAGCAGATCAGCTGTGTGTCCTCACACATCTGATAGGGGTCGATACCTGCCTTTTCACAAATCTCATTGGCCTCTTCAATACTGTTGATGCCATTCTCCTTCAGAGCAGCAAGAACCTGGTTGATACGGCGCTCCTGACTCTCAAACTGTACTTTTCTAATCATAGTCGTATCCTCCTTTATTCTTTACGTGGGTCAATAGCTTTCACTGCACCCTGCTCCTCGCTTGTGCGACCGTAAGAGCCGGTGAACTTCTTCAGAGCCTCATTGGCATCCATGCCGTTCTTGATAGCCTCCATCATCTTGCCGAGGTGTACGTACTCGTAACCGCAAACCTCGTTGTTGGCATCGAGATACATCTTGGTGATGTAACCCTCAGTCAGCTCCAGATAACGTGTACCCTTGGCAACAGTGCCATAGAGCGTACCAGTCTGTGAACGAAGACCCTTACCCAGGTCCTCAAGACCAGCACCGATGGCCAGACCGCCCTCAGAGAAAGCACTCTGTGTACGACCGTAGACAATCTGCAGGAAGAGCTCGCGCATAGCGGTGTTGATGGCATCGCAAACGAGGTCGGTGTTCAGAGCCTCGAGGATGGTCTTACCAGGCAGGATCTCAGAAGCCATAGCGGCTGAGTGGGTCATACCTGTGCATCCGATGGTCTCTACCAGAGCCTCCTGGATGATACCATCCTTCACGTTCAGGCTCAGCTTGCAGGCACCCTGCTGAGGGGCACACCAGCCAATACCGTGTGTGTAACCGGAGATCTCCTTGATTTCTTTCACTGCTACCCATTTGCCCTCCTCGGGGATTGGTGCAGGTCCATGATAAGCGCCCTTGCAAACGCTGCACATGTTCTCTACTTCTTTAGAATAAATCATTGATAATAAAACATTTAAATGTTAAACAACTATATTAGTCCATATTGTAGCCTACAAAGTTAGTCGTTTTTTACGAACATTCCAAGCCTTTGCCCCCGCATTTAGAAATTATTAACATCATCGGGGCCGCGCGCCAAAGGCAACGAAAAACAGCAGCAGATTTATATTGCGATGAAAGACGAAATTGAAACAAATGTTAATACATCTCCGCAACTTACTGATACTAAGCAACTTGAACTACCCTTCTAAAGACCAAAGGTGAGAGGGTGAGAGGTGAAAATACAAACTTTATATAGAAAATATTATTCTCGAGAATAATCTCGCTATACGAAAGTTTGCATTACAACCCCTCACCCTCTCACCAGACCTTATATAAACAAGTGACTATCAATGATTTACAAAGAAATTTCAAAAGTGCAATGAAAACTCCGGCTGCCTCCCAAGCTCCAGTTAGGTACCGACTAAGCAAGGGTTTCTCGTAATGAAACTACCAGTTAGTCGTAATGAAACTACCAGTTAGTCGTAATGAAACTACCAGTTTCTTACCGAGAAACTTCCTGAACGCACGAGAGCCTGTGTCAATTTTTACATTATTACATTGTTACATTGTCACATTTTTCAAAAGTCTATCCCCAAGATTGATATGCTTGCAATTAGTTTGTGGCAGCGTACCATTCCATCTTCTTGATGTCCTCATTGAAGCGAGCATAGTTGCCGCGAGAGGGATCCTGGGGGACGAACATCGACACACCGTGCATCTTCTCTTCGGATGCGGAGAAGTCGGCATACTTCATGCTCCAGGGCTTGTCGGTAGCCCATTTGGCTGACTCGCGCAGATCGACGACGGCTCTGTTGAGGACCTGGTTCCACTGCTGATAGGCATCGGCGGGAAACCCAGCGAACAACGGATTATGCAAATCCGTCAGGCTTTCCATCAATTCGCACAAGAGCTTCAGACCATCTAACGCACATCGTTCCTGCTGAACTTAAATGAGTGCTGGGGCCTACAAATGGAGGCCGAGGCCCAGCATGAGGTTGTTGGGGTAGTAGAAGTCGTACAGGCTATAGCCGATATGGAGATAGGCCTGCTGCATGACATTGATCTTCAGGGCGAGGATCTCGTAGAAGCCTTTCAGATCAAAGGTATGGGCATTGACGAAGTTATGGCCAATGCCAAAATTGATGGTGAAATAAGGCATGACGAACTCAGTACGGGCGGAGAGTCCCAGTGCCACCTTCTTATACCAGGGCGCCGTATAGACATCGGGATCGGTGCCGATGGTTCGCGGATCATCGGCGAAGGCCTTGCTGTCAATCTCCACATTGGCGCTGCCGTCGTAGGAGCCGTCGAGCGAGACGCCGACATTCAACCAGTGGTTCACATGATAGAGGGGATTAAGGGTAAAGCCGATGACTCCATAGGTCGTGGGCAGGGCATAGGCCCCCTCGTCGGTCTCGACACCCTTTTTCTTCCAGGCACCGTAGAGTGTCAGATCCCAGCCCCAATGACGCTTGAACGCCGGTAAGGGTACAGCTGCAGGCCGACGGCCGCTGCGATTAAAGTAATAAGCCACACTCGCCCGTGCGCCAGCCACATTCAGACCAGCATTGGGAATCGCGGTGTTACCATTGCTATAATGGGTAATGGTGGCACCGACATTCAGGTCCCAATTCTTGGAGATCATCCAGCGCAGATACAGGTCGGCATCGATATAGGCCGTCATCTTCGAGCCGATGACGCGGTTCTCGGGATTGTCGCGCCAGTCGTGGGCTTTCCATCCGTAGGTGACACCGAAGTCCCATTCGTAGTTGAGCGACAGTCGCGGCGCAAGCGTCTTGATGGTGGCTCCCTGGAAGATGAAGAGCGACACGGGGTGGCCCAACTGGGGATTGAAATGATGGAAGCCCAGACCAACGCCCTGATACACACCTTTATATATCTGAGCCTCGACAGAATTCTCCGGTGGGGCGAAGGCATACTTGATGCGCCCCACAAAGGAATGATTCATCGTGCGCACCTCGGGATTGTTGCCCCTGAGGAAAGCGTTCGTATGCAAGATAAGTCCGGAGACAGCATCGGCCTCGATACGGTGAACAGGCAAACTGTCGCGCCCGAGACCGAGACTGTCTTCAGACATAGCAGTAGCAGCGACGGAAGATACCATCGCTGCCAATGTGAACAGCATCCTGCGGAAACTGCGGATTCCTACTGCGGGATGAGCAGCCAATTACTTGTCGCTTTCTGGTGCCTGTCCGATGAGATCCATGAACTCGTCGAGCTTCGGCGTAATGATAATCTGTGTACGACGGTTGCGCTGCTTTCCGATCTCGGTATCGTTAGAGGCAATGGGGTTGTACTCACCACGACCACCAGCAGTCAGGCGCTTCGGATCAACACCGTAGTCGTTCTGCAGGGCCTGGACAACAGAAGAGGCACGCAGCGTGGAGAGATCCCAGTTGTTACGGATGTTGGTCTTCTTGATGGGCACATTATCGGTGTTACCCTCGATCAGCACGTCGTAGTCTTTGTAGTCCTTGATGATCTTGGCAATCTTTGAGAGCGTCTCGGCAGCACGGCTGTTGATCTCGTAAGAGCCGCTCTTATAGAGCATGTTGTCGGCCAGGGAGATATAGACCACACCCTTGAGCACCTGCACATCGACCTCCTTGAGTTCCTCCTTGGAGAGTGAACGGGTGAGGTTGTTGGTGAGCACCATGTTCAGCGAGTCACTCTTCGACTTCACCTCTACCAGATGACGGATATACTGATTAGACTCGTTGATCTGATCCACCAGTTTCTCGATAGAGATATTGTTCTGGCTGGCGTTAGTCAGACTCTTGTCGAGCGACTCCTGCAGCTTGGCATACTTGGCCTCAGCAGCCTTGAGTGCCTGCTGGAGTCCCTTCTGCTGATCCTCAAGGGCCTGGATACGGGCATTCTTACCTGCCAGATCCTCTCTGGCCTCCTGCAACTTCTCGGTCAGCGATTTATTCTCCGTCTGGCAATTAGCCAGATCTTTCTTACTGGCACAGCTTGTCATCAACAAACCGGCAGCGATTGCGATAAACAATACTTTCTTCTTCATACTTTGTCGTTTTTTTAGTGTAACGAATGCAAAATTAGTGAACTAACTGAAAAAACAATAAAAAGATGCTTGTAATTAGAATTATTTTAATTAAATTTGCAGTCAAAAACCAAATAACAGATGAAAAATATCAAATTCCTACTCATGGCAGCACTGAGTATGGTTGTTTTAAACACACATGCCCAGATGCTTGCAAAAGGCGTCTCAAAAGAACTCGCCGACCATCGAAAAGCTAACATTAGCAATGTTGTCTACGACCTAACCTTCAACATCCCCTCCGACCCCAATCAGCGGGTTACCGGCAAGGCGGTCATCAGGTTTGACCTGAAGGTAAGAGAAGACCTGGTGCTCGACTTCCAGGGCGACTACGACGGCACCTGCTACTACTTTACCGGTAAGAAGGAGAATAAGCGTCGCGCCGTGGAGTCTGCTTATCAGAATGAGCACATCATCATTCCGATGAAGGCGCTAAAGGAGGGAAAGAACAAGATCGAGCTGAGTTTCACGAGTCTCGACAAGGCCCTGAACCGCAACGAAGACTATATGTATACCATCTTCGTGCCCGACCTGGCACGTTCGGTGTTCCCCTGCTTCGACCAGCCAGACCTCAGAGCCGTCTTCGTGACCACACTCAATGTGCCCAACGGTTGGAAGACGATGACCAGCGACAATATCTGTCAACTGCCCACCTATCTTTATTCTTTCGTAGCCGGAAACTTCAACGAGAAGACCGGCAGTCGTGAGGGTAAGCCCATCCGCGCCCTTTATCGGGAGACCGATCCCGACAAGGTGGCACAACTCGACAAGGTGTTCGACGAAGTGGGACAGTCGGTAAAATGGATGGAAGGCTACACGAGTATCGCATGTCCCTTCCAGGAGTACGGTCTGGTTATCCTGCCCAACTACCAATTCGGCGGCATGGAGCACCCGGGTGCCATCCAACTGAGCGACCGCCGCGTGTTCCTTGAGAAGAACGCTACCCAGGAGGACGAGCTGGCACGTATGGAACTGATAGCCCATGAGACTGCCCACCTGTGGTTTGGCGACCTCGTATCGCTGAAATGGTTTGAGGACGTATGGGCCAAGGAGGTACTGGCCAGCTTCATGGCCGCGAAGATTACCCGCCGCCATTACAACACGGTAGACCACGACCTGAATTTCCTCAAGACCTACCAGAATGCCGCTATCTGTGTCGACCGTACGGAGGGTACACATGCCATTGCCCAGGAACTGAACAATCTGAATCATGCCTCGCTGCTCTATGATGAAATCATCTACGACAAGGCCCCTGTGATGATGCGTATGCTGGAACAGGTGATGGGTGCCCCGTCGCTTCAGAACGGTCTCAACAAGTATCTGGTGAAGTATCAGTTCAACAATGCCAGCTGGGATGATCTGCTCACGATGCTTGACAAAGAGGCACCCAGTGCAGGCGTTCGCCGTTTCAGCGACATCTGGGTGAAGCAGAAAGGTATGCCTATCATCAGCACGGCCTACAGGAACGGAGAAGTGGTCGTCACACAGACCGACCCCTTCAATCGTGGTATCTTCTGGCCCCAGAAGTTCCAGGTGAGAGCGATCTACGACCTCGGCGAGAGCAAGACCATCACGTTTGACATGCAGAAACCCACGATGACCTACAGGCTCAACAAGCGTCCTGACTATCTCGTTCCTAACTCAGACGGTAAGGGTTATGGCCGTTTCGCGCTCGACGACGAGTTTGTGAACAAGATGCCGAAGCGTCTGATCACCACCCGTAACGACCTGAGCCGTTATGCCCTGCTGCTGGCCATCCACGACAACTATCTGATGGGTAAGATTCCACCCTCTCATTTCGGAGAGCTGTTCCGCATGATGGTGCGGGAGAAGAACCCGCTTATCATGTCGACAGCCATCGACCACATGTTCAAGATTGTGGATGACGTGAAGGAGGATCAGCGTGCAGCGCTGGAGCTCTGCGTGATGGACCTGCTCACCGAGAACAAGACCAAGGAGTGTCACCAGTTTGTCATCCGCAAGATGACCAACTATGCCTCATCGCCCGAAGTGCTCGATCAGCTCGAGCGCATCTGGACCAGACACAATGACCCGCTGCTCAATGAGCACGACTATATGGAGATGGCCTATCGTCTGGCTATCATGCACCCGAAGCAATGGCAGGAGTTCCTGCAAACCCAGCGCAGTCGTCTGCAGACAGAAGAGCTGCGTAAGGAGTTCGACTATGTCAGTCGTGCCTGCAACCCGAACCCCGACGAGCGTACAGCCCTCTTCAACAAGCTGCTGCGCCCCGAGAACCGTCAGCAGGAGCCCTGGGCCATCCATACGCTCCGTCTGCTCAACTCGGACGTGTTCGAGCCACAGAGCAACAGCTATATCGAGCCGAGCCTGAAATCACTGGAGTATCTGCAGCAGACCTCCGACATCTTCTTCCCCAGCAAATGGATGAACGCCCTGATGGCTGGTCATAAGAGCAAGGAGGCCATTCGGATCATCGAGCAGTTCCTGACAGCTAACCCCAACTATCCCGATAATCTGAAGAACAAGGTGCTCTCAGCATCGTGGATTCTGATGAAACAGGTGCCTTACGTGCCACGCGTGAACACGCCTGCCAAGAAAGCGACGCCCGCCAAGGCTACTGCGACAAAGGCTACTGCGACAAAGGCTACCAAAAAGAAAACAACCAAGAAAAAGTAATAGTTACATAAATTATAGTAAAAGGTATGATACGCTTCTTTCAAACTCCTCAGAAGACGGTTATTGCAACTGAGACCGATCACAAGCTGAGTGAACAGGAAATCAAGGAACTCAACTGGCTGTATGGCGAGGCTACAATGCTGGATGCTGACAAGCTTGACGGCTATTTCGTCGGTCCGCGTCGTGAAATGGTAACCCCCTGGTCGACTAACGCCGTAGAGATTACGCAGAACATGGGTATTCAGGGCATCAGCCGCATCGAGGAATATTTCCCCGTCGACAACAAGGATGCAGAATATGACGAAATGCTGCAACGTATGTATAACGGTATCAATCAGGATATCTTTACGATCAACATCCAGCCAGAGCCCATCAAGTATGTGGACAATCTGGAGGAATACAACGAGCAGGAGGGTCTGGCCCTCTCACCCGAGGAAATAGACTATCTGCACGGACTGGAAAAGCAGAACGGCCGTCCGCTGACCGATTCTGAGATCTTCGGTTTCGCACAGATCAACTCCGAGCACTGCCGCCATAAGATCTTCGGCGGAACGTTTATCATCGACGGTAAGGAGATGGAGAGTTCGCTCTTTGCGATGATCAAGAAGACAACGCAGGAGAACCCCAACAAAATCCTCTCGGCCTATAAGGATAATGTGGCTTTTGCACAGGGACCTGTCGTTGAGCAGTTTGCCCCGAAGGATCAGAGCACCAGCGACTTCTTCCGGATCAAGGATATCGAGAGTGTGATCTCGCTGAAGGCTGAGACGCATAACTTCCCCACAACAGTAGAGCCGTTCAACGGTGCTGCTACGGGTACGGGCGGTGAGATCCGCGACCGTATGGGCGGTGGTGTCGGTTCTTGGCCGATTGCCGGTACGGCAGTGTATATGACAGCCTATCCCCGTCTGCACGATGATGAGGGAGCGGCACGCGACTGGGAGGATATCCTGCCCGTGCGTCAGTGGCTGTATCAGACACCGCAACAGATTCTGACCAAAGCATCAAACGGTGCCTCAGACTTCGGCAATAAGTTCGGTCAACCGCTGATTTGTGGTTCCGTGCTGACCTTCGAGCATCAGGAAGGTAAAGAGAAGTACGCCTACGATAAAGTGATTATGCTGGCAGGTGGTGTAGGTTACGGCACCAAGCGCGACTGTCTGAAGAAGGAGCCTCAAAAGGGTAACAAGATTGTCGTGGTTGGCGGTGACAACTACCGCATCGGCCTTGGTGGCGGTTCTGTGTCTTCTGTGGATACTGGTCGCTATAGCAACGGTATCGAACTGAATGCCGTACAGCGTGCCAACCCCGAGATGCAGAAGCGTGCCTACAATCTGGTCCGTGCCCTCTGCGAAGAGGATGTGAACCCTGTAGTAAGTATCCACGACCATGGTTCTGCCGGACACCTGAACTGCCTCTCAGAGCTCGTTGAGGAGTGTGGCGGTGAGATTGATATGACCAAACTGCCTATCGGCGACAAGACGCTTTCGAGCAAAGAGATTATCGCCAATGAGAGTCAGGAGCGTATGGGCTTGCTCATCGACGAGAAGCATATCGAACACGTACGTAAGATTGCCGAGCGCGAGCGTGCCCCACTGTATGTGGTCGGTGAGACAACGGGCGATGCCCACTTCTCGTTCAAGCAGGGCGACGGTGTGAAGCCTTTCGACCTTGATGTGGCTCAGATGTTCGGTCATTCGCCAAAGACCGTCATGAAGGATAATACGGTAGAGCGTCACTACGAAGACGTGACCTACAGTCAGGATCAGATTGACGAATATCTCGACCGTGTGCTCCAATTGGAGGCTGTGGCTTGTAAAGACTGGCTGACGAATAAGGTTGACCGAAGTGTGACAGGTAAGATTGCCCGTCAGCAGTGTCAGGGTGAGATCCAGTTGCCATTGAGCGACTGTGGTGTGGTCGCCCTTGACTATCGTGGTGAGAAAGGTATCGCTACAGCTATTGGTCATGCCCCTCAGGCCGGTTTGGCAAATCCTGCTGCAGGCAGTGTGCTCTCTGTGGCCGAGGCCCTGACCAATATCGTCTGGGCTCCTCTCGCCGAGGGGATGGACTCACTGAGTCTCTCAGCCAACTGGATGTGGCCTTGCCGTTCGCAGGAGGGTGAGGATGCCCGATTGTATGCCGGTGTGAAGGCGCTGAGCGACTTCTGCTGCGACCTGCATATCAACGTGCCCACAGGTAAGGACTCGCTCTCATTGAGTCAGCAGTATCCCAACGGCGAGAAGATCATCTCTCCGGGAACCGTTATCGTGAGTGCCGGTGGTGAGGTCAGCGATATCAAGAAGGTGGTATCACCCGTATTGGTGAACGATAAGAATGCCTCACTCTATCATATCGACTTCTCGTTCGACGAGCAGCGTCTAGGCGGTTCTGCCTTCGCCCAGAGTCTGGGTAAGGTAGGCGACGATGTACCTACGGTGAAGAATGCCGAGTACTTCGCTGATGCCTTCATGGCTGTCCAGCAGATGATCGAGAAGGGTTGGATTCTGGCTGGTCACGACATCTCGGCCGGTGGTCTGATTACCACCCTGCTCGAGATGTGCTTCGCCAATACCAAGGGTGGTATGCACATCAATCTGCACGATATCTGCAAGGATGGCGACATCGTGAAAGCACTCTTCGCGGAGAATCCAGGCGTTGTCGTTGAAATCAGCGATGCGCACAAGCAGGAGTTCAAGGACTTCATGGAGGAGATGGGAGTAGGTTTCGCCAAGATCGGCTATCCCGTTCCCGAAGCTCGCACCATCGTGGTAAAGGCAGGCGACACGGAGAAGACCTTTGATATCGACGCCCTGCGCGACACGTGGTACAAGACCTCTTACCTCCTCGACCGCAAGCAGAGTTTCAACGGTAAGGCCAAGGAGCGCTACGAGAACTATAAGAAGCAGCCGCTGGAGATGAAATTCCCCAAGAGCTTTACGGGTAAGCTTGCACAGTTCGGTCTGAACCCCGACCGTTGGAAGAACGCGCAATCGGACAAGAGTCAGGCACCTAAGGCTGCCGTTATCCGTGAGAAGGGTACCCAGTGTGAGCGTGAGACGGCCTACTGTCTCTACCTTGCCGGTTTTGAGGTAAAAGACGTCATGATGACCGACCTGATCAGTGGTCGCGAGACACTCGAGGATATTAACATGATTGTGTTCTGCGGCGGTTTCTCCAACTCCGACGTACTCGGATCTGCCAAGGGATGGGCCGGTGCCTTCCTCTTCAATCCGAAAGCCAAGGAGGCACTCGATAAATTCTATGCCCGTGAGGACACACTGTCGCTCGGTATCTGTAACGGTTGCCAGTTGATGGTGGAACTCGGTCTCACCGGAGCCAAAGGCGTCAAGATGTTGCACAATGATTCGCATAAGTTCGAGAGTGAGTTCATCTCTCTGAGCATTCCACAGAACAACAGTGTCATGTTCGGCAGCCTCAGCGGTTCCAAACTTGGCATCTGGGTGGCTCACGGAGAAGGAAAATTCTCATTCCCCGAGGCAGAGGACCAGTACAACGTGATCGCCAAATACAACTATGCCGGCTATCCCGCTAATCCTAACGGCTCTGACTATAACGTGGCAGGTATCTGTTCAGCCGACGGTCGTCATCTCTGCATGATGCCTCACCCGGAGCGTGCCGCCTTCCCCTGGCAGAATGCCTGGTATCCCGCAGATCGCCGTAACGACGAGGTAACCCCATGGATTGAAGCCTTCGTCAATGCCCGCAAATGGATCGAGCAGCGATGAACATTTACTGGGAATCATTTAAGACCTTCTTCAAGATTGGCATATTCACCCTCGGTGGTGGATATGCCATGATTCCTTTGATAGAAGAAGAGGTGGTGACCAAGAAGAAATGGGTATCGAAGGAGGAGATGCTCGACCTGATAGCCATCGCCCAGAGTTGTCCGGGTGTCTTCGCCATCAATATCGCCACCTTCATCGGCTACAAGCTGCGCAAGACACGTGGTGCCATTGCCACGACCATCGGCACAGCACTGCCCTCGTTTCTGATCATCCTTGCCATCGCGATGTTCTTCAGTCAGTTTAAGGATAATCCCTATGTAGCCGCAATCTTCCGGGGCATCCGTCCTGCAGTGGTAGCCCTTATTGCCGTTCCTACCTTCCGCCTGGGGCAAAGGGCCAAGTTGAACTGGTACACCATCTGGATCCCCATCGTCTGCGCCCTCCTCATCTGGGCCCTCGGCGTTTCACCTATTTATATAATAATAGCGGCTGGCCTCGCTGGCTACATTTACGGTCGATAAGATATGATTTTCTTGAGTCTCTTTATAACATTCTTCAAGATTGGGCTCTTCGGGTTCGGTGGCGGCTACGGCATGCTCTCACTCATCCAACACGAGACGGTAGAATCCTACCACTGGCTCTCGACGGCCGAATTCACCGATATCGTTGCCATCTCGCAGATGACACCAGGCCCTATCGGCATCAACAGCGCCACGTATTGCGGCTATACTGCCATTCACAATGCAGGCTACGGTCATCTGATGGCTCTTCTAGGCTCTGCCACTGCGACCTTCGCGCTGGTACTCCCCTCGCTCATTCTGATGATCCTGATCAGTAAGATGTTCATGAAATACATGAACACCCATATGGTACAGTCGGTGTTTAAGGGACTGCGCCCTGCTGTCGTGGGGTTGCTCGCAGCTGCTACACTGCTGCTCTGCAACAAGGAGAATTTCTCTACGCCCTACGAGAACCCCTGGCAGTTCTTCATCAGTTGCGCTCTGTTCATCGCCACAGCCATCGGCACAGGCTACCTCAAGATCAATCCCATCCGGATGATCTGCTATGCGGCCTTTGCGGGACTGCTGTTGCTCTACTAGTAGCCTTACTTCGACAGTTTCTGCACGTATTTCACGGGCTCACCCTCACCTTTCAGCACATCAGCAAATGACTGTGGGGCAATGGTGACCGGACCGCGCATAAACTCCGGGATGTTATAACTCCGCATAAACTGACGATGATAGTCGGGATCGGCACAAGGCAATTCAAAGGGCTTCGCAGATAATACTTCTCAGGCACACAACGGAAGCCCCACAATAGGGCTGCCACAGCCGTCGTGCCGATGGTAGATACGAAGAAATGACCACGCAGTTTCAGGATATAAAGCCAGTAGCCCATATCCATATTCGTAAGCAGCAACAATGCCACGGGGATCAGCATCAGTATCGCCCAGCGGTCTGAGATGCAGAAGGCCCTTTTCACGATGGCCATCAGAGCAAGCCACCAGCCGCAGAGCATCAACATACCCAGCCAAGGGTAATAAAGGAACTGCGTGAACCATGTGCTCACCCATGTCAGCAGACCTCCCGGTACTACCAACTGTTCCTTCAGGAACAACGACGAGTTGAGAAAGAGATTCTTCTGCTGCACCTTCCACAGCAGGTCGCTCTCAAAATAGAGTACGGCACCGGCCATTACCACCAGTGCCGCCACCCAGAGGATGATCGCCAGATGCTTTTGTATTATCTTCATACTTGTTGCACTTATTTCGGTGCAAAAGTACACAAAATAATTTGAATATCGTCCCTACAGCAGAAAAAATTATACCTCGGGCTCACTTATCGGTGCATTGTCCTGCTGTTGGTTGTCTTGTTGCTGTTCGTTCTGCTGTTGGTTATTCTGCTGGTTTCCCTGTTGGTTACCCTGCTGACTGGGCTGCTGGTTGAACTGCTGCCCACCCTGCTGATTGAAGGATGGACCGTCTGACGGCTCGTCGTAGTCAAACAGGTTCTGGTTCCTCTCCTTATTCATGTTACCGAAGTTCCAGCTCAGGGTGATATTCACCCGCGGATCGCGCCAGTTCTTCTGGTGGCGGGTAAAGGTATCGCTCGAAGTGAAGTTCTCCCATTGACGACTGTTGAACACGTCGCGCCAGTTGATGCTCAGGGCGAATTTCTTGTTAAGGAACGACTTACGCAATCCGAGGTCGAGTGAACCGTTGGGTCTGCGGTAACCCTGAGTGATAGCCCCGCGCGAACGATAGTTTCCCGTGGCCTGCAGCGAGATATCGTAAGGAAGCATCAGCGAGGCAAGCAGTCTGGCATCCCATGAGAAGCTCTGTTCGGACTCACCTGTGACGGTCTGACCCATGATTTGGTAAGAGAAGCCATCAACCTTATAGTAATAGCCATTAAGGGTCGTCGTCAGGTCGAGGATACGGAAGAGTTTGTCCTTCATGATCAATTCCAGGCCTGCCCGCTGATTCTTTGCCACATTCTCACTGGTCATATACATGATGCCATCGTCACCCTGATAGCGGATGCGCTGGATGACATCAGTCGTCGGACGATAGTAACTGCTGATACTCAGTGTGTGGTTGTCCCACGTCTTCAGGAAGTTCAGCGAGAACGAATTGGTGTACTCCGGCGTCAGTTCGGGGTTACCAAACGACACCATCGAAGCGTCACTTGTATTCTTAAACGAGTTCAACTGTCCGCCCCAGGGCCTGCGCAGTCGACGGGTATAGTTCAACTGCAGTTGGGCAGTCTCCGTCAACTGGTAGTTAAGGAAGAGTGACGGGAACAGTTGGAAATAGTCTTTCTTAAAGGGCTCATCGCGTTTCTGAGGGTTGTGCTCCTGCTCGTAGCTATAGCTTTCGGTGTTCACCTTCCAGTATTCACCTCGCAGTCCGCCCATGATACCCAGTTTACCGATTGAGGTTGTTACGGTGGCATAGAGCGCATGGGTATCCATATCGTAGATAAAGCGGTTGTAGTAGGCCTCATCGAGCGTCTGGCCCTTGCCCTCCCAGTTGCTGGCTACCCACGACTCCATAGGCGTGTTCTCATGCGAGAACCGACCGTTATAGCCCGCTTCCAGTTTCAGGTTCTCGGATATCTTGTTCTCATAGTCGAGTTTCGCCTCCATCGAACGGTTACGCACGTGCATCGGACGATACTGATAGTCATAAGTCACCACCTGCGGTTCTGTATACCAGATGGTCGAGTCGCGGTAGATATTATCATTGTCACTGATCCAGCGGCCCATCGAGAAGTTGGCCTTCAGTTTGTGGAACTCTGTCCAGTTGTGCTCATAGCCGATTTCACCGTGATACATGTGCATATCGCCATCGCCTATGTTCAGACGGTACATCATATACGAGTCTTTTGCTGCTCCGATTGTACCGTAATGATAAGGTGTACGGCTCTCATTGTCGTTACGGCCCTGCATGGTCATACCAGAAATGGTGATATCGTCCTTTCGTGTCAGGTGCCACGTCAATCCCAGTCGTGCGAACAGATTCCGTCCGCCATTGTCGCTCTCACTCTCGTAGTTCTGATACTCGTGGGTCT
>Ga0256405_10007600_pt1 | contig 16136 bp, 13 predicted proteins | sample RumenRJG_02DNA_FD_189096 | JGI IMG/M metagenome (GOLD analysis project Ga0256405, IMG submission 189096) | Bovine rumen microbial communities from Lethbridge, Alberta, Canada - RJG_02 | ecosystem: Host-associated > Mammals > Digestive system > Stomach > Rumen | place: Canada: Alberta...
CTTTTTTGTATGGTCGCGGGGCATGCTCCGGAACGTGAATTGGCTGGCACGCACATACAGAGTATGGTCGCGGGGCATGCTCCGGAACGTGAATTGGCTGGCACGCACATACAGAGTATGGTCGCGGGGCATGCTCCGGGGCGGGAAAAGGCGGACGCGCACATACAGCATGGGGTCGTGGAGTATGTCGCAAAGCGGGAATACGCCGCATCGCACCCATAAACTGGGGTCGCAGCGTATGTCGAGGAGCCGGAATGCGGCGCGACGCACCCATAAACTGGGGTCGCAGCGTATGTCGAGGAGCCGGAATACGTCGCATCGCACCCATAAACTGGGGTCGCAGCGTATGTCGAGGAGCTGGAATACATCGTGTCGCACCCATAAACTGGGGTCGCAGCGTATGTCGCAAAGCGGGGATGCGGCGCGACGCACCCATAAACTGGGGTCGCAGCGTATGTCGCAAAGCGGGGATACGGCGCGACGCACCCATAAACTGGGGTCGCAGCGTATGTCGCGAGGCCGGAACCGGGCGGCATGCACCCAATGGAAGAGCTCGCCAACGTGCGCCGCGCGGTGTATTTGTCTGCGATCGGGCGCGGTAAGATGAATGTACGGTAAGATGAATGTACCTTCAAGAAAACAATAAATTGCTTGACCTTACAGGCGGCAGATGCTACTATTGCTTTGTCAATTTAACACTTTAGCACGCTAAAGTACAACAGCAAATCAAGAAGGGACGGGGCAGGGCTCCGGAAAAGGCTGAAAAGGAACAGCCGGAAGGAAAGAAAGGTAAAACGGTAGGCAAAATGAAGAAGAAACTTACAGTACTCGCACTCGCGTTTTCAATGATATTCACGATGCTGGCATTCAGCGCATGCGGCGGTGGCGGCAGCAGTGAGGAAGCTGCAGACAGCGGTGAGAAGTATGGCGAGGGATATGAATTCAAGCACGGCTTCGACCTCGACTACAGACCGTATTCATTCGTAGATGATAACGGCGAGAACGGCGGATTCGACGTAGAGATGGCCCAGGCAGTATGCGAATACTACGGCTGGACATACACACCGGTACCGTTCAACTGGGACGCTAAGGATGCCGAGCTGAACGCCGGAAGCTGTGACTGCATCTGGTCAGGTTTCACCATCAACGGCCGTGAGGATGACTACCTCTGGAGTGAGCCGTATTCCGACAACACTCAGAAGATCATGGTAAAGGCTGACTCGGGTATCACTACTCTGGCAGACCTCGCCGGCAAGAAGGTAGGCGTTCAGACAGCTACTTCGGCATACGACCTCCTGAATGACGAGGAAGGCCAGAAGGAACTCATGGACACATTCGCAGAGCTGCAGGTCTATGACACATACACCATCGCTATCACAGACCTCAACGCAGGCGCGATCGATGCTGTAGCAGTAGACGTAACAAGAGCCCAGGAGGCTATGGCGGATGACGATTCGCTGGTATGCCTCGAAGAGAACCTCGGAAGCGAGCAGTACGGCATCGGATTCCGCAAGGACGACACAGAACTGTGCGAGAAGGTAAACGCAGCGCTCAAGGCTCTGGCAGAGGACGGAACGGTCGCAGAGATCGCGGCTAAGTACCCTGAGATCGAAGAGTACATCACACTCGGCAAGTAGATCTCTGCCGGAAGGCATAAACAGATAATCAACTCCCTCCAAAAGTAATAACTGCATATGTGACAAGGACCGGCGCAGGTACCGCAGCCTGCGCCGGCTTGTGTGTCGTAAGGGAACCGGCCAGAGTATACGGCCGGCCCGGTATCAAAAGGAGAATCAATGACTTTTTCAACAATGCTGTCAACGATGAGCCAGGGCATGGTGAAGACCTTCCTTATCTTCGCGCTCACGCTCATCGGATCGCTCCCTCTCGGAATGGTGGTCGCGCTTCTGAGAAAATCCAGGTTCGCACCGGTGCGCGGCTTCATCAAGGGCTTTATATCCATAATGCGCGGCACGCCGCTTATGCTGCAGCTGATGGTATGGTACTTCGGACCGTATTATCTGTTTGGGCTTAACATAGGCAACTGGAGATTCCCGGCCATCATAGTCGGATTCGTGCTCAACTACGCGGCGTACTTCGCCGAGATCTACCGCGGCGGAATCGAGTCCATACCTGCCGGACAGTACGAGGCTGCAGAGGTATTGGGCTACACAAAGACGCAGACATTCATGCGCATAATCCTGCCGCAGGTGATAAAGATCATCATGCCGTCTGTCACAAACGAGGTCATCACGCTTGTAAAGGACACTTCGCTGGCGTTCACGCTGGCTTACCAGGAGGTCTTTTCACTGGCCAAGCAGATCTCGGCTTCGCAGACATCGTTCATGCCGTTCCTGATCGCGGGCGTCTTCTACTTCGTCGCGAACTACGTGGTGGAGATCGTCATGGCGAGGATCGAGAAATCCATGGATTACTATAAGTAGGGGGTGGCAGCATGATACTTGAAATGAAAAACATCAGCAAAAGCTTTGAAGGACTCGAGGTCCTGAAAGATATAAGCTTCGGCGTCGACAGCGGCGAGGTCGTGAGCATAATAGGACCGAGCGGCTCCGGAAAATCGACGCTGCTCCGCTGCTCGACCTTCCTTGAGACTATCGACGGCGGTGAGATAATATATATGGGAGAGAAGGCCGCTCACACGGACGAGAACGGAAACGCCGTCTACGTGAGCCCGCACGAACTCAAGCACTTCCGCAGCTACTGCGGACTGGTCTTCCAGCAGTTCAACCTCTTCCCGCACTACAGCATACTTAAGAACCTGACCGATGCGCCTATGCGCGTAAGAGGAGTGAGCCGCGACGAGGCTGAGGCTACGGCGATGGACCTTCTGAAGCAGATGGGGATCGGAGATAAGGCGAACGCATATCCGTACCAGCTGTCAGGCGGACAGCAGCAGAGAGTCGCGATCGCGAGAGCTCTTGCCATGAAGCCGGAGATCCTCTTCTTTGACGAGCCGACTTCGGCGCTCGACCCGGAGCTTACCGGCGAGGTACTGAAGGTCATCCGCCAGCTGGCAGAGGAGAAGATGACCATGGTGGTCGTCACGCACGAGATGCCTTTCGCGAAGGCTGTGAGCAACCGCGTCATTTTCATGGACGGCGGAGTCATAGTGGAGCAGGGCGACCCGCGCGATGTATTCGACGATCCGAAGGAGGAGAGGACAAAGCAGTTCCTCCGCGTATTCGAACGCTAACTGAAAAAGTTGACAGAGGGGACGGTTCTTTTTGTCAACTTTTTGGAGAAAAAATGGCATTTGATAATTATGAAGAATTAAAGTACTGCATATTTGATCCGACAGGAAACATAACCGCGCTTGTGGAGACAGAGGTGCGGCCGGCTGACCGCGCGCCCGTCGCGTCCGGCATAATGGCCGCGCACCCCGAAGTCGAGCAGGTCGGTTTTGTCGCATATAATGACTCAGCCTGCGAAGCTGCGGACGCGGCGGTCAGCCTTATGATGGCGGGCGGCGAGTTCTGCGGCAACGCCACGATGTGCGCCGCGGCACTCTACGCCGAGCGCAGGGGCATGCCGGCGGACGGCGCCGTAAAGGTAAAAGTGTCCGGCGCCGAAGCACCGCTGACAGTGCAGCTAGAAGAGATAAAGGGCAGCGGTGCGTGCGCGGGCAGCACCGTAAATGACAGCCCGCGTGCCGCCGGCGAAGTGGGCAGCACGGCCGCCCGCCAACTGTCAGATGAAAGCGCCGCCGGCGGCGCTTCCGGAGCGGCCGGCAATGAAACGGCTCCGGCCGCCATGTACGCTGCCGCGGTAACGATGCCGCCGGCGATAGGGATAGAAAGACTGGAGCTGAAGGCCGGCACTGAGTGTTCTGAGAGGAACGGAGCCGGCCCGAAGGATGGAGCAGAATTTGAAGGCGCCGGCGGCGCTTTCGGCCTGCCGCTCGTGAGGCTGCAGGGAATAGATCACATTATCATAGAGCCCGATTCGGGCTTCTTCGGACTGAAGGACGATCCGGCGGCGGCCGAAAGCCTCATCAGAGAGTGTTGCGGCGCGCTCGGCTCGGATTGCCTCGGAATGATGTTTCTGGACGAGCCGGAAGCGCAGGCCGCAGCACAGGACGGCCAGCCAGATGCCGCTGAAGCGGCAGACGGCTGCGCGGAAAAAACTGAGGCGGCAGCCGACTGCGCTGCGCCAGGCGGGACCGCCGAACGCGGCGGCGCGCGCCGTATGACGCCGCTCGTCTTTGTGCCGGGTGCGGACACTCTTTTCTGGGAAAATTCGTGTGCGAGCGGCAGCGCGGCCGCGGGCATCTGGCTGGCGATGAAGGCCGGATCGCCTGTGGATGTGAGGCTGCACCAGCCGGCCGGCAGCCTGAGGGTCGAGAGCGATCCGGCGACCGGGCGTACGGTGCTCCACGGCACCGCGCGGCTGTTGACGCAAAACACCATATAAGGCGCAGATTTGCGTCAACCTCACCACTGCAAACCGGCAGCCGGCGGCCAAAAGTTGACGCAAAACACCATATAAGGCGCAGATTTGCGTCAACCTCACCATCATGATCCGGCAGCCGGCAGCCAAAAGTTGACGCAAAACACTAAGTAAGGCGCAGAATTGCGTCAACCCCGCCACGAAACTACGGCGCAAGAGACTCCACTCATCACCACAGGCCGCCAATGCCCGTAATTTCTTAGGTTTGCGAAGCCGCTGAAGCCGCGCGGCTGTTGACGCAAGCGACTTATAAATGTTAAAATACTCCGCGGCCACCATTGGAATCACAGGTGGACCACGGTTTTTTATTGTATTAAAAAATAAAAAAGAGCGGCAGCCGGATGCCCGCCGAAAAAGAGGGCGCTTCCCGGCACTGCTCAGGATAGGAATGGTTAGAAAGTGGATAATTACAAAGAAGTTTTAGCAAAATATAAGGACGTCGACCTTTACGGTATGACGGATGACGAATATAAAGAACTGAAGGCGGCAGAACTCGCAGATATGCAGAGCTATGTCGACGCGATCACAAACAGCGATGTGCCTGAGGTGATGTACCGCATAGGCAGAGCGATCACCGATCTCAAGATGATGATGGAGACGGGCGTCGAGGCTTTCGGCGACAAGGTCCTCTATCACCAGGTCATGCCGGGCAATGACTATTACACCGAGTTCACATACGGCCAGGTAAGAGACGATGTAAGAGCTCTCGGCACAGCCTTCACGGGCCTCGGCCTCAGAGGATCCCACATCGGCATCATCGGAGCCAACTGCTACGAGTGGGCTGAGTCCTACTTCGCAGTCACAGGCGGCACGGGAGTCGTGGTCCCGCTCGACAAGGAGCTCTCAAAGGAAGAACTCACAACTCTCTGCGACATGGGCGAGATCGACGCGGTCGTCTGCTGCCAGGACAAGTACTACAACATGTTCAAGGATATCAAGGCTGAGGGCAAGACCGGCCTTAAGATCATCATGGGCGTAAACAAGGAAGCTCACGAGGACGCGGCGAACGGCCTGTACTCGTGGAACCTCCTGAGAGAAGAGGGACGCGCAAAGGTAGAAGCCGGCGACAGGAGCTATCTGGACGCAAGGGTAAGAGCATCCGACATGGTCTCGATCATCTTCACATCGGGAACGACCGGAGTCAGCAAGGGCGTTATGCTCTCGCACAGGAACCTCTGCTGTGACGTCCTCATCGCGCAGACATATCTCGAGGTCTGCCCGAGCGACATCTTCTTCAGCGTGCTTCCTATCCACCACACATACGAGTGCACCTGCACAATGATCGAGGGCCTCTTCATGGGAGCTTCGATGGCATTCGGCAGGGGCCTTAAATACATCACAAAGGACATGCAGATGGTGCATCCGAGCTTCCTGCTCGCAGTGCCTCTCATCTACGAGAAGTTCTACAACACCATCCAGAGGACCCTCAAAAAGCAGGGTCAGGACAAGCTGGTCAACACGCTCTTCGCCATCAACAACGTGACGAGCAAGTTCGGCATCAACGTTGCGAAGCCGATCGCCAACAAGATCATGGCACAGTTCGGCGGCAACATCGACATGTTCATCGCGGGCGGAGCGAGAGTAGACCCTAAGGTCCTCGCGTTCTTCAGAAGCATGGGCATCCCTTGCCTGCAGGGCTACGGCCTCACCGAGACTTCGCCTATGGTAGCGCTCAATCCGGACCAGTGGAAGTACATGAGAAACGACTCGGCCGGAAAGCTCTTCCAGTTTACCGAGTGCAAGATCATCGACAAGGATGAGGACGGAAACGGCGAGATCTGCTTCCGCGGACCTATGGTCATGATGGGATACTACAAGAATCCTGAGGCGACTGCGGCGAGCATGGAGAACGGCTGGTTCCACACCGGCGACATCGGATACCTCGACGAGGACAACTACGTGTACATCACGGGCCGCAAGAAGAACGTCATCATCGCCGCTAACGGCAAGAACGTCTTCCCGGAGGAGCTCGAGGAGCTCATCGCGAGGAGCCCGTACGTAGACGAGTGCATGGTATGGGCCGACGAGGACAACGAAGACAGGATGAAGAGGGGCATCTACGTGACCCTGCGTCCTGACAGAGAAAACGTCAAAGAGGCTCTCGGAGACAGGGCAGACGACGAGGGCGCTGTAATGTCGCTCATAAGCAGCGAGATCGACAGGCTCAACGCCAACTGGCCTGACTGGAAGAGAGTCAAGCACATAATCATCAAGAAGAGTGAGTTCAACAAGACGACAGGAATGAAGATCAGAAGATTCGTCGAGGAGAACAAGCTCGCAGATTAGCACAGGACTGCGCGGAAAGGTTGGGAAGTATGACTAAACGACCGGCACTGATAGTAGATCATGAAAAGCTGCGCTATAACATGAGCACCGTGACGGGATGGTGCCGCGAAGCCGGCATCGACGTGGCGGGAGTCATCAAGGCGACGACAGGCATGGCATCGGTAGCGCTGGACTACGAAAGATGCGGCGCAAAGTGGATCGCATCGTCGAGGCTCGAGCAGCTCGAAAGGGCAAAGGCAGCGGGAGTAAAGATCCCGGTGCTGATGATAAGAGTCCCGATGCTTTCAGAGATCGCAGACGTGGTGCGCGTATGCGAATACAGCCTGCAGAGCAGCATCGACACCCTGAAGGCAGCTTCGGAGGAGGCTCTTAAGCAGGGCAAGACGCACAATGTCATCCTGATGGCAGACCTCGGAGACCTGAGGGAAGGCTTCTTCGAAAAGGAAGAACTTGCCGACGTCGCGAAGTACGTCGAAGAGAAGCTTGACGGCCTGCACCTCGCGGGCATAGGCACAAACCTCGGATGCGTCGGATCGGTCAAGCCGACCGAAGAGAAGATGCTGATGCTGGCAGACTGGGCAGAGACCGTCGAGGCAGCGATAGGCAGACCGCTCGAGATAGTGTCGGGCGGCGCAACATCGAGCCTGATGCCGCTCTTTGACAAGGTTATGCCTTCAAAGATCAACATGCTCAGGATAGGCGCGGTGGTCTACTGCGGACCGAATGAAGACCTGCGCACCTGCTACGGCAGGGAAGAGGTCGACGTGATGAGCGACGAGGCTTTCGTCCTCGAAGCGGAGGTCATCGAGACCAATACGAAGCCGACCCACCCTATAGGCGAACTCGGAGTCGACGCTTTCGGACAGAAGGCGACATACGTTGACAGGGGACGCAGAAAGCGCGCTATACTTGCGGTCGGACGTGCCGACTACGGCGACATAGGAGACATCCTGCCGCAGCTCGAAGGCGCAGAAGTCGCGATGGCGTCGGGCGACCACACCATACTCGACATCGAGGACTGCAAGGAAGAACTCCGCGTCGGAGATGTGGTAAGATTTACGCTCAAGTATTCGGCAATACTTAGGCTGACGACGAGCGAGAATATAAACATAGAAGAAATTAATCTTTAGGTTTACGTGTAACAGTAAAAGTTGACAGGGAAAACCGTCCCTGTGTCAAAAAAAGAAAGAAGGAAAACAAAATGGCAGCAAACAAGTCCAATGAAATGACCAGAGAGGGTTATGATAAGCTGAATGCCGAGCTCGAACATCTCATTACCGTAGTACGTAAAGAGAACGCTGAGAGACTCAAGGAAGCTATCTCCCTCGGAGACATCAGTGAGAACGCTGAGTACGATGCAGCTAAGGACGCTCAGGCCGAGACCGAAGAGAGGATCTCGAGCATCGAGGAGATCCTGCGTACAGCAGTCATCGTAGAGGAATCCGACGAGGGCGACGACTCCGTACAGACAGGACGTACGGTCGTACTGAAGGACCTCACTTACAACGAGACAGTTACATATAAGATCGTAGGAACCACAGAGGCAGACCCTCTGAACGGCAAGCTGTCCAACGCATCGCTCGTTGGCGGACACCTGCTGGGACACCACGCCGGCGACAAGGTCGAGTTCGCGGTTCCTGACGGAATGGCCAGATATGAAGTTTTGGAGGTCAAGAGATAATGACTGATAACAGCCAGGTAAAAAACAACGCCCCTCAGGCAGAAGAGCGCGAGCTCAGCGAAAAGGAGATCGGCGAACAGAGACAGATCAAGAGAAAGAAGCTCGAAGAGCTCCGCGAGATGGGAAGAGATCCTTTCCGCGAGGAGACCTTTGATGTTTCCGCATGGTCGAAGGATATCAGAGACAACTTCGACGCGATGGAAGACCAGGAAGTCAGAGTCGCAGGACGTATCATGGCTTTCCGCCGCATGGGCAAGGTCGCTTTCGTCGACATGCAGGACAAGCAGGGCCGCATCCAGATCTTTGTCGCAAGGGACAATATCGGCCAGGACGAATACAACGTATTCAAGACATATGACGTCGGCGATATCATCGGCGTAAACGGCGTGGTCTTCAAGACCAAGACAGGTGAGACCAGCATCAGAGCCATGGAAGTAAAGCTCCTCTGCAAGTCGCTGCAGGTGCTGCCTAACAAGTGGCACGGCCTCAAGGATACTGACCTCAGATACCGCCAGAGATACGTAGACCTCATCATGAACAGCGACGTCAAGGACGTGTTCCTCAAGCGCGCAAAGATCATCAGCACCATGAGAAAGGTGCTCGAAGAGGATTATGACCTGATCGAGGTAGAGACACCGGTTCTCGGAAACATCGCAGGCGGCGCTGCTGCCAGGCCGTTCTGGACACACCACAACACCCTCGACATCGACATGACTCTCCGCATCTCTCTGGAGCTTCACCTCAAGAGACTCATCGTCGGCGGACTCGACGGAGTATATGAGATCGGCAAGGTCTTCAGAAATGAGGGAATGGACAAGAACCACAGCCCTGAGTTCACATCGATGGAGGCTTACAAGGCTTACGTAAATCTCGAGACCATGATGGACCTCATGGAGCAGGTAACATACAAGTGCGCCATGGCCGTCAACGGAACACCTATCGTCAAGTACGGTGACAAGGAGTTCGACGTGACACCGCCTTGGAACAAGATCGACATGACAGAGGCCGTCATCAAGGTGACAGGCATCCCGTTCGACAAGATCGATTCGGATGAAGAGGCTATCGAGGCTGCCAAGAAGTACGGCATGACATTCGAGAACGAGGCTGACTGGACAAGAGGCAAGATCATCGCTGAGATGTTCGAGGACTACTGCGAGGACATCCCTGGATTCCTCGACGGACCGTGCTTCGTATGCGGACACCCGGTAGAAGTCTCGCCGCTCGCAAAGAAGGACCCTAAGGACCCTCGCATCACAAGAAGATTCGAGTCGTACATCAACGGCTGGGAAATGTCCAACGCGTTCTCCGAGCTGAACGACCCTATCGACCAGTACGAGAGATTCGCAGAGCAGCAGAGACAGCTCGACCTCGGTATCGACGATGAAGCTCATCCGATGGATACGGACTTCGTCAACGCACTCGAGGTAGGAATGCCTCCTACAGGCGGCATCGGCATCGGCGTCGACAGACTCGTGATGCTGCTCACAGACAGCGCTACGATCAGAGATGTACAGCTCTTCCCTGTAATGAAGCCGGAAGGTAAAGGAGGAGCTCAGAAGAAGGAGACCGTCAAGATCGATTTCAGCAAGGTCGAGATAGAGCCGCTGTTCGAAGAATTCGTAGACTTCGAGACATTCAGCAAGAGCGACTTCCGTGCAGTGAAGATCAAAGCATGCGAAGAAGTTCCTAAGAGCGACAAGCTTCTGAAGTTCACTCTTGACGACGGATCCGGCGAGGACAGAGTGATCCTCAGCGGCATCAAGAAGTACTATGATCCTTCTGAACTCGTTGGAAAGACAGCGATAGCGATCGTGAACCTTCCGCCGAGAAAGATGATGGGACAGTACTCCAACGGCATGCTGATCAGCGCAGTCAACAACTACGACGGCGAGGAGATGCTCAACCTCCTGCTCGTAGATGACAGGATCCCGGCAGGAGCAAAGCTTTACTAAAATCCAATTTGATGATCCATTTAGGACGCGATTTACAGAAACGTAGGTCGCGTCCTTTTTTCGTACCCGGATTTTGCATGCAATACACTTTATTATAAAGACCTGAAGTGATAGAGTTACTGAGTAGATATATTGAGCAATTAGATACAGAAAGCGTCTTCTGCAATTACAGTAAGGAGAACATATTAATGATCAAGCGTGGTGAAAGTAAACCTATTCTATTTGAAATAACTTTGATTGTTGGGGCTTTTGTGGTTGCGGGTGTGATCACGGCTGCTGGGAGCCTGTTCAACATTCATCCATCACTTACAACTTCGGTCGCCCGTGTCTTCGTGGGCGTCGTTCTGCTCATCATTTACAGGAATGTGCTGAAGGGCGGCAGTGTTTTCAATAATCTGGTTATTGTTCTACCGGCGCTGCTGTTTGTTGTATGGAATCTGTACTACAATCTTGCGGGCGGTGCGCAGTTTGGCGGCATGGCTTTCTATGTTGAGGCGGTTGTCATCGCTATCGCAGCGGCTATCTTTGAGGAAGTCATCTTCAGAGGCATATTCATTCACAACATGAGGGCGAGTGGATACAGTGACATGAAGTGCCTGTGGATCTCGGCGGCGTTCTTCTCATTGGTTCACTTGACCAATCTGGTCGGACAGCCTCCGCTGATTATAGGGCTGCAGGTCATATATGCATTCTCGGTTGGCCTTGTGCTCGGCGCAATCTACATCAGGAATGGAAGCCTGCTGCAAGTCATGATAATCCACTTCCTGATCGACTTCTTCAGCAATATATTCATGGATGCTCCAACAAGCGCAAGCTGGACTCAGATCGGAATCTTTGCGGCTCTGCTGATCTGCGAGGGCATATATGGAGTCTGGCTCGTTGCCAGAAATAGAGGAGATAAACTTCACTAGCTCAGACAACAAATCCCCCATCGTGAACTGCGACCCGCTTCTGCTCTTCGCAGACTGCGATGCTTAGCTTCTTGGTTCCATGTGAATCAAATCTTATAGTTACAACGTCGTTATACAATACGTTGGATACGCTCCATCACTCAAACCCTTGGAATTCCAAGGGTTCTTTTTTATATAAAGCAGCAGGAATTCCGCGTACGTATTCAAGGGAGTCCATACTCTGTAGAGAGCGTGCTGCTCGATTATTATCATCTGATTGTGGTATATTTTTATAATTGGATGCCGCTGATAATCGAAGAACAGAGGCTGAAACTATGTTCATCAGAGAAGAGAAAAGAGGAAGTATAATACTGCAGGTAATTATGCTCTTCACTATGTGTGTGTTGCTGACCGGCCTGCTTACTTATGCAACAGAATACTTTCGCGCGAGCCAGAATGTTAAAGATCAGATAGAAAGCCTTGCGGCACAGACTGCAAGGGAAGTTATTCTTGCTGCAGAAGAGTATCCTGCACATGAGTGGCTGCTTGGTTACTGGCATGACCATGCTGATGAACTGGATATCGAATATGATGCAGACTACACCGCAGAATCGAAGACAGCAGAGAAGGCTCGGATCCTCGCAGAACATAATCCTGATCTGCAGCTTAGATATGCTGAAACAGATGAGATAATAAAAATGTCAGCTGAAGACCAGAAGCTGTACGCAGAGATAATCTATTCCTGGCTGATTACAAGGATCAATCAGATCAAGCAGGTCTGCAGCCCGGATTATCTCTTCTGTGTGCGCACCGAAGCCCCGTATGACAGACAGTTTTTTATGTTCAGCGCTGCTGATCCCGGGGCTGAAAGGGGCACGGAATACGAGCAGGTATACACACTCGGAGTTACTGTCAGCGTAGACAAGAGCCAGCAGGATGCGATGCAGAGCGCTGTTAAGAACCAGTCCTACATTGCTGATGCCGGCAGCTATGTTGATTACTACTTCGTAATGGATACAATAGATGGCCATGACTACCTTGTGGGCATGACATTTGATCTTGCTGCCGTCACGACTGCGGTCGAACAGCAGCGCAGCAGCCGGTCGGTTACCGCGATGGTGTATCAGATAATACTGTCTGTTATTTGCGCTATTGCTATTATGCTTGTCGTCATTCGCCCGCTTAAAATCATACAGGTAAGCATCAGACAGTACAAAGACGAAAAAGACAGCGGTAAAGTACGAAACCTGCTGGAACACATCAATATGAATAATGAGATCGGAGAACTGTCCAATGATGTAATTGAAATGACAGCAGAAATCGATGACCACCTTGACCGGATCAGCCGCATAACTGCAGAGAGAGAACGCATCGGAGCAGAACTTGGACTGGCAACTGACATACAGCGGTCAATGCTTCCGCACGCTTTTCCTCCGTTTCCTAACCGCAGTGAAATGGATCTATACGCTCTCATGGAGCCTGCGAGAGAGGTTGGAGGAGATTTCTATGACTTCTTCATGGTCGATGACGATCATCTGTGTCTTGTCATTGCCGATGTATCCGGCAAGGGAATCCCGGCGGCACTGTTTATGATGATATCCAAGATAATTATCAAGAGCTGTGCAATGCTTGGGGAAGGCCCTGCATGGATTCTCAGAAAGACTAATGAAGCCATCTGTGAAGATAATCAGACCGAGATGTTTGTAACTGTCTGGGTGGGCATACTTGAACTGTCTACAGGTATTCTCAAAGCTGCAAGCGCAGGGCATGAGTATCCGGTCATCAGACACCCGGGCAGCAGGTTTGAACTGTACAAAGACCAGCATGGATTTGTCATCGGTGGTCTTGAAGACATGGAGTACACTGAATATGAAGTGCAGATGCAGCCGGGATCTGAGATATTTGTCTATACTGATGGCGTACCTGAGGCCTCAGATGCAGAAAACAATATGTTCGGAATACAGCGTATGCTTGCATCGCTCAATGAGACAACTGATGCCTCGCCGGAAATGATTATAAGACATGTCAGGCATTCAATAGATATGTTCACACGCGACGGAACACAGTTTGACGACCTGACGATGCTATGCATCAGATACAATGGAAAAGAATAAAACATATACAATACATATTTCTGCTGAGGCTGACCCAAGGCTGCATGCCATGTTCATAAGCCTCTCTACGACCGTGAAAAACTGGTAGACTTCATCCACCAGCTTCCTTGATCGAAGAAAAAACAGGTCTTATATTCAGAAGGAGAACACATGAAATTTCACTATGCAGGAAAATACAGCGGCAATCCGGATGACATCCCTTGTCTGGATCATGAGCCGGGAGCAGTGCAGTTTAAGGAAGCTAAGGATCCAAAACAGCTCAGCGGGATAATGACCATAATTTCAGTCGCAATAATATTCTTTTTCTTTATTCTGTCGTGCATAAGAGCCCGGGATGTTGTCTTCAGCTATGCAGGAGTCTTTCTGTATCTTCTGACGATCATTCCCCATGAGTTACTTCACGCTATATGCTTTAAAGATGATGTGTATATGTTTCATGATCTGAAGCATGGAATGGTGTTCATGGCGGGCCCGGAGAGGATGAGCAAAGGTCATTTCATATTCAAATGCCTGCTCCCGAGTATCGTACTTGGATTCATCCCGTTCATCATTTTCTGGATCAATCCGAAACTCACTGTGCTGGCAACACTTGGCACTCTTGGCATAGCAACTTCTGCAGGTGATTTTTATAATGTGCGTAATGCATTGCGCCAGGTGCCGAAAGGAGGCCGGATATACCAGCACAAATACGATACATTCTGGTATATGCCTGAGAATTGAACGCTCCCGCCACCTACGCTGACGCTTAGAGGTGGGGGATTCCTGCTTCACGGAGAACTGCGCTTCATCCGAAGACTTGGCGTCTTACACTCTCTCCACAGGCTTGAATTCCCGTGCGACCCACGGTACTTAGTGTTAGTTTCTACAAGGGCCTATGATGCAATCATCTCAAGGCCCTTTTCAAGTATGTTCTTAGCAGCATTGACATCTCTGTCGTGCCCGGCCCCGCATGATGGACATATCCAGCTGCGGATCCTTAGATCCTTCAGCTTCGATTCTTTTCTGCCGCAGCGGGAACATATCTGGCTCGAAGCGTATGTCCTAGGCACCTTTATGAGGATGCCTCCATGGTCTGCTATCTTGTACTCGAGCTTACGACATAACTCGCTCCAGGATGCATCAGATATATGCTTTGCAAGACGATGATCCTTCATCATACCTTTCACATCGAGATCCTCTACGCAGACGACTTGGTTCTCGCTCGCCAGCTTATGAGTGATCTTATGCTGTATATCATTTCTGATGTCGGATACCTTCTCGTGTTCTCTTGCAAGTCTCAGTCTTGCCTTCTCGCTGTTCTTAGAACATTTCTTCTTTCTTGAAAGACTGCGCTGCAGTCTCTTCATCCTCTTCTCATGCAGAGACAGTGTCTTAGGATTTGGATATATATCCGAATCGGAAGTCGTATACAGGGACTTGAGTCCGGCATCGAGTCCTATACTGCCTCCATCATTAGGAAACATCTCATACTCCTCTTCTACCTGAAGGGATATGTAGTATCTGCCGCTTGATGTCCTTGATACTGTCGCGCTTATTATCCTTCCGTCAAAGTCTCTCGTGTTTACAATCTTTACTCTGCCTGCTTTAGGAAGGGTTATACTATCTCCATCTATGGATATGTTGGCATTTATATTCATAGTTCGATAGCTCTGCTTATATCGCTTCGATTTGAACTTCGGATATCCTCCACGCTTTTTGAAGAAGTTGTCATATGCTCGGTCGAGATGTCTGAGACTCTGCTGGAGAGCTATACTGTCTGCCTCTTTCAGCCATTCCCTTTTTCTTTTCAGAACGGAAGAAAGATCTTTTGACATCTGGATATAGCTCTGCGTATCACGCCATTCTCTCCACAGTCTTTGCTTTTCTTCAAGGTAATAGTTATACACGAAGCGGCAGCAGCCGAAGGTCTTTTCAAAGAACTCCTTCTGCTTCTTATTTGGATATGCCCGATACTTATATCCTCTGATGCGCTGCCGTTGATTGCAAAAGTAAGTTCCGCCACCGCCAATAGCTTGAAATTGCAAGGCTTAGTTCCGATGGCTTGAGCTTAACCCCTGCACATTATCACAAATAAAATTCAATATCTGCCAAAAATGATGTAGTATATGCTTACAGCTCAAATCTTGTAAGTATTGAAAACACGCCAATCTGACGAGTGTCATATAGTCGTGCGGGACTAAATTCCACTCGCCTCGGATAGGGCATTGTGGAGATCCTTCCGCACTGTTTTCAAAATTTACTTCTTGATGAGAGACGGTTTCAGCAGGACTTCATCATGTGGCACATGGTGGAGTCCGAGCTTTTTCATAAAGCTTTTGTCGAGTAATAACGGAGCCAGATCGTTTGGAGTCGATCCGTTCAGGCTGTCCCGGGCGAAGCTGTTGATGTGGTTGCACATTGCATGCACATGCTCTTCAGAGAGTTTGTCAAAACTCTTCCCCTTTGGGATGATGTAGCGGATGAACTCATGGTTCTTCTCGATCGGACCCTTTTGCCATGACTGGTTTGGATCGCAGTAGTACACGCTGGTGCGGACTACTCCATCATCATCCATTTCGATGAGATGCGGGTTCTGGAACTCAGAGCCGTTGTCCGTCTTATCCCGAATTCGGGATAACACAGATTATGCCGAAAAAAATACTATGCCGAAGAATTGCTGGAGCTTCGCAGCCTAAAGAACTGATCCCAGTTTCTTCGGCATAGTGTTATTGCTAATCCAACGAGTAAAGTATCTTTCTCACAGAAT
>Ga0256405_10007601_pt1 | contig 16136 bp, 17 predicted proteins | sample RumenRJG_02DNA_FD_189096 | JGI IMG/M metagenome (GOLD analysis project Ga0256405, IMG submission 189096) | Bovine rumen microbial communities from Lethbridge, Alberta, Canada - RJG_02 | ecosystem: Host-associated > Mammals > Digestive system > Stomach > Rumen | place: Canada: Alberta...
GCTTTCGACGCTGACAATCGGCTTTGCTCCAACACGAAGCGACGGCAAGCCATGCCCCGAAAGCATTTTTATATATCGCTGTTTTTCTGGCTCATAGCCCAAGTATGAAACAAGAATATCCTGAGCGGCTTGGATGTAAAGGCTTGCGCTCTGGTCGTCGTCTGAACCATAGACGCCCGTATATTTTTGGAACTCTTCAAGTGAAACAATCATTTTTTTTCTCCAACAAAAAAACAAAAAGCCCATTGAAACACAATCAAAATCAATGGGCTTTGCAAAACAGTTTTGCTACTGCTTGATTTTCAAAACAAAGAAATCCTTTGCGTTGATTGCTTTGCCCGCCGCATAAATTGAAGCGTCAAAGTTGTGCGCAAGGCTTCCGACTTTCTGCTTTGGAGTGATTTCAAGCTCGTTCGCAATGCCGATTCCATAATTACCAAGCTCGCCCGCAAGCGTCTTGGCTTTTGGAACGAAAGGCGAAAGGATAATCTCCACGCCCTCGATGTTCTTGCTTTCCACAATCTGCTTGAGCAAGATTTCATCTTTCTTTGTGCCTGCGTCGGTGATTTCGGCATAAGTGAGCGGGTTCATCAAAATAACGCCGTTGTCGGTCTTGCTCAAAAGTGTGAGCGCAAGAGTCTGCAAGGCGGCAGGGTCGAGTTTTTCGACTTCAACATCTGTTGCGTCTTTATAGATGGACTCAAAACGACCTTCAACGCCCTCAAAAATCGCTTTCAAGAGAGTGCGGCGAACGCTCTCAGAAAGGATTTTCTGTACTGCGCTTTCAAAGTCCACTGCTGAAAGTTTGAGCGTTTCATCGCTGACTTTAAGAGATTTTGCAAAAGCACGAGGCATCAAGTTGACAGAAGCCAAATCGCCCGCGCTTTCGTCAAAGTCGCCGTTTTCGTCCACAGTCGCAAACTCGCCCGCCGATGTGTTCCAGACGGGAATGACCGTTGAGCTAGAAGCGCCCGACTGAATAGAAAAGCGTGAAAGCAAATCGGTTTTGTCCTCAAGAGCAAAGGCAAGCGTCGAAAGAACGTTGACCGTTCCTGTGCCGTTGAGCTTTACTGCGCGGTTTTCCTGCAATGCTTTCTGGATTTTGCCGAAAAACGCCGTTTTGTCTGCGCTTCTTGTTGCTTTTGGATAAGGCGCGTTTCTCTGTGCTTTTTTCTGCGCCCTGATTTTCTTAGCGGCTTTCTTTTCGCGAATCATTTTCTTGACGCGCTCAATGCGCTTATCAAGATTTGCAATTTTTCGAGTCTGTTTCTTTTTTGCTGTTGCCATTTTTTATTCTTCCTCCTTTTTCTCTTTTTCTTCGCCGTCGCGCTCTTCCTCTTCTTCCTCTTCATCGTCGCGCTCTTCCTCAGCGGCTTCCTCTTCTTCGAGTTCCTTCAATTCCTCTTCGAGTTCCTCAAGCTCCTGCTCTTTTTCCTCGAGTTCCTGAGTCTGCTCATCTTCGCCGTCGCGCTCCTGTTCTGCCATTGCGTTCACCTTTTCGGTGAGCGTGTCCACTTTTGCCGTCAAATCGCTAAGGGATTTAATCAGCTCATCAATTTTCTGTTCGTCCATTGTTGACCTCTTACTTCTAATAGTCTGGCTTTCTGTTTCTGGATAGGCGGGATTTATCACACAAAGAGAAATCGCTGTTAAATCCGCTTTTTGCAAAATACAGATGTCATTCTCAATAGTCCATTCACGAGGATAGAACTCAAAAGAAAGCGTTTCGCAATCTCCGCGCTTAATTGTGTCAAAACAACGCTTTGCAACGTCGCTTTCTCCAAGCGTCAAAAGAAAGTGCAAGCCGTCGTCTTTGTCTTCGAGCTTGAGCGTCTCGCTTTTCGTGTTGCCGAGAATCAGCGTTTCATCGTGCGCATAATTTGCATAAACGTCATTGTTTGAAATCCAATCAGCAAAACAACCCGCCTGAAGTTTTTCACGGCTTGCCTCGCAATAGCCCACCCACATTTCAGCGCTGACGCTGTTATACGGAATAACGCCAGAAACAACGTGAGCGCCGTTTTCATCGGTTGCCCTGAGCGATTTTGCACGGCTTCTTAAAATCTTTTCATTCATTTTATTGACCTCTTGCCCTTAATAGTCCAAAAAGCAAGTTATAAGCAAGAGAAATGCGAATTAAAGCGATTTATATATTAAAATACTTGACAAAATAATATAAATGTGGTAATATAAGAAACATACAGAGCGTTGCTCGGTGATTACATTTTTTAGGGAAGGAGTTAAGCTGTGAGTGATTTTCAGAAAAAACTCCTGCAACGAATCGTGATTGAGCTTGTTGCAGGAGTAATCAAAATCGCTTTTGCTTATATCATTTTTAGGATGACACATTAGCAAAGCATGGCGGCTAGTAGGCATAGACCGAAAACCGCTGTTATTCACAGCATAAACTCTAAGGAGTTTTTATGTCAATATGGACGAAAGACGAAAAGAAAGAAATGCTTATGACTGCGATTGTCAAAGGTGTTGTCGGCGCTGTTGTTTTGGCGGTGATTTTTAAGATTTTCGGGGTGTGGTGATGAGCGAAAACAAAGCAGGAAGACCAAAAGGCACGACAGGCGCGTATAAGGCAGACAGCGACAAAAAAGGCGTGCAAGTCGCTGTAAGAATGACAGCAGAAGAGCGGGCGATTCTGGAAGAGAGAGCCGAAAAAATGAATATGCCGCTATCTCGATACATTCACCGCGTGCTTTTTGAGTGGCAAGAATAATCGCCTAAAAAACAAAAAGCCATAAAACAAAAAAACGCCCGTTTTTAAGCGTCAAACACATTCAGACGGTAATTTTATTATCTTGTGTGTTTCGTGCTTAATTTCGGGCGTTTTTTGCGCTCTATACGGCTATTTTGTTTTAGCTTCATCTGAAAAATCTTTCAAAAAGTGCGTAAAATCAGCGTTTTTCTTTGTTGTTTCTATTGACAGTAATACGGATATGGGGTATAATATAAACATAACAAAGGGAAGGAGGCAAGGTTAAAACTTTTTCGGAGGGTTTCAGAAATGGAACTCAACAAGAAAAGGCGAAAGCCAAAAAGAAAGCCCGGCAAGAAAAAGCCGAGCTTTTGGAAAGAAGTTTACGACTGGTTCAAAGCTATCGTACTTCTTTTTATTGCAGCCCTTATTAACCGATTGATAGGCTAGTAAGGAACGGGCGGTAAATGTTGGTAGCGTTTACCGCTCTTTTTTATTATTGCACGAATAACGCAAAACAGTCAAGGATTTTGCCTATTGCATAAGCTCGCTTCCAAGCCCTTGCGCTTCGGCGTTTTTCTGCTCGCTTGCCGCTGTGTCGGTCTGGCTGTCGAGCTCGCTTTGCTTGAGTTTTGCGCTTGCTCCGAGCGATTTTTCCAATTCGTCCAAAATCGGCAACAGGCTTGCAGGTCTGTAATGCCAATCGCCCGCCTCAATGTCAGGGAGTCCATTTTCCAATTTTGCACGCGCTTCGTTCACGCTCAAAAGCCCGTTATTGACCTCTTTTACAAGAGCGTCAATCTTTGCTGAAAGCGAAGTTCTCAAAAGTGAATTGTAATTGAACTTCACGCAATAGCGTGAGCGCTGGTCAATTGAAAGCAGTTTTTGAAAACTCTCTTCAAGCTGTTGCACAATCGGCAAAATTGCATTTTGGCTGTAAAGCGTGGTTAGCTTTTCAATATCAAGCCCGCCATTCTCACCAGAAAGAAGCTCAAAAGGCACGCCGAAAAGCATAGAAATCACTTTCATTTGATAATTGCGGTTTTCGCTGAGTTCCTGACTGCGATTGTCAGCCATTGCGTTTTGCAGTGTTTCAAATTTAACGTTGTTCGTTTTTACTATCGGCTTATAGGCGTTTTCCGCGCCGCCGTATGTCTGAATGTAGCGTTCACGAAGCGCAAGCATTTGCTCCTCGGTTGCATTCGGGAACTTTTCGCTAACATCGATAACAAGCCTTGAATTAATGCCGTTGTTAAAGCTCGAGTCTGTCCAACCGTCGAGCTTTGCGTTTGTGTCAAAACACGATTTGCACACATCAAAAATGCTTTTCCCTTTCAGAGTGTCGTAACCAAAACGGCTCGGAATGTGCAAAATCTGCGTTGAATCGTAGGTTTTTCCGTTGTAGTGAAATTTCTTGCGGTTCAGCTCGTCGCGGTCAACCAAAACATCAGACGGATTCAGGCGAAAAAGGTTCGTGCATTGCCCGTTCTCATCTCGGTAAATATAAATATAGACGTTGCCCTTATAAAAGTAATCCAAAACAAGTTGATAGCGAAAAAAGAAGCCTGTTTCGTCAATGTTTGGCTCTTTGAGCGTTTCAAAAAGCGGGTGATTTTCGGCTTTTTTGCCACTGTTCACCCAAAACACGCCAAACGACAAACCCGCCACAGTTGTTGCAATGCGGTCAATGCACGAAAAAGCCACGCCGTCGCTTTCGATTGCACGGAATGAAAACGGAATTGCAGAACCCAAAAAAAGCGGCTTTGATTGAGCTTTTTTGTTGTATCTGTTGAAGCGTGAAAAGTTCTTGAAAATTGAAAACATAAAAAAAGACCTCTTGCCCTAATAGTCTTTTCGCATAAAAATCAATGTTTGACGGTTGCCAGAAACGTGTTGAGCACGCTCATGCAGTAGCCCACGATAAGCGCGATGATGGCGGCAATCAAAGAGCCTTTGAACTTTAAGAAAAGCTCATAAACCTTGCTTTGTGGTTTTAGCTCCAGAGCTTCAACACGCTCAGAGAGCCTTTTTATATCGGCTTTTGCGTCTTTGAGTTCTGTTCTAAGCCCGCCGATTTCTGCTTCAAGGCTATCTCGCAAAAAATCCTGTTTTTTGACAAGAGCGTCAAAACTTTCATCGATGTGGTTTTCGATTTCTTCAAGGCGTTTATTCGTGCTTTTTATGTCGCCCTTTAGCTCTCCGATTTCTTGCGAGATATTAACGAGCATTGAATATTGTGTATTGTCTGTATGGTCCATTTCTCTCACTCTCTTTTATGCGTTCCGTAAATCTCGCACAAATCTTTATAATCCGCTTGCGTCTGCTCAATCTTGATTTTGTATTCAGCAAGCGCAAGAAAAAACTCTTTTGAAATTGTTACCGTGTCGCCGTTGTCGGTTGCGCTGTCCAAAATCGGAAAATCCGGAAACACAAGCGCAGGCATTACATAGCGGTCAACTTCAACAACATCACTGCTTTTGCAAGATGGAAAGAGCATTATCAAAACTATTGCCAGAATGAAGCATTTTAAGCCTTTCATTTGTCACCGCCTGATTTTTTTCTTTTGCGCTTATTTCCGACTCCAACAGCTCACAGCGCTTTTTGAGCCGTGCCGTCCACGCTTCTTCCGTTCTGAGAGCTTTTTCTAGTTTTGCGCTTTTGTGAGTTTCCATTTTCCACAAAAAGCAGAAAATCACAGCAATCAAAACGCTAAGCAAAAAAGCAAATGCAAAAAGTAAAAACATTTTCATTTTTGTTCACCTCTTGCCTTAATAGTCTATCAAGGACAAAGATTGTCCAAGATAGGACGAAAGGCGTCCGATGTCGGAAATTGTCTTTCCTTGCTAGGACGAAGATTGTCCAGGATAGGAAATTGTCTTTCCAAGATAGGACGGAAAGCGTCCGATGTCGGAAATTGTATTTCCTTGCTAGGACAAAGCGCGGACGCTATAATTATTGAGTAAAGACTATTGATAAAAAGAGGTGTTTATGAGTGATTTGAACAGCGTTAATTTAATCGGTCGTGTGGTGCGTGATATTGAAGTCAGATACACGCAGAATAATGTGGCTCATTCTATTTTTTCTGTTGCTGTTGACCGCTCGGTAAAGCGCGGCGAGCAATGGGAAAACGAAGCAAGTTTCGTCGATATTGAAGCGTGGGGAAATCTTGCGGAAAACGTGAGAAAATACAGCGGGCAAGGAAAGCGCATTTGTGTCAACGGCTATCTGCTCCAGAAAAAATGGCAGAAAGACGGCGTTAATCATTCAAAAATATGTGTCGTCGCAAATTCCTTGCAGTTGATTGACCGCGTGCAACAGAATAGCCAGAGCGGTTCGCAAAATGCTTGCGCTCCATCTCAAAGCAATCAGCAATCGCAATATCAACAGCAAGCGCAATCCTACGATAACGGCGGCGGTTATGCTGATGATTTGGATATTCCGTTTTAATCAGGAAAAAAAATGGCAGGAAACGCAAACAGCGGAAGAAAAAAAACATCTGTTGCAGAAAAAAAGCTAAAAGGCACATACAGAAAAGACCGCGACGAAAAGCAAGAAAAAGCCGAAAGTGCCGTTAGTTCTTTGATTGCGTTTGACCGCGATTGTGTGATAAAAGCGCCCGCAACTTTGAGCGGTTACCCGAAAATCAAAAAAGCATTTGTTCAACACGCTCAAAGCCTTATTCAGTTAGGGCTTTTATCTCCGCAAGACGTTCCGGAGCTTACGATGTTGTATGAGCTTTTAGCACAATATACAGACGTTTCGCAATGTTTAAAAACTGTGGATATTGTGGAAGATTTCGAGCAATATCAGGCGCTAACGCATTTGAGGCTGAACTTACAAAAGCAGTTTTCAAGCCTTGCCGCTCGATACTACATAAGCCCGACCGCAAGAGCAAAGCTCACGCTTGACGTTCTGGAAATCGACAAAAAGAAAAGCGAAAATCAAAACGCAATCAGTAAGATTCTGGCAAAACGAAACGCATAAAAAGCCCGCCGAAATAAAGGCGGGTTTTGCTTTTGTTAAAAGCTATGTAAAAGTGTTTCAAAGTCGATTGTCTTAACTTTTTGTGTGGAAGCAAAGACGGCGCGGTCTAATGCCATTATCGAAGTTATAACGCTATCGATACGAGCCGACGCACCTTTATAGACTTTGAGCGGTTTATAATTGCCGTTAGCGTCTGGCTTGATTTGCGCATTGCTCAAACACCAACGAGAAACGGGGTTATTATCAAATAGCTTTTTCTCGAGTGCGAGCTTTTCAAATTGCTTTGTCGGATTTGCAAAACTCTTTAAGCTCTGGTCGGTATCGATAAAATTGATATGCGGTAAAAGGTCGTTCATCTTGTTTACAACCAGGCGCGAATTCCATCGGTCAAAAGCACATTCTTTAATGTCGTACTTTTCAGCGTCTTTGCAAAAGTCATCTATAAGCGCATCATAATCAACCGTCGCGCCCGCTGTCGTTTTCACATATCCTTTTTCTATCCACTCGGTATAATTCACGCTGTCTTTTTCGGTCTTTGCCTTGACTTGTGCCTCTGGAATATAAAAGCGATGCTTGAAGTAATATTTTTTCTCTCCATCTTCTTCAAGCTCAAAGCAAAGCGTGTAAACCGTTAAATCTTGCGTTTGCGACAAATCAAGCCCCGCAAAACAGGCACAGCCTGTTAAATCAATATCGTTTTCGTCAATTTGCAATGCTTCTTGAGGGTCAAGCCAGTTTGAAAGTCCTTGCGTGTTCCAAATTCCGCAGGTCTTGCTTTTGTAATCCTGTTGATGTGAAGGCGTAAGCAAAGCGTCTTGCAAATCGCTTTCGAGGATTTCAGGGCGCAAGAATGTATTTATTGCAGGGTTCGACTTTTGCAAAAGTGAGCTATCCCGCCAATCGTCTTTTTCGTCGTATTCATACAAAACCGTGAAATAGCTGTCATCGCTTATTTTGCCGTCGAGGATTGCGCGAGCCTTTAGCACTTCATTGTAGCAAGGGCTGTTTGTGTTGTTTCCCGCCGATGTGATAATGCACACTGTACCATTCAAACGCGCACGGCTTCCATATCTAAAAGCGGTTATTACTTTGTCGTTGTCATATCCGTGAAACTCATCGACAACAGAAAAAGAGTTTTTGTAAGAATCAAGGGCTTTTGTGTCAGCAGAAAAGAAGGATATTCGAGAGCTTCCCGATGTAATCGCGCCACTGTAGCAATCGAAAACGTCTTTTAGCTCTGGTGTTTCCTTGATGATATTCGACAGCTCTATAAAGCTCTTTTGCGCTTGCTCAAGAGAAGCCGATACAAAATAACTTTCTGCGCTTGCCGTGGTCAAAGCGTCGTAAAGGATAAAGGGAAAGAGAAGCGATGTTGTTTTGCTGTTCTTTCGAGCGATTTCAATAAAGCAAGTACGAAAGCGTCGGCGCTCTGGATTGTCTTTGTACTTCCAAGCCCATATATTCGTATACAAAAACATCTGGAAGGGAAAAAGCTCTAAGCATTTGCCGTTCAAATCGGGAATATGCAAGGCTTGCGCAAAGTCTATAACCGTTTCTGCTTCTTCCCAATCGACGAAAAAGGGGAATCCAGATTCCTTTTCAGAACGATACAAATCTTTGCAAAATCTTTCTATCGCCTTTTTGCAATACCGCCCAGAAATGATTTTATTTTCTTTTACGTCTTTGCAATATTTAAGCACAATATCTTTGACACTCATACTTCAATAGTCAAAAAAAATCCCGATGATTTTATATTATTCTATTGATTAAGTATTGACAAAATCAATAAAATATTGTATTATAAAATCATCAGGAGGGCAAGCATGGAACTTGCAAGTTTAATCGTTTCGATACTCTCGCTGATTGTGAGTATCATCGGTTTGGTTGTAGCTCTTAACAAGTGATAAGAGCTGACTGACAAAGTGTCCGAGGGTGGTGCAACACCCTCGTTAAAGATTACATCATTCTTTTGGGGGTGTCAAATGCTTTTGAAAATAGCGGTTTTGGTTTTGGCTGTGTCGAATGTGATAAACTGTGTCAATTTTATTTTGCTTTCGCGCAAGGTGCGAAAATTGGAGCAAAAGAATGGCTAAAGGTGGAAGCCGTGAGGGTGCTGGGCGAAAGAAGCTATCTGAAAGCGGTCGCGTTCAGGTGCAATTTTCGCTCCAGCAATCCGAGATTGACACGATAAAAGCACTTGCTGAAAAAGCGGGGTTGAATAAATCGCGGTTTATTTGGCAATGTGTGGAATTGTGGCAACAAATTAACGCATAAAATTAAAATCTTGCCTTTCTGATATTTTCCCCGTAAATGCTGAAAAAAAGCATCTGCGGGGTGGTTTGTTTTAAATCAATTTTATATGGCAGAAACGAAGTCTTTGAATGAGTGATGAAACAAAAAAAGAGCCGCCCGACAACGACTCTTTCTGGAAAATTCTAGCAGTCATCGGCTTAATGATTGACTTGCTAGGGGTTCTAGTAGCCTTAATTAAATAAGGCTTATATCGGGAAGTCTAGCACACTTCCCGATTGAAAATATACACTACATTTTAAGGAGTTGTCAAATGCTTAATAAACTTTATTACATTCTTTTTGTCTTGACCATTGCAATGTCTATCGTGGCGTTTGTGAGCGGAAAAATATATCTTGCCGCCTATGCGCTTTTGTTTCTCGCTCTTTCGCTTTTTGAGTTTTTCTCAAAATCCAAAAAAGTGCGAATCTTCATAAGTTCCGCAAAGTTGCTTCTTGCAATAGCATTTGTTATCTACGTTTTGACAAAATAATTTCCTTCAAACAAACTCGCCCTGTAGCGTCAAAAACTATAGGGCGGGTTTCTAACCCTGTTCAAGATTTAATTTTTTTCAAAACTACTCTAGCACGAACTTTGTCATATCACGACCCATTATGCAAAACAGCGATTGCACATTGATATCTATTGATGATATTGAAACATTCGGCTTTATTTTACCATTTATCGCACCTGATTCAAGAACTACAAACGGGTTCCACACGGCTGCTGTTCCTCTGACATAACCCGTAACAGACGGATAAGGCTCGCGAATTTTGTTATCTTTAGCGCAAATGGCTTGAAGTTTTGGGAAAAATATAAGCTGACAATCTTCTTCAGTTGTAAGAGTCCTTGCAAGCTCAATGTGCGCTTGAATGTCTAAATAAATAATGTGCGGGGATATGACCCTGTAGCGAGCATATGCTACTTTGATAGATTTTGAATAAGCTCCGAGTTTCGCGCCCGCCGAAATGTCAACCCAATCGCCGATTTTGGCGTTTGCCGTGTCTACAGCTTCTTTGAGTCCGTCTTCTGTGAATGGGATTGCGTCGATTGTCTCTTGCATTGCGTCGAGCTTTTCGCCCATTGCGTCCACTTTTTCGGCGCTTTCTGTTGCTGTGGTTTTGGCGGCGGTGGCGTTGTCGGCGATTTCGGCGGCTTGCGTTTGCAATGCTGTGATTGCTTCTATTCGCTCTTTGGCTTCTTCTTCAATGGCTTTTATGCGCTCTTTGTTTTCGCTGTCGATGCTTTCTTTCAAAACCGCTTCTGCGTCTTGCGCTCGTTTGGCTTCGCCAATAATTGCGTTTTTGGCTTCAACAAGTGCGCTATTCATTGCGCTAGCGTCGTTTTCGTGCGTTGCAATCCAATCAGCAATCTCTTTGAGCGTGTCCAATCTTTCGGGAGCGTCTGAAATAACTTTTGCGATAGCGTCCGACACGGTATTTTTCACGCTTCCGGAAATTTCAGCGTCGGCGTTGAGCGTGTCGATTTGTGATTGCAAATCGTTATCAACTTTTTCACGCTTTGCGCTTTCTGTGTTTTCTGCGTCTTGCGCTCGTTTGGCTTCGCTGTCGATGTTTTCTTGAAGCGTCTTTTCGGCGCTCTGTCTTGCGACGCTTTCGGCGGCAAATTGCGCATTAGTTGGAGCGTCGATGTATTCTTTGATTTGCTCCGCGCTCACGTGGCTGTCTTCGCTGTTAAGCTCGGTCAAGAAAATGCTGTCGTCTTTCACCACGCCTTCAGGTGTCATTTCAATCGTGATGATGTCCTGAAGCGTCAAATCCGAAAGCCCCGAAGAGCCAGAGCCGCCGCCGATTTTGGCAGAAAGCTCATTGATTGCGTTTCGGCGGTTTGTGATTTCGTTTTTCAAGTCGATTTGGACCACGCCCAACGTTGTGGCAAGGTTTTCAACGCTCTGATTTGTTGAAGCGCTAAGAGTCTCAATGCTCTTTGAAAGCTCTTGCTTGTCGGTGCTGTGAGTTTCTTCAAGCGCTGTTTTCGCGTCTTGGATTGCAGAGAAAACACGGTTTTCCGTGTCGTCGAGCGCGGTTTTGATTTTTGCGCTCACGCTGTTTTGCGTTTCAGCATCTGCGTTCAATGTGTCGAGCGCACTTTGAAGCTTTTGCTCTTCTTCTTGCGCTCTTGTTTTTTCTTCCTCGATAGGCTTTGTAACATCGCCAAAAACATCAGCAAAAGAATTAACCGCCGTCGTGAGCGTCTGAATCGTCTCGTCGTGTTGCTTCACGGTCTCGCTGAGCTCGGCGGTCGCATAATCTTTTATTTCTTTTGCACTTTTGGTCAAGTTTTCGCCGTTTTCATCGACTTCTTTTCCCAAAAACAAAAAATCATCTCTAATTAAAGCCGTTTCGCTTGTGTTTTCATCGTCTGCCATTCATTTACTCCTTATTTTTCGTAAAAAATATATGTCTTTTGACTTAATCCAGATGGATTTGCATAAAATCCACCTTCCTTTTGACATAATCCACATGGATTTTCACTAAATCCAGATACCTTTTCATATAATCTATCTGCCTTTTGATTTAATCCAGATACCTTTTCACTAAATCCAGATGTTTTTTGACATAATCCAGATGGATTTTGACTTAATCCTATTGTTTTATTCTCAAAACGCCGTTACCGTCTGCATAAACCGTTCCTTTCGGCATTCCTGAATAATTTGCTCTTGGGATGTTTTTTAGGCACAACGTCGCACAATCTTCATCAAGCACAAAATCACAAATCCCGCTTGTCTTTCCTGTGTATGTCGTGTAATTCTGCGGCGGGGAGCTGAGACTCGTCCAATTGCTAAAAGAACTATGACAATCACAATGAGAACCGCCATAATCTCTATCTCGTCCATGATATGTTACGCTTCCGCTCTCTCTGTAGCCCTTTAGAGTGATTTGTTTGCCGTCCGCAAGCACAAAATTAAAAGAAATATTATCTCTGTAAATAGCCCTCGAATAACCTTTAAGCCATGGGTCGTCATGATACCAATGCACCCAACCTCTACTCCAAGAATAATCTGAGCCGTCATGATGATAAGTTCCGTCATAGACTTTGTAATATTGCGTTGTGATGTATTGATTTGCAGAATACGAGATTCTCACGCTTTTCACTTCAAGCCCGTTGAACGTTCCGCGGATTGAGTGCTCGCCTTCAAAAACGCCGTTTTGTCTCAAATATTTCCAAATATCATAAAAGCTCTTGCCCGCGTTCGCCTTGAATGCAATCGTTCCAGGCGTTTTGTTTTCCACGACGAGCGCGCCTGTGTGAATTGAGCCGTTAAAGTCGCCGTTCACGCAAGTGAATTGACCGCTGGCAGAAAGACAAAAGCCCGTTTGTTTGTCAAAAACAGCTGATTTTATATCGCCTGTCTGATTTATAACGATGTGCTCGGCAAAGAGTTTTTGAATGAATGCCGTGTTTGCTACAAGTTTGTCAATAAAGGCGTTATTTGTAACAAGGCGCTTCAAGAACAAATCTACTGTGCTGTTGTTTTGGCTCAAAAACGCTGCATTTGTTTTCAGGACGTCGCTCAAAGCGGTGCTGTTGTGCTCGTCTGAGTCGTCTTTTTCCCAATAAGCGCCGTTCCATTTGTACACGCAAGAAGGCTCGAAGGTAACGCTATGCCCGTTATATTCTGCTGTTGCGTTTGTTGTCGCTGTCCATGTGAAGTAATCAGAATAGTAAAGAGGCGTTTCGGTGTCTGGCTCTAAGAAGCCGTGAATTGAGTCCATCGCTCCACGATAAACGCCGATTTTTGTGAGCGTCCATTGAAGTTCCAGCTCGTAAATCACTGGCACGATGTTCTTTTTGTATGTAAAGCCGCCGAAAGCCCGCTTTAGTTTGTGGTCTTTGAAAAGTTTTGCGCTCTTGTCGGTAATGCGCCCGTAAAGGTGGCTTTCTTCAATGTCGTTGTAAATCACTTCGATTTTGATTGAGCCTTGCCCTGTGAGCTCCGTGCCTTTTTCAAGCTCGATGTGGATGCCGTTCTTTACTGCGGGGCATTTCCAAAGCGGCGTGATTGTCATTCCGCGAGCAAAGCCGATTTTGCCGATTTTGAACGGAAGCTCTTTGTAATTGCTGATAACGTGCGCAAAGATGTCAGCGGAAAATCCTTGTGTTTTGCCCTCTGGGTCAACGCCAAACGTTACGTTGTCGTTTTCAAGATAGCAATAGATTGTGCTTCCCGCTTCTCCCTTTTCGCCTGCTTCGCCTTGCTTTCCCGCAATGCCGTTTTTGCCGCTCTTGTTTACCGCGCTATCGATTGCCGAGGCGTATTCTTGAGCCGTGCAAGGTTCGTATTCGCTGATGTTCTCGAGCGTGTACGAGATTGCTTTTTCTGTGAGCTTCTTTGTCTTTTTGGTAATGCGGGCGATGTATGTTCCTATTCCGTAATCGTTGACGGTAACAAAAGAGCCGAGCGGATAATCAACGGCGCTTTTGAGCGTAAGAACAAAATTGCAATAACGGTAATAATTGGCAAGATTGCGGGCAAAGTCTTTGGCGTCCTCGCTGTCATAGATGTATTCAAGCGTGAACTCTTTTTCTTTTGTGCCTTCTGATGAAACAACCGTATTTGTTTTTGTCTGAATAAAAGCGTCGCCGTAAATGTCGAGCTTTCTGCAATAGCGTTTTGAGCCAGTTGTGTTTTTGGCGGTCAAACACGCTTCTGTCAAAAGGTCGGTGCGGTCTTGGTCAAAGCGTTCAATGTTCCATTCAACACCAGAGTCAAAAATGCAATCACTTTTTATTGATTTAACATAGAGCACGGTCCCGTGTTCGCTGTCATACTTTAATTTGTTGTATTTTTCATCAAAGATGTATTTATTCGGCTGTATCTCAATTTGACATTTGTCATTGTCTTTAGCGTTTTGTGTGTCTGAAAAAAGAAGCGTGTTATTAAAAACTTCAACGCCTTTGAACGTTGCGCGGATTGCATCGGCGTCTTTTTCTTTTGCGGTAATCGTGATTTTTTCAAGGCAGTTGGAGCCGTCAAAAGTCTGCTTGATGTCTTTCAGGTTTAAGGGCAAATCTGAAAACAACTCGCAAAGCTGAAAAGCGCCGTTATTGTCAAAATAATATGATTTTCCGTATTCAAAGCAAAGTTCTGTTAAAATCGTTTTTATGCTTTTGCCCTTTTCGGCGGAAAAATACGGCAAGACCTGCGGGATTTTGATTTTTCCGGATTCGTTCACGTTTGCTTTTTTCAAAAGTGCTTTGATGATGTATTCAACGCTTTTTGACACGGCAACAATCGCGCTATCTAGTGTTTTGTCCAAAAAGTAAGACGGAGAAACAATATTCAGAGAAATGGGCTGATTTCGTTGAGTTTTTTCAAACTTTGCGCTTTTTTGCAAATATCCCACAAAGATATTTTTTCGATTTCCGTCGCGGTCCACGTCTTCAATGCGTATTTTTATATCTCGGTTGATGTTGATTTTGAGCGCGTCGGCAATCTGCATATCATACGGGATTTTGCACTTTACGCCGTTGTCTGCGGGTTTTAGCTCATTGTGATAGATTTCTGAAAGCTGAAAGCCGTCTTTGATAATGTCCGCTGTTTTGATGTCGTCGCCGTTTTCGCCAAAATAAAAAACTATGTTCATTTGTGTTTCCTGCTTTAATAGTCTTTTGGACTATTAAGGCAAGAGGTACATAAATGGTTAATGGTAATAGCGTTAAAGTTGCTTTCGCAAAAGAAGCGGCTTATGGTGAGTATAACGGCGCAAAGGTGCGTGTTGCGGTCTCCAGCGAGGGCTTCAAGTACAGCGCGAACAAAAAAGACGAAGGGCTTTTGACGGGCGGCGTCGGAAAATCAATGACTGAGACAATGAGCGTTCACACGGAGGGCGACCTTTCAACACTGGCAAAGCCTCGCACAGTCGGCTATTTTCTGGCGGGCGTTTTTGGCAGAGAGCTGACAACAGCAAGCGAAACGGCGGGCAAGTTCAAGCATTTGTTTTTCCCGATTGGAAACAAAGAAAGCGACCATTTGCCCAGCTGGTCCTTCACGATTGACCGCGGAATAAAGCCAATTAGCTACACTGGCGTGAAATTCGGCTCTATCAGCTTTTCGGCAGCAGCAGAAGACCGCTTGCAGCTCACGCTTTCAACGTCTGGACGCGCTGAGGTCGAAAACGGCGAAATCAGCGACGAACTCAAAAGCGAAAACGCAAAGGCGTTCAAGTTCCATCAGGCAAGTGTGAAAATGGACGGTGAAAAGGTTGCCGATATTACTTCAATCAATTTTGATTACAACAACAATCTTGATACAAGCATTTTCACAACTGACACGGGGATTTATTGCAAAGAGCCGGAAGCTGGACAGCGCGAATGCACTGCAAAGTTTGAAGCGCTCTACACAAAAGACACGGAAGCCGTGCGAAACGGAAAATTCAAAACCGACGCTATCGTAAGCGTTGAAATTGAGTTCAAAGACAGCGAAGACAATGCGCTTATTTTCCGCATTCCTGTCGCTCAAATTTCCGAAATGGAAACACCCACTGCAAGCGGCGCGGACACAATGAAAACATCTTTGACGGTTTCGGCTGTCGACACGCTCAGCGGCAACTATGCGGAGATTGAACTGCATAACGATTTTGAAGGCGATTATTTGGCATAAATATTTTTTTAGGAGCAAAGAACTATGAAACTTAAAGATTGTAATTTTGTGTTTACTGTGAAAATTGATGTTGACGCTGAATCATGGATTGAAGTGCGTGAGCCGTCTATGCTTGAGTTCAAGCAGTTCCAGAAAGACGAAAGCACTAGCGCACAGATGGAAGCCGCCAGAAAGCTCATTCCGTCCTGTATTGTTGACTCAAACTTTGAGGGCGACGACGGCGAGAAAGCAAGCGGCGCGGACATCTGGAAAGTAATCGAGCCGAGCGCAAGCCTTTCAACAAGGATTTTGAACAAATGGCTTTCGTCTATTCCTTTTCGCATTGACGAAAACACAAAGGCAAGCGATTAGAGATTGCGGCAAGCTGTTGTTTTCGGGCGGTAATCCTGCAAACGACGACGAATTAAGAGCGGCGTGGAATGAATGGAGGTTTTTCTTTGAGACGGCTCTTTTTTGCCTTGATGCTCGTTTTGGGAACTGGCTTTTTTGCCCGCTCGGTCAAAATCCCGCCGAAATGGGTGCAAAGTCGTT